>PVMK01169727.1_pt1 | contig 10848 bp, 14 predicted proteins | sample 1853481 | NCBI WGS metagenome assembly PVMK01 (sample SAMN08533507, study PRJNA380276) | Marine sediment metagenome, whole genome shotgun sequencing project. | reverse complement strand
TGTCCCGAATTTTGCGCCCGGCTATTCCGGCGTGTGAGGTTGCGAGACCCGTTGCGCATGAAGGCATTGCAGAAAGGCCTGGTTCAATTGAGCGAGGAAGGCGCCACCCAGGTGTTTCGTCCGCTGATCGGTAATGACATGATCCTCGGTGCGGTAGGTGTACTCCAGTTTGAGGTGGTCGAGCATCGCCTGAAGCATGAATACGGGGTAGATTGCAGCTTTGAGGCGGTCAATGTCTCCACGGCCAGGTGGCTGGAATTCCCCGATGACAAGACAGAGCGGGAGTTTCGCAAGAAGGCCGAGGTAAACCTGGCCATGGACGGGGCCGGCTGCCTGGCCTATATCGCGCCCAACATGGTGAACCTGCAGTTGACCATTGAACGCTGGCCCGATGTCATCTTCCGTGAAACGCGCGAGGTCTAGGAGCCTGTCGGACTTAGGATGAATCTACTGTGGAAAAGCCGGATTTGGCCAAATTCAAGGGCTCTTTCTCGTTAAATGGAATGACCATTCGCCTCAAAAGAACCCTGAATCTGACTCAAACCGGACTTTCCCTCGCGACGAACACCTAAGTCCGACAGGCTCCTGGCCTGAATAAAGGGTTTATCCCCCTTTTTCGGCCTGTATTTTGCTACTATACGCCGGATAACAAGAGACTTGTGGATCAAATTTTGTAATCCCCGGTAATAAAACAGGGTACACACCTGTCTACTGTTGCAACGGCGAGCGTATATAGCTGGCTGGCGTTTTTCCCAATAGGGCTGCAATCACTGCAGTTTAGTAAAACCAAACCGAATGGAGCATTAATATGTCTTACGATCTTGAATTGAAACCAATCGCCGCCGTTGTTGGTGCAGCCGTAGCCGGTTCACTGGGTGGTACTGCAGTGGCTGCTGACGCGGATACGCCGTTTGCGATGACTGACCTGTCAACCGGTTACATGGTAGCCGAAGCCGATGCTGCCGAAGGGACCTGTGGCGAAGGCAAGTGTGGTGGCGATGCTTCTGCCGATGCGGATGCCAAGGGTGCCGAGGGTAAATGTGGTGGCGATGCCTCTGCCGATGTCGACGCCAAGGGCGCCGAAGGCAAATGTGGTGGCGATGCCTCTGCCGATGTCGACGCCAAGGGCGCCGAAGGCAAATGTGGCGGCGATGCCTCTGCTGACGTGGACGCCGGGCACAAGTAGGGTAGAGAGTAATCCCCAAGGCAATGACCTCTGACAGAAAATATCCTGTTTGGGGTGCCGGTCTCGGTTTGCGGCGGGCCCTCCTGGGCCCGCTTTCCGGGACCGTTCCGGAGCAGGTTGACTTCATGGAGGTCGCCCCGGAGAACTGGATGACCCTGGGCGGCAATCTTGGCCGCCAATTTCGCGAGTATACCGAGAAGTTGCCGTTTATCGCCCATGGGCTGTCACTTTCAATAGGCGGTCCCCGGCCGCTGGACGAGGCGTTCCTCCAGAAACTGAAGGTCTTCCTCGAAACACATAATATCGATACGTACTCTGAGCACCTCAGTTATTGTACCGACGACGGCCAGCTCTATGACCTGTTGCCGATCCCCTTTACCGATGAAGCCGTGCATTACGTGGCCGGCCGTATTTGCCATGTGCAGGATGTCCTCGAGCGCAGGATATCCATGGAAAATGTTTCCTACTACGCGACACCCGGCAAGGAACTGGAAGAGATCGATTTCCTGAATGCGGTTCTGCAGGAGGCGGACTGCGACCTGTTACTGGATGTGAATAACATCTACGTCAATAGTATCAATCACGGGTACGACGCGGAGGCCTTCCTCGCGAAGATGCCCGCTGAAAGAATTACCTATATCCACGTCGCCGGTCATTACAAGGAAGCTGAGGACCTGCGTATAGACACACATGGCGCACCGGTGATCGATCCGGTCTGGCGTCTGCTGGAACTAACTTACCAGCAATTCGGCGTGATCCCCACGCTGCTTGAGCGCGATTTTAATATCCCGCCGCTGCCGGAGCTGCTGGCAGAAGTCGATGCGATCGTAGCGCTGCAGGAAAGGTGTATGCCCCCCAGCAGGGTGGCCGAAGGCCGATAGCGGGACCCGTTCCGCTGTCTATCCCGTTATGACCTCGCCTGACTCTCCATCCAGCCTGTTCCGGACCCAGTACGAGTTTGCCGCGAGAATCCGGGATCCGGAGAATGCGACGGCGCCCGTCGATGTCGAGACACGCCGGATGGACGTGTACCAGAAGCTTTTTTATAACAACATCCAGGGTTTCATTCGTGATGGTTTTCCAGTGCTGCGGAAGATCACTGATGATGAGACCTGGCACGAGCGTGTCCGGGATTTTTTTGCCCGGCATCGTTGTCAATCGCCCTACTTCGTAGACATCGCGAAGGAGTTCGTGGACTTTCTTGCCGAAAAGCGGTCGGATCATCCTGACGACCCCCCGTTTTTGCTTGAACTCGCTCACTATGAATGGGTCGAACTGGCACTCCGGATCGCTGACGATGACGAGCAGCTTGCAATTGACAAGAACGGGGATTTGCTCGATGGCATCCCTGTTGTTTCGCCCGTTGCCTGGCCGCTGTCATACAAATTTCCGGTGCACCGGATCACACCCGAATATCAACCTGTCGAGGCGCCCGATGATCCGAGCTTCCTGGTGGTATACCGGGACAGGGAAGACAAGGTGCGTTTCCTCGAGATCAATGCCGTGACCTACCGGCTGCTTGAGTTGCTTGGTGGGTCTCGTCCGGCTGCTGAGGACGCGACTGGCTCGGTCGACTCCCAGATGACGGGCCGGCGGGCGCTGCAACTGGTAGCCGAAGAACTGGAGCATCCGAATTCGGATGAGATCGTTCGTAGTGGTGAAACAATACTAAACCAGATGCGCGGCCGTGAAATTATTATCGGTACGGCACGGTCCTGAATAATTCCCAAGTCAAACAGACCGCCAGGAATCTATAGCGAGGTATACCAATGAGTAACGCAGTCATTAATGCCGGGGCAAGTTTGAATGGCCTGATAAATCGTGTTGGGAAATCGGTCGATTTCCTGGGGCCGCTTGCCCTGAGGCTCTACCTCGTGCCGGTGTTCTGGGTTGCCGCAAACAACAAGTGGAACCCGCTGGATTCGGAAAGCTCCCTGCAGGCCACGATCGCCTGGTTCGGAAACCCGGATTGGGGTCTGGGCTTGCCCGCACCGGCCCTGTTGGGGTACCTGGCGTGGGGGGCGGAGTACTTCGGCGCCATCCTGCTGCTGATCGGCCTCGCGGTGCGCTGGATAACCATCCCGATGATGTTTACCATGATCGTTGCAGCAACCTCGGTGCATATGAAGAACGGTTGGCAGGCCGTCCATGACCTTGCCAGCCCGTGGGCGTCGACGGAGGCCGGTGATGCTATCGAGCGACTCAGTCGCGCAAAAGATATTCTTCGGGAACACGGCAACTATGAATGGTTAACCGAGCATGGCAATTTCATCGTATCGAATAACGGCATCGAATGGTCGGCGACCTATTTCGTCATGTTGCTTGCGCTGTTTTTCCTTGGTGGTGGACGTTACATCAGCGTGGATTATTGGCTTGGCAGGAAGAACGCCGGTTCTTCAAGCGGTTAGCCTGATAACACGTCAGACAGGCCTGATAATACGTCAGCCAGAAGAGAGGCGCGGTGGTTTCCCCCGCGCCTCTTTTTCGTGGGCAGAACGGTAAATGACAACACTCTGCGGCCGATATGCCCCCAGCCCGACCGGGGCGTTGCACGCAGGCAACCTAAGGACTGCGTTGCTCGCCTGGTTGCAGGCCAGGCTGTCAGGCGCACGTTTTGTCATGCGTATGGAGGACCTGGATATACCGCGCAACCGTCCCGGAAGCGCAGAGCAAATTCTTGAGGACCTCCGATGGCTGGGCCTGGAATGGGATGCCGGGCCGGATATTTCTGATCAGAACGGGCCCTACACTCAGTCCCGGCGCACCGATCGGTACGAGGCAGCATTGGAACAACTGGATAATGCCGGTCACCTGTTCAAATGCTACTGTTCGAGGAAAGACATCCAGCAAGCGGCCAGCGCCCCGCATGGTCCTGCTGGGAGTGTTTATCCGGGCACCTGCCGCGGCGGGCCGGGGAATCGGGGCCGCGGTAGACAGGCGCCGTCGGCCTGGCGATTCCGGGTAGAGGCCGGCACACGATCCTTCGTCGATCATGTCTACGGCATGGTTGAGCAGGACCTTGCCGGCGAAGTCGGGGATTTCGTGGTCCGGCGCCGCGACGGGTTGTTCGCCTACCAACTGGCGGTGGTGGTCGATGATGCCCTGATGGGTGTGACCGATGTATTAAGGGGCGCGGATTTGCTGGATTCCACGCCGCGGCAGTTGGCGCTGTTCGACGCGCTGGGCCACCCGGCCCCGCGTTACTGGCATGTCCCGCTGGTCGTGGATGAGTCAGGCGAGAGGATGGCAAAACGCGATGCCGCGCACCTCGTCACGCCGGCGCGCGGCGGGGACAAGACGGCTGAAAAACTCGTGGGCGAACTGGCCTTCAGCGCCCGACTGATTGACGTAAACGAAGAGATCAGCGCGGCGGAGTTGCTGGAATTTACGACCCTGGTCGCCTTTCGACAGGCCCTGCAGAGCGTGGTTCAGGAGAGCGGATAGCCGCAGAAGCGGGATAGCACGGCATGCAGTCGTTCGCAGTCCGTGACACCGGCGATCTCCCGTACGGAATGCATCGCCAGCTGGGGGATGCCTATGTCTACCGTGCGAACACCAATCTCGCTGGCCGTGATGGGACCGATGGTGCTGCCGCAGCCGAGGTCGGAGCGGGTTACAAAGTCCTGTACCGGGACGCCTTCCTCTGCACATAGCTGACGGAAAAGCGCGATCGTCTCGCTATTGGACGCGTAGCGTTGGTTGGCATTGACCTTGATGACGGGTCCGCCATTCATGGCCGGTCCGTGATTGCTGTCGTGCTTGTCTGCATAATTGGGGTGTATGGCATGGGCGTTATCGGCCGATATCAACATCGATCGCGTTACCATGCGTGTGACGGCCTCGCTGTCCGGACAGAGACGCTCAAGCACCGAGCGCAGGAACGGCCCCTGGGCGCCGGCCGCAGACCGGCTGCCGACTTCCTCGTGATCGGTACAAATCAACATCGCCGGGAGGGAGTCGGCATTGGCGGTTGAGTCCTGGTCAAGCAGGGCGCTCAGGCCGAGGTAACAACTCAGGAGATTGTCTAATCGGGCACTGACAATAAATTCCTTTGCAAGACCTGCCAGCGCGGGCGGCTGTGTGTCGTAAAGGCACAGGTCATAGTCGAGTATTTCCTCCGCGTTCAGCTCCGGATCGAGTGTATGTATCCGCTCCAGCAGAAGCTGTCGAAAATCGGGTTTCTCCTCAGCCAGTTGGAGGATGGGTGGAAGGTGGAGTTGGGCGTTGACCGTCCGGTTCTTGTTCGCGTCCTTGTCAAGATGGATTGCCAGGCTGGGGATAAAGGCCACCGGCTCTTCGAAATCGAGCAATGAACTCACCAGTTTGCCGCCGGAATCACGAGCCGTTATTCTGCCGGCGATACCGAGGTCCCGATCGAACCACGGGTTTAGCAGTGCGCCGCCATAGACCTCCACGCCAAGCTGAAAATATCCTTCCCGGTGCATCTCGGGCCGGGGCTTGATCTTCAGGCAGGGGCTATCCGTATGTGCGCCAATCATGCGGAAACCTTGCCCGACGTGGTCGCTGCCCAGCCTGAAGGCAATCAGGGAACTGTCGTTCCGGGTGACAAAACAGGCGTCACCCGGCGCGCAATTCCAGGCGTCCGATTCTGACAGCCTGCGATAGCCTGATGCCTCAAGCCGGGTTGCCATATTAGTGGTTGCGTGAAACGGGGTCGGCGATGTGCCGAGAAATTCCAGGAGTTCGTCTATCAGGCTGGTCATCGTTATGGGCGATCTTTACCGGTGTCGTGTGAATTTATTCGGGTTGTAGCAGCGCGAGGAGTATAACGCATGAATAACGGTATAATCGCCCGATTGTATCTGTGTATAGCCGCGTCATTCCGGCGTGCCCGTGTCATTCCGGCGCAGGCCGGAATCCATAACGGAATAACTAATCCAGGGAAGTATTCCCACAAATATCCTTGAAGAGCCACTAAATGATAGTTCGTCTCGCCATACTTGTAATTGTCATCGGTATTGCCTGGTTTTACATGGCGAAGCTGAGAAAGCTCCCCGAGGCACAGCGTAAGGAAGTGATCAAGCGGACCCTGCTCTGGGGTTTTGCCGGGTTTATCATCGTCATGGTTATTGCCGGCCGGGCGCACTGGTTCCTGGCGCCTGTCGCGGTTATCTTACCACTGCTGCAGCGTGGTGCGGGACTGGTGCGGTATCTTCCGCGATTGCTCCGCTTTCTGCCGATGGTGCAAGCCCTGCTAAAAATGTTCTACGGCCCGGCGGCAGCAAGCCAGTCGGGAACGGGCCGGGGAGATGGGAATTACGGCAGGAATCGTGCCCAGGCCGGGCCGGCCATGGGCCGGGAACAGGCAGCGAAGATACTCGGTGTGTCCATCGACGCGACCGAAGAAGAGATTATCGGTGCACATCGTCGTCTCATCCAGAAGGTCCACCCCGATCGGGGAGGGTCGGATGCCCTCGCGGCGCAGATAAACGACGCCAAGCGTGTCTTGCTTGGCGATTAGGCAGGAGGGATAGCCGATGCCCGGGCCACAGATCAGCAAGATGGGCGATGCCTCCGAGTACTGGTTCGAGGAGGGTTGTTTCATCATCGAATCTTGGAATCGTGATGAAGACCCGGACGTATCCATCGTACGTGCCCGTGTGCTCCCCGGTGAGGTCACTGCCTTTCACAGCCTGGATGGTACCGTTGAACGCTATGTCATCCTGCAAGGGCATGGAGAGGTTGAACTGGGCGATGGACCGCCGAAGACGGTCAGACCGGGAGACGTCGTATTTATCCCTGCCGGTTGCCGCCAGCGAATCCGGAATCGGTCAGATGAAGACCTGGTGTTCCTGGCGATATGCAGCCCGAGGTTTCAATCGGATTGCTACAGGGATGAAAGCTCCTGAGAATATCCTGCAATCTGCTTATGACCCCATATTCTCAAAGTTTGGAGTTCCGGTAATCCCCACTACTGTCCGGAATAAAATTAGACTGCGGTAGAATACAAGCGATACAAAGAGTGTTAGTCATTTTATCTGACTCGAGATTTAATTAATGCCTCCTCGTCATACCGGCGAAAGCCGAGAAGTGGTGCAGGGATGCACCGTCCACGGAGCGAAGGATGCAAATCCAGAGAGCGTAGCTACGGAGAATTTCCCCTGGATTGCGGCCTTCACCGCAATGACGAATGTATTTTGACAGGCAACGATTTATCCCGGACAGTAGTACGGTAATCCCGGGACAGTTCAACGTGCTGTATATATACAGTCACTTTTGTTCAAAATCAGGCAGAAGGGGGGCCTGTTATTGAGTGTCGATTATCAGCAGTGCATTAAGGATCTGATTTTATTTGGTTTTGGAGTGAGTTCAATAATTTACTTGAATTGGGATATGGGCACTCGCCAACATCTGATATTGAAATACGAAAGGGGTATGCCTATGATATTGGGCAATGGGTGCAGCAAGTGAGGTAAGTATATGAATATAAATGGATTGATCGCCAGCAACCCCAGGGCCCCTATAAATAGTTATAGGTATTTGGGCCCCATATCCCCCTGTTAGGAGGCAGCGACAAATGAATGATCGAGCAAAGTTGATAGGAGAAGCATTAGCTATCGTCGGAGTTATTGCGTCGCTCATATTCGTCGCGGTGGAGGTTCGCCAGAATACGAACGCAGTTCATGGGGCTACGCTACAGGCTGTCTCTCAACAATCCCTCGACCTCGTTATGGCAGGACTCGACAACCCTGAACTACGACTTGCATTCAAGGTTGCTGGAGAATCCAAGCCAGAGGCGTTATCTGAAGAGCAAGAGCTTTTGCTGATATGGTTTTTCTCTGCGAAGCTCAGGGCTGACGAGAATCGATTCCGTCAAATTGAGTTAGGAATTCTTGACCAGTCGAATTTAGAGCAACTTGGCAGTAATATTGCCTATCGGCTTCCATTCTTCAGAGACTGGTGGATTAGGAACGGTGGTTTTTTCGTTGCGGATTTCCAGGCGTTAGTGGAGCAGAAGTATTTACCGCTGTCCCCTGTTCAGCAAGATAGCGAAGACTAGGAAATTAATTACCAATGGCTCGACCGGTCTGCCTCCTAACAAGCGAAACCAAATGGACGGCTCTGCCGCCACTGTTTCTTAATCGTTATACGTCAATATTGCAGCTAGAATGAAAAGGCATGAGTGAGCTTGTCGAGCGCATCCGACGCCTCGTAGAGACCGGAGAGGTGCGGATTTCGGAGCATGGCTATGATGAGCTGTCTGATGATCGAATCCCTGTGAGAGATGTGATTCGAGGTATTTTGGAGGCCGTGGTAGTGGAGGAATACCCGGAATCTGGGAGGGGATCGGCTGTTCTAGTGTTAGAATATGATCGAGAGAATCGGCCCATTCATGTCGTATGGGGAATACCGGTTGGCCACGAGTCTCCGGCCGTATTGATTACGGCATATCGTCCGGGCCCAGAGAAATGGGATAGCGATTTTGTGACGAGGCGGAAATGAATACACGTAAACGAGTCAAATATATTCACGAAGGCAAGTATGCCGCTGAAGTTGAGGTCGACTTGGTTGAAGACGACACCGAGTGGTCTCCCTATCTGACAGTCGAAGACGCAGAAAAACTCGATGATGTTCGTACGGCTTTAGCGCGCGGTGACATCGAAGAAGCGTCAATGAAGGCACGCATTTATACATTAGAGCCAGTCGCTGTATCACAGTGACATATAACCAGACCGAGTCCGACGCTCGACCACTCCCGCCCTTCGCTACCGCTCCAGTCGGTCTCCGTCAAGCGCGGCTCATCGTAGCCGTCATGAATTTGATCAAATTTTCAGTTAAATGGGCTAGAAATTGAAATAACACTTGAATAGTCTATAAAAGGGTCTATATGTAGATCTATTAACAGATCTTTGATAGAGTTATTGGAACTATTATGAGCACCGTAACAAGAGTATTGGCAAGTATGTCTGCCAGCATAACTGACTTTAAAGCGAACCCTAACGCTGTAATTGAACAGTCAGAAGGAGAAGCTATTGTTGTTTTGAAAAGTAACGAACCCTGTTTTTACGTTGTTCCCCCTGAATTATACGAATCTATGCTTGAGGCAATGGAAGACCTTGCTTTGCTAATGCAGGCAAATGCCCGAATGAACGATGGAAAAGAGCCCATAGAAGTTAGCTTGGATGACTTATGAATTAAAATTCCATCTAGGAGCCTGTCGGACTTAGGTGTTCGTCGCGAGGGAAAGTCCGGTTTGAGTCAGATTCAGGGCTCTTTTGAGGCGAATGGGGGTTCCATTTAACGATAAAGAGCCCTGAATATGGCCAAATCCGGCTTTTCCGCAGTAGATTCATCCTAAGTCCGACAGGCTCCTGGGATATCCACGCTGCCCAGAGTATGGTACAGGGACTCGTCCCTGAGCACGACTTCAATACAATTACCGAGGAGTCCTGCGAGCCGGTCGACACCGACTGTATCCCTGATCAGGTCATGCCTGATTTCGATCCCGACATGTGCCAGCCCGGCAGACTCTGCATGGTGGTCCACCGTGAAATCGGCCGGATGTCGACCGGAATAGGGCAGGTTATCCCCAACACAAAGCCCGTATTCGTCTGACAGTAATCGTATCAACGGATCGGACAGTCTCGAATCCTTGTCCCAGAGTATGCCGATTTCCCAGGGCCGCTTCTCCTCGCTCATGATCGGCGTGAAGCTGTGTATGGCGATAAATGCCGGTACCACGCCATTAGAATTGAAGCCATCCAACTGTGCGGCGATCGCATCGTGATACGGCGTATAACATTCCCTGATTCGGGCGTTTCTCTCGGCCACATCGATACCGATATTCCCCGGAACCAGGATGCCGTCGCTCTCATCCGGGAAGGCAGTGGTTTCTTCCAGCCTGCGATTGACATCGACTACCAGGCGGGAATAACCGGCGAGGACTGCCGGGGCATCAAAGCGCTGTGACAATTGCCGGGTCACAGCACCAGCGCCAATATCAATGGCGATATGCAGGTTCAGTTGGTCTTCACTCAGCCCCAGGGTGCCCAGGTTTTGCGGGATGGTATTGCTGGCGTGATCGCAAACCAGCAACAGGGCAGCCCGGCCGTCCGGGTTCAGCAACTCGTAGGCGGGGCCATCGTTCTTCCCCAACAGTCCGGGAGAGTGTTCAGGCTCCACGGGAATCCCGGATTTGTTCATAGGCCTCGCGAATCTGCCGGGTCTTCTCCGTCGCAAGCTTGATCATCTCGTCTGGAAGCCCCTTGGAGACGAGCTTGTCGGGATGGTGCTGGCTCGTCAGCCTGCGATAGGCCCGCTTTACCTCGGCATCGCTTGCATCCCTGCCGATGCCCAATGTCGTATAGCACTGGCGAAGGTCGGGGACACCGGTCTTCGAACCGGGTGCGGATCTGCCGCCAGCCATGCCCAGAAGCTGCTCTACCTGTGCAGGTGCAAACCCGAGTATTTCACCCGCGCGCAGGAGTACCTTCCTTTCCGCCGTATCAATGCGCCCATCGGCCATGGCAGCCTGGATCTGAATTTCGAGGAACATCTGCAGCAGGGTGGTGCGGCGGTGACATTCCTGCCGAAACTGCGCCACGGCCTCTTCAAAAGGGAAGCCCGGTTGCTTCCCCTGGTTGAATAGCTCAATCGCCGCCTTGCGTTGTGCGGCGTTCAGCCGCATCTGGTGCATCAGG
>PVMK01124864.1_pt1 | contig 10848 bp, 10 predicted proteins | sample 1853481 | NCBI WGS metagenome assembly PVMK01 (sample SAMN08533507, study PRJNA380276) | Marine sediment metagenome, whole genome shotgun sequencing project. | reverse complement strand
TGAAGTCCCGCAAGTTGTAGCAGACATCGATGGCGACGGCCGGCCGGAATTAATTGCTGTTTCAGCAGAGAGTTCGGTTTTCCGTATGCCGGGATTGGATTCCGGAGGTGGTGAAAGCTGGCTGTCTGTTATCAAATATCAAAACGGCAGATTTGTTAAAGGAACCCTGGGTGAAAAACTGGAAAAACCAATTCAGGGATTGACCGTTAGCCAAGGGACAGCAATGATAGTGATGTCTCGGAAGGACTCAATTCTCAGTGGTCAGGGGCAAAGCTACCTGCTGGCACTGCCCCTGGCGCCGCATCAACGATAAACTGACGCAACCTAAGACTTCTCTTTTGTCGCATATTCTTTACGGCCCTGTTGATTATTCAACAGGGCCGTTTCTCGTGATTCTCTAAATAGCCATAATTGCTCATTTTCTTTCTGGCATGTTCCTTGTACTTAATTAGTGCGTTTACAAGGAGGATTTATGCCTGAAAATGGTGGGTCGATTGTATTGATTGAAGATGATGCCAGTCAGAGGCGTGTTATGCAGCATCATCTGGAACAGGCAGGCTACACATTACACCTCGCCGACAATGCGCATGATGGTTTGATGCAGGTTCGGTCCATTAATCCAAGACTGGTGATAACAGATATCTGTCTGGGCGAATCCAGCGGGCTCGATTTATTGTCTGATATTAAATCTTATCGTAAAAACACGATGGTTTTAGTTGTCACCGCTTACGGTTCTCTTGAGAAGGCTGTTGAAGCAATTCGCCTGGGCGCATTCGATTATCTGCCCAAGCCGTTCAGCCGCGAGCAACTGCTTCTTGCTGTTTACAAAGCCTTGGCTTTTGATGGCTTGCAACAGGAGAATAAAAAGCTGAAAGCGGCTTTGATAAGCAAGGGGCACCGGACTCTGTTGGGTGACTCTCACGAAATGCAGATTGTTCATGATTTAATCAAACGCATGGCGGGTTCTTGTGCTTCCGTATTGATCCTCGGAGAGAGCGGAACAGGCAAGGAGTTGGCGGCAAGACTCCTTCACGATCAAAGTGACTGTGGTAAAGGCCCCTTCGTCCCCGTAAACTGCGCGGCAATTCCGGCAATGTTATTAGAGAGTGAACTTTTCGGGCATGTTAAAGGATCCTTTACTGGTGCAGTAAATGATTACAAGGGGAAGTTTGAACAAGCTGAAGGGGGAACTCTCTTCCTTGATGAAATAGTGGATTTGCCGCTGGATTTACAGCCCAAGTTATTAAGAGCCCTTCAAGAACAAGAAATCACACCGGTTGGCGGTACTACGAAAGCAGTTAATACCCGGATAATTGCAGCAACAAACAGCAACCTGGAGGAACTGATACAACAAGGACGATTCCGCAGTGATCTCTATTATCGTCTTGCTGTACTTCCTTTGACATTGCCTACTTTGCGGGCGCGTACTGAGGATGTTGCTCTTCTCGCACAACACTTTCTTAACAAGTACGCTGAGGGCCGTAAGTTGCAGCTCTCTGCGGCGGCTATGGAGATAATCCAGAACTATTCATGGCCAGGCAATGTCAGGGAGCTTGAAAATCTTATGCAGCGTTTAGCTGTGCTTGCGCGCAGGGAACTGATTGACAAAGAGGACCTGCCAATGTACGTTCAGGCATGCAACAAAATCCATGAACCGCTTGTTGTACATATGCCACGGGGAGGTTTTCCTCTAAGAGATATTGAACGTCAGGCAATTGTACAAGCATTAGTGGCCTCAGGTGGAAATCGTACTAAAGCCGCTGATTTTTTGCATATTCCACGACATATTTTAGCTTACAGAATTAAAAAGTTTGGTATTGACAATAGCTCTGCCCCTGCGAAACTAACTACCTCATCACATTGATCCGTTCGATTGTACAAGTTGTGCCCCCTTGTCGAATGTATGATTCTGGATATCAAGATTTCACATGGACTGCCAAGGTTGTGTGCAGGTAAGGTCTTAAGCAGAAAAGATATGCAAACTTCTCTTTCTGCCTGCATGAGCTGGGTAGAAATGTTTATGTTGCCCGTGTTGAGCCTCAACTTGTCCGTTCGATGACATTCATTCTGTGACATTCATTCTGTGACATTCATTCTTGACAGATCAGGCAGCCCAAGACTACGATTGTCGGTCCGCGCGGATTCCGATCAATAATCGGCACGTGGTCGAGCTCCCTGCTCTTGAAGCGGACGTCCAAGCCATTGTTGTTTAGCACTGAAAATTCTGGAAGCCATAAAAAGAAGAGATGCGGATGAGGCTGGAAGCAATCGATCAACTAAAGGAGGTGGTCAGGTTTCTGATGTTTTCTTTTTGGGTCAAGATAGGCGGTCGCGAAAGCGACTTCGGGTGATCATTGATTTATCAAGTGGTCGTTTAGTTTTTAACTCGCTCTGAATGGAGGAAAAGCTCAATGAAACTCTCATCATTTCTCACATCGATGCTGGCGTTTGCTGTAATGGTTGCTCCTGTTTCCGCTTCGGCAGCAGGAAAAACACTGGATATTGTCAAAAAACGTGGTCAATTACGCTGTCAGGTTGGCACTCCTTCGGGTGGTTTTTATAATCTCGATGCCAAGGGCAACTGGTATGGCCTTGATGTGGCAGTCTGTCAGGCTGTAGCGGCGGCCATTTTTGGCGACAAAAACAAAGTGGAATTCCAATCCGTTAGTAGCCAAGCACGCTTTACCGCTCTGGCCAATGGAGAATCTGACCTTTTGTCGCGCACCGCGACCTGGACAATGTCACGTGACACTCAGCTCGGGTTAGATTTTCTGACACCAAACTTCTATGATGGTCAGGGCTTTACCGTTCTCAAATCGAGTGGTATCACCAGTGCGTTCCAACTGAAGGGTGCGAAGGTGTGCGTGACGACCGGTACGACCAGTGAACTGAATCTGGCGGACTTCAGCCGGGCAAATAACCTCAATATCACCGCTGTTACCTTTGAGGACTGGAATGTCCGTGATGATACATATCTTAAGGGTGGATGCGATGCGGTATCGATTGATAAATCATCATTGGCCGCCAATATCATTTCATTTCCGAAGCCTGACGATCATATGATTCTGCCTGAAACCATTTCCAAAGAGCCTTTAGGGCCTGCGGTGAGACAAGGGGACAGTCAGTGGGCCAACATTGTCAGATGGTCAGAATTTGCCATGATCAACGCCGAGGAGTTAGGCGTGACCAGCGCAAATGTTGATAAAATGCGTGCCAGTTCAAAGAATGTGGATGTGCGCCGTATGCTTGGTGTTGAGAGTAACCTTCATGAAGGGTTGGGGCTCTCCAAAGACTGGGCCTACAATATCATCAAGCAGGTCGGTAATTACGGTGAAAACTACGAAAAATATATCGGTAGCGGCAAAGGTGCCCTTGGCATCGATCGTAAAGGAACTCTTAACGAGCTTTGGACCAACGGTGGCCTGATGTATTCACCGCCTATGCGCTAATTCGTCAGTATGCCCCAGCCCAACTGGGTGGGGACGCTTGCCAGCCCCTATGAAAGGGGCTGGCAAGCGTAAAATCAAAAGCCTGGAACCATAATGCCGAGCGAGTTCGTGTTCCCTGCCTCGTCAAACGTTTAGGTCCCCCTCCGCAAGGCTGGTGGGGGGGAGCAGGTTCAGCTAACGCTTAGGTTTGAACGGCTAGAGCCTCTTAGAACGAATATCAAGGGTAAAATATTGTGGAAGTCCGTGATAGTGGCGAAGAATCCGTGCATATGAAGCCAAAAGAAAAGTTTGATTTTTTCCATGATGAGCGAGTTCGCTCGGTTTTCTATCAAGTCCTGATCGCAGCGGCTGTAGGCTGGTTCGTCTGGTCCCTTGTCAGCAACACTGCACAAAATCTCGAAGCACGCGGAATGAACACGGGTTTCGGCTTCCTTAATGTTGCAGCCGGATTCGACAGCTCCTTCAAGCTCATTCCCAATGAGGCCGGGGTCGGAACCTATGGCCGGATCTTCTTCATTGGCGTTCTCAACACACTCTATATTTCAGCTCTGGCAATTATACTCAGCACTGTGCTGGGATTTTTTATTGGCGTTATGAGACTTTCCAGCAATTGGCTGGTCTCCAAGGTGGCCTTGGCCTATGTGGAAATCTTTCGCAACACGCCGCTATTGATACAGATAATTTTTTGGTATATCGGCGTTTTCTCCCTGCTGCCCAGAGTCAAGAACAGTATTGATCTGTCCGGTGGCGCAGAGGTTTTGCTCCTCAATAATCGTGGCTTTTACATGCCATGGCCAATACCAGGAGATCTCCTCTGGTTGACCGGCGTAGCCGCAATCATTGCAGTCATCGCGGTTGTTGCTTTTAGACGCTGGGTCCAAAACCGTCAGGACAAAACCGGGCAAACATACCCGACTTTTCTAGTCTCCGCAGCATTACTAGTTTTTCTGCCGGGAGTAGTCTATTTTATGACCGGATGCCACTTGACTGGGACATCCCGAAACTTGAAGGATTCAACTTTGTCGGAGGCGCGAGCCTGCCGCCCTCTTTCATGGCCCTTCTGTTTGCCTTGACCATTTATCATGCCTCCTATACGGCCGAAATGGTGCGTGCCGGCATTCTATCGGTAAACAAGGGCAACATGAGGCTGCGAAGTCACTTGGCCTCAGGAATAATCGGGCAATGTCTCTTGTCATTATTCCCCAGGCGATGCCCGCTATTATTCCCCCGATGATCAGTAATTGTATGACGACAATCAAGAATTCATCGTTGGCCATCGCCATCGGTTATCCGGATCTGGTCTCTCTTTTCATGCAGACATCGCTGAATCAGGCCGGTTACGCGATTGAGTTGGTCGGTATGACCATGGCCTTTTACATGGTCGTCAGTCTGATTATTTCGTGGATTATGAATATTTACAATAAACGCGTACAACTGGTGGAGCGCTGATCATGGCTATTGTAAAGGCAGTAAAAACACCCGCCCTGTCGGCACCTTTATCGGAAACATCAGTTGTAGGCTGGATGAAAAAGAACCTGTTCAGCTCAGTGCTCAACACTCTCCTCACCTTCGTGACCCTTTATATTATTTATATGGTGGTCAAGGGGATGTGGGTATGGGGGATTGCCGATGCTGTGTGGGTTGCCGAGAATCGACGTGAGTGTTTCAGTATCAACCCGGATGGTGCCTGCTGGGCAGGTATCTTTGCGTGGGTGGACAACATTTTCTATGGCCGCTACCCGAGAGATGAATTGTGGCGGATCAACCTTGGTATATTGTCTCTTTTCGTTTGGATGCTGCCACTTTGGCTGCCAAGGGTTAAGGCAAAAATAACTATCGGTCTGACAGCAGTCTTCCTCTATCCCTTCCTTGCAGGCTACCTTTTTGCAGGCGGTGATAAGGGCATCTTCATGCAGATCATGTTCACCGCAGCAATCGTTTGTCTGGCAGCGAATACCCTGCATTCGATTATTGGTGTGTTGATCGGTCGCAGTCTGCCCGAGTTCTACCCTTTTTGTTGGGTCAGAAAAATGCCAATGAAAAGAGCCGGCGCAATATATTTCTCGGCGTTCTCGCTCTCGGCTTTGTCTTGGTTTATGTGTGGCAAATGAACTGGAACCTGGAGGGAGTTTCCTGGACCAAATGGGGCGGTTTGTTTCTCACTTTTGTTGTAGCGGGGATCGGCATTGCCTCGGCACTGCCGGGCGGGATTATTCTTGCCCTTGGTCGGCGCTCCGAGATGCCGGTCGCCAGGGCACTCAGCATCTCGTTCATCGAACTGTTCCGTTCAGTCCCTTTGATAACTATTTTGTTTATGGCTACGACGATGTTTCCTTTGTTTATGCCAGAAGGTTTTGTTCTCAACAAGTTAACTCAGGTCATCATCGCTGTTTGCCTTTTCAGCGCCTGTTATATGGCTGAGACCGTTCGAGGAGGCCTTCAGACCATTCCCAGAGGCCAATTTGAAGGGGGGCACACCATCGGTCTGGGCTATTGGCAGACCATGGGCCTGATTATCATGCCCCAGGCTTTGAAGAATATGATTCCTAATATTGTCGGCAACTTTATCTCGCTACTGAAAGACACCACACTGGTGTCCATCATCGGTCTGTTCGATGTTCTCAACATGTTACGCGCGATCGGCAAAGACAGAACTTGGCTTGGACTTCATATAGAGCCGCTGGTGTTTGGTGCGATGATGTTTTTTTTAATCTGCTTTGCCATGTCAAAATACAGTCGCCACCTGGAAGTGAAACTATCAACTGGCCATAAGCATTGATCAGGTAAGTTTCCGAGGAGAAAGCATGACAGAAACAACGACGCAGAAGACCAGAGAGCACCTGGTCTCTGCCGCTTCCAGTAAAGTTATCATTGAGTTTGAAAACGTCAATAAATGGTACAGCGATTTTCATGTACTGAAAGACATCAATCTCAGGGTTCACGAGGGTGAGCGGATCGTGATATGCGGCCCTTCAGGGTCAGGAAAATCAACCCTCATCCGCTGTATCAATCATCTTGAGGTGCATCAAAAAGGTAACATCGTTGTCGATGGCATAACACTCAACAAAAACCTTAAGAACATTGACCATATTCGCACTGAAGTTGGTATGGTGTTTCAAAGCTTCAATCTGTTTCCCCATCTGACCATTTTAGATAATCTCACCCTGGGTCCAACCTGGGTTCGAAAAATGAGCAAAACCGATGCTCAGGCCACCGCCAGGAAGTATCTTGAGCGGGTTAAAATTCCCGAACAGGCCGACAAATTTCCCGACCAACTTTCAGGCGGCCAGCAGCAGCGCGTGGCCATCGCCCGCTCTTTGTGCATGAACCCCAAAATCATGTTATTTGACGAACCAACTTCAGCGCTTGATCCGGAGATGATCAAGGAAGTTCTTGACGTCATGATTGAACTGGCTGACACAGGAATGACGATGATCGTGGTGACCCATGAGATGGGCTTTGCCAAGATCGTCGCCGACCGGATAATTTTTATGGACGAGGGTGAGATTGTCGAAGAGAATGAACCTGACGAGTTTTTCAACAACCCCCAGCATGAGCGAACCAGGGAATTCCTCAATCAAATACTCTGACCTTTCAGGGTCGCATTGAGAACTCGACCCTTGTAAATCAAGGTCAGGATGATGAATTCAAATTCACTGTGGATCACTTGTTACAAGGATCGACAGGTATCACCACTTAATAGAGGAAAGCTGGAGTGAATATTTTACATATATCCGATTTGCATTTTGGAACACGGCATTGGGATGGTAACAACAAAATATTGCTTGATAAAATAAACTCATACCCTGCCGATTTGGTAATTAATACAGGTGACAGTACCACTGATGGGCTTGAAAGTGAATATCAGGATGCGGGAGAGTTCTTAAAGGGCATTACCTGTGAAAATGTTATTTCTATTATCGGCAATCATGATAAGAGAAATATGCGGTCGAATGAATATCACAAGAAATACATTGACCATGATGACGTGATTTTGGCATCAAGGCCAGAACTGACGACCAAAAAGGATCTTTATTTAAAACCCGATATTTCAAAAACAACAAATTATTTTACTGACCATAATTATATTAAGCTGGTTACCGTTGCTAACATGACCGTGCTGGTTGTTTGTATAGATTCCAATGTTCTTTACCAAGATGAAGGTTTTGTTGAGGAGGTAATTTTAAGGGACATCTCCGAGAAGATCAGCCGGATGAAATATGACAAGTCCATGATGTTGATTCACCACTCGATTTTGGCCGGAGATGTGACACCGCTCCTGAATCCCTTAATATTGACCACTTTTGTCAGGAACACAAAATTGAGGATGTTTTCTGCGGCCACACCCACCTCCTCGATTTGAGAAAGAGCACAGATCTCCATTTTGACAGTTCATTTACCCAGTACATGGTAGGTTCGCTGTCATCAGCCAATCGTGTGGCTGATTATAATATGTTTTTCTATTTGGAAAATTGGGGAACTTCTGCGCTAAGGGTTCATTTGATAAAAATTCACCTTGACGATGGTGTTACAAGCTTTACTGAAGAATTGTTTTACGGATAAAATTATCGTTGTGGCACAGTTTGAGCAATAAAATACCCCTCTTCCGCGAAGCGAAAGTGGGGTATTTTTCCATAGTCTTGATTTTGAAACGCCGCAAGCGAAGGGGTATTAAACCCAAGCTACGCAATAATATTTTTCTGCACTCTATTCATACGACTATTATGCAACCCACTGCGTATTAGTCATGACTATTATGCAATAGGATGCGTTTTGGACGACCGCATTATCCTGAATCAAACTGTTTGACGTTCAAGTGAACGATACTGAATCGCCTCGGCCAGATGGTTGGCCGCAATCTCTTCACTACCGGCAAGATCGGCAATCGTGCGGGCCACCTTGAGCAAGCGCGTATAAGTACGAGCCGACAACCCAAGTCGTTCGGTGACTTGCTTTAAAAGCTCCTGCCCGGCTTCGTCGGTGCAACAAAAGGCATGTAACTGCTTGGGACCCATACGGGCGTTGCAATGGACACCCAACCCGGCAAAGCGTCCCTGCTGGATATTGCGTGCCTTTTCAACCCGGTTGCGAATCAGTTCACTCGCCTCCGCCGGGCGTTTATCAGAGAGATCGCTATGAGGAATACGCGGCACCTCAACCTGCAGATCAATACGATCAAGCAACGGACCGGAAAGACGGGTTCGGTAGCGCTGGATCATTGCTGGCGTGCAGGTACAACTATGTTGAGAATCGCCCTGATAACCACAAGGACATGGATTCATCGCAGCAATCATCATGAAAGACGCCGGGTAGGTCAAACTCAACGCCGCACGACTGATGCAGACCTGGCCATCCTCAAGTGGTTGCCGCAACATCTCAAGAATGTTTTTCTTGAATTCAGGCAACTCATCAAGAAAGAGCACGCCGTTATGCGCTAGAGAAACTTCACCCGGACGTGGATGAGAGCCCCCACCGATCAACCCGGCATCAGAGATGGTGTGGTGGGGGGAACGAAAAACCCGTTTGGAGACCAGGGCCTGGCCCGCTGGAAGGAGACCTAGAATCGAGTGAATCTTGGTGATTTCCAAGGCCTCCTCGAAGGTTTGTGCTGGCAGAATCGTGGAGATACGCCGTGCCAACATGGTCTTGCCACTGCCGGGAGGACCTGTCATCAGGATATTATGGCCACCAGCTGCCGCCACTTCGAGAGCCCGCTTGACATGCCCCTGGCCACGTACCTCTGAAAAATCGACGTCATCCTGTACGGCTTTGCCGATCATCGCTGCGATATCAACCTGACACGGCTCCAACGCCCGGTTGCCGGTGAGAAAATCAACGACTTCACCCAAAGTTTCTACAGAATAAACCGGCAAGCCATTAACCAGCGCACCCTCTTCTGCATTGGCGGCAGGTACGATCAATCCGTCCAGGTCCCAGCGCCGGGCAGCGGCAGCCACCGGCAGGACACCACGCACCGGCTTGATACAGCCATCCAGTGAAAGTTCACCCATAAAGAGGAAGCGACCAGCACGCTCCGACGGCACAAGGCCAGTCGCCGTCAACAGACCGACCGCCATCGGCAAATCGAAGGCTGCGCCTTCCTTGCGGATATCGGCCGGGGCAAGATTAATGGTGATGCGACGGGTGGGGAATTCGTAACCGGAATTTTTGATGGCGGACTTGACGCGGTCTTTGCTTTCCTTGACCGCACCATCGGGAAGACCAACTGTAGCAAACTGCGGCAACCCCTGGGCAATATCGACCTCCACCTCAACCGGATAGGCATCGATCCCAAGTAGCGCCCCAGACAGAACTTTGGCGAGCATACATCCCTCCTTAAATTGTCATAACAATCCCCCAAAGTGTCAAAGAAAATCACTTACAGCCTTAAAACCTTAAAACCTTACAACTCTACAACCTTATAGCTTTTATTCCATATCATCCAGATACTTCTCGGCCACAATGGCGGCAATCGCGCCATCACCAACCGCTGTGGCAATCTGTTTGAGAATTTTTTTGCGCACATCCCCGGCAGCGAACACACCGGGCATCGAGGTTTGACAATCTGAATCCGTTAGAATGTAACCTTCTGGATTGAGATCAAGTATGTCGGCAAGAAAATGTGCCTTTGGCGTGACTCCCACAGCCACAAACATACCGACAGCTTCGAGATCCCGTTGTGAATCATCCTGTTTGTTACGCAGGATCAGGTTAGTAACACCCGTATTGTCACCCACGACCTCCTCGACGGTGCTGTTCCATACCATTTCGATCTTGTCATTGGCGAAGATGCGATCCTGCAGAACTTTGGTGGCACGCAGTTCATCACGACGATGCACCATGTAGACCTTGCTGGCAAAACGACAGAGAAAAAGAGCCTCTTCGGCGGCCGTATCACCACCGCCGATAATGGCAACGGGCACATTGCGAAAAAATGCACCATCACAGGTGGCACAGTAAGAAACCCCGCGCCCGGTGAACTCGACTTCGCCGGGGACCCCAAGCTTGCTTGGTTCGGCACCAGTCGTAATAATCACAGCCCGGGTTCGAAACTCCTTGCCGTCGGCAGTGACAATTTTCTCGTCACCTTTATCAACCAGACCGGTCACTTCTCCGGTCATCGTTTCCAGGCCAAACTCCTGGCAGTGTTCCTGAAAACGCATCATCAGATCGGGCCCGTCTATGCCACCTGGGAAACCTGGATAGTTTTCCACCTTGGTTGTAGTCATTACCTGACCACCAAGAAGCATCCGTTCTACCAGCAGACTCTTCAACTTGGCGCGTGAGGTATAGAGACCAGCAGTCAATCCGGCTGGACCACCGCCGATAATCAATACATCGTAAAGGGTTTCGCTCATAACACATGTCCTGCGAGAGCGATGACCAGATCGCCCAGCGC
>PVMK01117801.1_pt1 | contig 10848 bp, 7 predicted proteins | sample 1853481 | NCBI WGS metagenome assembly PVMK01 (sample SAMN08533507, study PRJNA380276) | Marine sediment metagenome, whole genome shotgun sequencing project. | reverse complement strand
ATCACGATGCCCCAATTAGGCGAGACGGTTACCGAGGGAACCATCTTGGCGTGGGTGAAGCAGATCGGTGAGCGCGTCGCAGAGGACGAGATCCTGGTCGAGATCTCAACCGACAAGGTCGATACCGAGGTCCCGTCACCAGCCTCGGGTGTTCTCTCCGAGATCCTGATCGGCGCCGGCGCGACCGTCGCCGTAGGCACCGCTATAGCGGTCCTGACCGAGTCCGAGGAATCCGCGACGGCCGAGACTGCCGAAGCTCGCCCCGAGTCTGATGCCGAGTCTGATCCGTCGTCCGTCGTCCGTCGTCCGTCGTCGGATTCCGAGTCCACCGACACCAGCAAACGCGGCGTGATGTCGCCGGTCGTCCGCAAGCTCGCTGGCGAACACAACGTTGACGTGGCGATGGTGCCCGGCAGCGGACAAGGTGGCAGAGTGACCCGCAAGGATGTCGAAGCTTTCATCGCGAGTCGCGGGCCAGCCGCACCGTCGGCACCTGCCACGGTCGCTCCTCCCGCAGCCCCAGCAGCGTCGGCTGCCCCAGCAGCGGCGGTGCGTCCGGTGGGCGATAGCGGCTCTGGCGAGGTGACGGAGATCTCGCGGATCAGGGCGAGGATCGCCCAGAACATGACGCATGCGAAGAAGACGGCCGCTCACGTCTGGACATCGGTCGAGGTCGACTTCGAACGCGTCGAGCGAGTCCGTTCTCACCACCGTGAATCGTTCAAGGCGAGCGAAGGCTTCTCCCTTACGTACCTGCCATTCATCGTGCGGGCCACGATGGAGGCACTCGGTGCCTTCCCCGTCGTCAATTCGTCACTTGATACCGACGCGGGAACGCACACGTTCTCGAGAGCGGTACACCTCGGTGTGGCCGTTGACCTCGATCAGCACGGACTTGTCGTGGCGACCGTCAGGGACGCCGACGCGATGACGCTCAAGGCGGTTGCGCGGTCGGTCCGCTCGGCTGGAACGAAGGCACGTTCCGGGGATCTTGCCCCTGACGATCTCGCCGGATCTACGTTCACCATCACCAACCCTGGGCCGTACGGTTCATACATGTCCGTTCCGATCATCAACGTCCCAAATGCCGCGATCCTTTCGACGGACACGATCAAGAAGCGTCCGGTTGTCGTCGAGACCGAGGATGGGACAGATTCGATAGCGATCCACCACATCGGATACCTTGGCATGAGCTGGGATCACAGGGTGTTCGACGGTTCAACGGCGGTCCTGTTTCTGAATCGCCTCAAGGACAATCTTGAGAATTGGGATTGGGAGCAAGAACTCTCGTGACGCAGGACGTGCGGCCGTCAACGTTGCGAACGCGCTGGCTTGGGAGGGTCTCATACGACGAGGCGTGGGACCTGCAGAAGGCCATCTGGGAAGGCAGGACGTCCGGGCGTACCCGCGATGACTACGTTCTCCTTCTCGAGCATCCCCACACCTATACGGTCGGGCGAAACGGCGACGGCACCAACCTCACCATCGACGTCGAGGACCTGACGGCCCTTGGAGCGTCGTTGGTGCATGTCGACAGAGGCGGCGACATCACCTACCACGGGCCAGGCCAACTCGTCGGCTACCCGATCGTCGCCGTTCCGAAACGCGCCAGCGGGTATGACGCTGTCGGACATGTGCGCAGGATCGAGTCCGTGCTGATCGATGCCCTCAGGGGCCTCGGTGTCGAGGCATGGACCGAGGACGGTTTGACCGGGGTGTGGAGTACCGCAGGCAAGGTCGCAGCGATCGGTGTGCGGGTGTCCCAAGGCGTGTCGATGCACGGCTTTGCGATAAACGTTGATCCCGAGATGTCCTACTTCGACAACATCATCCCGTGCGGGATCCCTGACCGAGCGGTCACGTCGGTGTCCGACATCGTCGGCCGCAGGGTGTCCATCGAGGAGGTCGTCGAAGCGTTGCTCCCGTACCTCGGCGTGCTGTCGAGGCATTCCGGCAACGACGTCCAACTCGCTGCGTTCACCCGTGGCTCAGCCAAGAACGCGTACGAGGTTGATCGGTTGGTCGCCCAGGGGGTGTTCTCACCTGTGCGTGCCGGAGAAGTCCCGATCGTTCTCAGAGGTGTGTTGCCGGGTGAACCGCCGAAGCCGTCGTGGATGAAGGTCAAACTCGACCTGACCGATAAGCGTTTTCTGGAACTGAAGAGGCTCAATGCGAGCCTCGACCTCAACACGGTGTGTGAGGAGGCAGGGTGCCCGAACATTTACGAGTGCTGGTCGTCAGGGACATCCACGCTGATGCTCCTCGGCGATGTGTGCACGCGGGCGTGTTCGTTCTGCGATGTCAACACCGGAAAGCCGGGTGCGGTAGACCTCGACGAGCCAGCGCGAGCGGCCATAGCTGTCCAGAGCATGGGTCTGAATTACGCGGTACTGACATCTGTCAACCGTGACGATCTCCCCGACGGGGGAGCATCGATCTTCGCCGCAACCATCCATGAGATCCGGTCGAGGCTTCCCGAGTGCGATGTCGAGGTGTTGATCCCAGACTTCAAAGGAGACCCCGATGCGCTCGAAGTGGTGATGGGAGGGAAACCATCCGTCCTGAACCACAACACGGAGACCGTGCTGCGGCTGCAAAGGGACATCAGGACGGCAGCCAACTATGCCCGGTCGCTGACGCTTCTTGCGCGGGCGAAGTGGCTTTTCCCTGCCGGCACCGTTAAGTCAGGCCTGATCGTTGGCATGGGCGAGACCGATGAAGAAGTTGAAGGGGCGCTTGCGGACCTCAACGCGGTGGGCGTGGACATCGTCACGATCGGCCAGTACCTCAGGCCGACCGCGCACCACAGGCCGGTCGACCGATATGTGCACCCCGATGTATTCGACCGGTACAAGAGTGCAGGCGAGGCGCTCGGCATCGGCCATGTCGAATCCGGTCCGCTGGTGAGAAGTTCCTACCACGCACGGGAATCACTTGGGGCCGTCGAGTGAGCGAGTACGCAGAAAGAATCGCTCGTGCGTCGAAGGCGATGCGAGCCTCGGGCGTCGACGCATTGTGCGTGTCGTCAGGCTCCGACTTGCCGTACCTCACCGGCTATCGGGCGCACGACTCTGAACGGATGACGATGCTGGTGGTGGATGCTGACGCGAATGCGACCTTGATCGTGCCGTTGCTTGAAGCAGCGAGGATCACGCCGGTCGATGCCGCCTTCACGATATTGCCGTGGTCCGAGACCGAGGACCCGGTCGCTGTCGTCAATTCTTTGATCTCTGGCGCCTCGGTGGCGGCGGTCGGGAGCCAGACGTGGTCTCGCTTCACGCTCGGACTCCAGTCAGCGGACCAACGGCGCAGGTGGATCGATGCCGAGGACCTCATGTCCGGGCTGCGGATCATCAAATCTGCGGATGAGATAGCTGCGTTGCGAGCAGCGGCCTCGACCGTGGATTCCGTCGTCGACACGTTCGAGGACATGGCGTTCAAGGGCAGGACCGAGGAAGAGGTCGCAAGAGACATCTCGGACGGGGCGCTCGCCGCCGGTCGCGAGTCGGTGGAGTTCTGCATCGTTGCGAGCGGCCCACACGGTGCTTCGCCCCACCACACGCCCGATGACCGGCGGATCCGGGAGGGCGATGCCATCGTCGTCGACTTCGGTGGGCGCGAGAGAGGATATTGCTCGGATACGACGCGCATGGTTGTCGTTGGGCATGCTCATTCCGGGTTCGACACCGCCTATCGGGTTCTTGAAGAGGCCCAGAGTGCAGCCTGTGACTTCGCAGCGCCAGGGTTGTCCACCAGCAGCGTGGATGCACACGCGAGAGCCGTCATCGATGACGCCGGCTACGGCGGCCGATTCATCCACCGTCTTGGACACGGGATCGGAATGGACGTCCACGAACGTCCGTATCTCGTGGAGGGTGACGACACCCTGATCGAGCCTGGTATGGCGTTCTCGATCGAGCCCGGCATCTACACGCCAGGAGAGTGGGGCATGCGGATCGAGGACATCGTCGTTGCAACGGACACAGGCATCGAGCGGATGAACACCTCACACCGTCAGATTCGGGTCGTTTCCTGACCTGCGGTCGCTGACTTCAGCCATGAGCGGCGGAGTCGGTCGGCGATTCAGCCGAGGATGATGACGACGACCGCAACGACCAGAAGGATCGCTCCCGAGAGCAGAAGCCCACGTGCGTGTCCGCCTCGAACGCGCACGACGCCATGGCTCATCGGGTCAGATTCATCGAGGGTGAAATCGTTGTCGTCTGTCTGATCAACGAACCCGTGGGAGAGCATCGACATGCGATAGGAACGGAGCGGGTTGCCTGGCACGTTGCCGGACTCGGCTCCGATACCCGATCGCCCGAATATCCGCTAGGGCACAGATGGCTCCTCGCTAGTCGGTTTCCAACATATCACACGGATCGCTACCGCCAACTTGTCGACGGTCACCATCAGTTCCGCCCATGGATGGACGTCCGACCACCGATCCCGCCGACATTGGCGCCTGAACGCAGCGTCCGAGGGGCTTGTACCCTGACGCTTCTGGAGGCCACATGAGCAGGGACATCGAACAACTCGCCGTGGACACGATTCGCGTGCTGTCGATGGATGCGGTCCAGAAGGCCAATTCGGGGCATCCCGGTGCCCCGCTCGGCATGGCAGATATCGCTGTTGTGCTTTGGTCGAAGTACCTGACGGTCGACCCGTCACATCCGACGTGGCGCGACAGGGATCGGTTCGTGCTGTCGAACGGCCATGCTTCGATGCTGCTCTACTCCCTGCTCCACCTCTCCGGCTTTCCGCTTTCGATGGATGAGATCAAGCAGTTCCGGCAATGGGGCTCGGAAACCGCAGGCCACCCCGAGGTCAATCAGAGCATCGGAATCGAGACAACGACCGGCCCACTCGGACAAGGGATCTCGACCGCAGTCGGCATGGCGATCGCGGAGGAGCACCTGCGCGGGACCTACGGATCAGACCTGACCGACCACTTCACCTATGTCATGGTCGGCGATGGTGATCTCATGGAGGGAGTCTCTTCGGAAGCGGCGTCTCTGGCCGGCCACCTCGGCCTCGGCAGGCTGGTCGTTTTCTACGACGACAACTCCATCACCATCGATGGATCGACGGATCTGGCGTTCTCAGAGGACGTCCCAGCGAGGTTCCGTTCTTACGGCTGGGACACGGCCACGATCGATGGGCATGATCGGGAGGCGATCGACGAAGCAATTACGAACGCCCGATCGCAAACAGGCAAGCCGACCCTCATCGCCTGCAAGACACATATCGGCTTCGGAGCACCGACGAAGGTCGATACCGCCTCGGCCCACGGATCGCCGCTTGGCGATGACGAGATCGCCGGAGCCAAGGAAGCCATTGGGTGGGACCTTCCACCGTTCTCGGTGCCGCCAGAGGTCTACGCCTTCTTCTCCGGTGCGATGGAGCGCGGCGTGGCCGACCGTTCAGAGTGGACGGGGCGCGTTGCCGATTCAGATGCTTCGGTTCTTGAGGCGTGGAACCGGTCGTGGGAGCCTGAAGCGGTTGTGCTGTCCGCACCTGGTTATGACGAGGGTGCCTCCGTAGCGACCCGCAAGATCTCAGAAGTCGTGATCCAAGAAGCCGCAGGGATGAGGGTCGATCTCATCTCTGGCTCCGGGGATCTTGCGCCGTCAACGAATTCCTTGATCAAGGCTTCCGACGATTTCACGAAGTCCAACCGCACCGGCCGGAACATCAGATTCGGCATCAGAGAGCATGTCATGGGGGCGGTCGTCAACGGGATGACCCAGCATGGTGGTCTTCGGGCGTTCGGGGCGACGTTCCTGACCTTCAGCGACTACATGCGCCCGTCGGTGCGGCTTGCCTCGCTGATGGGATTGCCTTCCGTCTTTGTCTGGACGCATGACTCGATCTTCCTCGGCGAGGACGGCCCGACGCACCAGCCGATCGAGCACATCGCCTCACTCCGTGCCATCCCGAATCTCGACGTCCACCGCCCAGCCGACCCAACCGAGACCGCCGTGGCATGGCAGGAGTCGATCAACCGGGCCGACGGACCTTCCGCGATCGTTCTGACCAGGCAAGGACTCCCGGTTCCTGCCGATCCGCCGGATCCCGTGGACGTAGCGGCCGGTGGCTACGTTCGCCGTGACGGGACCGATGTCGTCCTCGTCGCTACCGGCTCAGAGGTGTCGCTTGCTGAAAGTGCGGCCGCGCTGCTCTCTGAACACGGAACATCGGCCAGAGTCGTCTCCATGCCATGTGTGGAGGCGTTCGATCGCCAGTCCGACGAGTACATCGCAAGCGTTCTCGGCACCGATCTCCCCGTTTTCACCATTGAGGCCGGCTCAACATTCGGGTGGGACAGATTCACCGCCCGTGGCGGCACGGCCATCGGGATCAACAGGTTCGGTGCGTCTGCGCCAGCTTCCGTTCTCGCAGAGAAGTTCGGATTCACACCACAACATGTGGCTGACGCTGTGTTCGTCGCCATCGAGAACGCCTGATCGGGCGGGGAGCGCACAATGATCGAAATCACTCATGGTCCATCTCGCGATGCGGATCTGCTCATCGTTCCGGTGATGGCCGATCGTGTCCTCGTTGATAGTGACCCGCTTGCACCCGATCTTGAAGCTCACGCTCGCCTTTTGGACGCAAAGGACTTCACGGGGAAGTCCGGCCAGACGCAGTTCGTCCAAACGCCCGACGATGATGCTCCAGAAACACTCCTCATCGGACTCGGAGAAGAGGTCGATGCGGAGTCGCTGAGGCGGGCAGCAGGCTCAGCGGCGCGGTTGATCGGTCGCTACGCCACGGTCGCTTCGACGTTGCACCACGTTGATATCGAGGGTGCGGCAGGGGCCGTTGCTCTCGGAACCTGGCTCGGGAACTACTCCTTCGATGAGTACAAGTCGGAGCCGAAGCCGAAACCCTTTGCGTCGATGATCCTCGTGGGTGGCGATGATGTCGATGGCGAGATCGGTCGTGCACGCGCGATCGCGTCGGGTGTCGTGCTCGCCAGAGATCTCGTCAATCGTCCTGCGCTGGACAAGCCGCCCACCGCGATCGCAGAAGTGGCTGTCGACCTCCACGACGCGCTGGCGGTGAAGGTCTATGACGAAGCAGAGATCGAGGAGGCCGGCTTCGGTGGCTTGATGGCAGTGAACCGCGGGGCAGACAGGCCGGCCCGCATGGTCGTCATGCGATACGAGCCAGAGGGAGCCACCAAGACGGTCGTGTTCGTCGGGAAGGGCATCGTGTTCGACTCCGGGGGCCTGTCGATCAAGCCAGCCGCGGGTATGGAGACGATGAAGACCGACATGGCTGGTGCCGCTGCGGTTATGGGTGCGATGCAGGTCATCGCCGAGCTCGGGCTCTCGGTGAATGTCGTTGGCATCACTCCACTGACCGAGAACCTCACGGGTGGGTCAGCGACGAGGCCCGGAGACGTCATGACCGCGTACAACGGGAAGACGATCGAGATACTGAACACAGATGCAGAGGGGAGGCTCGTCCTCGCTGCCGGCCTTGCGCTCGCAGCCGAGATGTCACCGGACCTCATCGTCGATATCGCCACGCTCACCGGTGCGTGCAAGGTTGCGCTCGGCCCCAACATCGGGGGTCTGTTCGCCAAGGATGATGATGCGGCCGAAACGGTCGGCAGCGCCGCCGAGGCGGCCGGGGAGAAGCTATGGCGGCTTCCTTTGGAGGCCGAGTACGCATCGATGGTCGAGAGCGAAATCGCCGACATGAAGAACACGGCTGGCCGGTGGGGTGGAGCGATCACGGCAGGCCTGATCCTCAGCGAGTTCGTCGGTGATGTCCCGTGGGTGCACCTCGATGTGGCCGGCCCTGCTCGTGCCGACAAGACCGAGCACTATGTCCAGAAGGGCGGATCCGGTTTCGGAGTCCGCACGCTGGTCTCTGTCGCCGAAGCCATGCAAAGCTAGATATCGCCCGCTTCGAGAGGCAACTAACTAGTCACTTTGTGCAGAAAGTACTTAATCACTCGCGTCCCGTGCCCGATACAGAGAGAAGCCAAACGACCGCTCTCTGCAAGGAACCCACACCACGATGCGCGCTACTCGCCGATACCTCATCCTCTTGGCCGCCGCATCGGTGTTCATCGCACTGTTCGCTGTCCCAGCAATGGCCGGGCCCGCCGGTCAATTCATCTCGAAGATCAACTCCTCGCGTAGCGCCGCGGGGCTTCCGCCTGTCCAAGGATACTGGGATCTTGCGGATGATGCTCGGAGGCACTCCAATTCAATGGCAGAGCGCGGCGAGCTGTACCACTCAGGGAACCTCGGACGCGTAACAAGCGGCTGGACCGAACTTGGTGAGAACGTTGGCGTTGGCATCGACGTATCGGGTCTGCATCAGGCGTTCATGAACTCGTCGGGGCACCGGCGGAACATCCTTGGCAACTTCAACTACGTCGGCGTCGGCGTGACGGTGGATGACGAAGGGTTCATGTGGGTCACCGTGATCTTCATGAAGGCTCCAGACGGTCTGAACGATCCGGTCGAAACAACGACGACGCTTCCTCCGACAACCACCACCACAACGTTGTCCCCCAACCTGCCGGCCCCTCCCACGACCACAACCACCACAACCACGCAGGCGTCTGCACCTACGACCACCACGACGACTACGACGTCACCGGCGCCTCCACCCGCTTCTGCAAGCACCACGACGACGAAGCCACCACCGCCGCCTCCGCCTGCCAGCCCTGCGGCAACGCAGCAGTCGGCCCCTGCGCCCACAGCGCAGCCAACCGTGGCATCGGCCGGGATAACCGCAAGCCCTGTCCCGGACATCGGAGGAGTTCCCGCCGTGTTCTTCGAGATCTGGGGGAAGTACTTCCTCTACGGCGGCCGGTGCGTGCTCGCGATCTAGCGCAGGATCCGTGGAGCTAGGTGGAACACGCGGCGCAGTCGGCCCGCTTTGCGATCGGTAGCCGTTCGAAGGACCCCCTCGTCGCGTCGAACATCGAAAGCGTGCCCGTGAGTTCCGACGGCAACCCGGCCGCGAGTTGGAGAGCAGCGGACGCCTGGAGTGAACCGATCACCCCGGTCACCGCCCCGAGAACTCCGACGGTTGCGCAGTCCAAAGCAGCGTCGTCAGTGGGTGGAGCGGGGAACAGGCACTGATAGCAGGGGCCGGTCGCTGCATCGAATACGGCCATCTGTCCGTCGAACGCATACACGGAGCCGTACACGAGCGGTATCCCGAGTTCGACGGTCGCCTTGTTCAACGCGTATCTGACTGCGAAGTTGTCCGTGGCATCGATGACGACGGAACTGCCTGCGACAAGATCGGTTGCGTTCTCTGCTGTGAGCCGTTCGTTGTGCGTCTCGATGCGGATCTCCGAGTTCAGGCCGGCGAGCGTATCGCTCGCCGCGTCTACCTTCGCTCGTCCAACGTCTGCCGTGGCGTAGAGCGGCTGGCGCTGCAGGTTCGACAGTTCGACGACGTCGTGATCGACGAGCCGGATCGTACCGATGCCGGCGGTCGCCAGATAGGCGAGTGCTGGACAGCCGAGTCCGCCCGCACCGACGACGGTAACCAGCGCGTCTCCTAGGTTGCGCTGACCGTCCAGCCCGAAACCTGACAGTCGAATCTGTCGATCGTATCGTTCGACTTCGGCAGCGGAAAGTCCACCTGGACCTCGAGTCGCGTGTGACCTGAGGTATTCGGATATCCCACCCTCGAGGGAGTGGGTGTTGCGATAGCCGTGGGAACGCAGGACGGTCACCGCGGTGTGCGACCGGCTCCCAACATCGCATATGACGAGCACGCGATCGTCAGTCGCCATCACCGAAGCCGGATCACCAGTGAGATTCAGATACGTCGTCTTGAGCGCTCCAGGGAACGCATCACCCGCGTCGCTCGACGTAGAGATGTCGACGACGAGGTCGTAGGTGCTCGCGTCAAGGTTGTTCTGCGAAACGCCGATTTCATCCGTGTGCATGCCGCGAGGCTAGGAGGATCGTGGGGGATTCGGGACACGATGGGTCGGTTCGAGCGCTGTGTGTCAGGTCATGGGGCGTGCGCTGTGTGTCGCAGATGTGCGCGCCTGAGTGCGGGCGGCATGCCCCTGACGAGCCGCGACGGGACGCGTGGAACGCTGTCGGGCACGTACAGGTTCCCACCGGCGTGCGACACGAGGCCCTCCCTGAGCAGCGACGGCAAGTGGGTCGGTCTCCTGAGGGAGCGGCCGCTTTGTGCGGCAGCGGCGAGTCGTAGCAGGTCAGCGACCGCTCCCGGACCTATTGCGGCAATCCAGAAACGCCTCACATAGGCGTGCGTCATCGCATACCCCGCCACGTCGTCACCCGTTGGGACGGGTCGCACGATCGCTCGCACCTTTGCGGTCTGACGGATCGCCCGGTCCTCCAGGACGCCCGGGGGAGGCATACGTTTCCCGCCTGAGGGAGGACGAACCTGGCGGGGCGAGTCCCCGGGCGTCTGGAGAGTCGGAGGACGATGATCATGAGAGACAGGACGAGAAACCATGTCCAAGTCATATCAACTAACAGTAAGTAAAGTCAACTAGTCCGAACCGCCTCGCGAAACCTTTGCCATCGAGGCACGCTGCATTCGGACACGTCGCAAGAGCGCATCATGTGCGGCTCGGGGTGGCGGTGCGCGAGGTGCACGACCGGTTCACGTGGCGGGGCCGGTCGTGCACTTGGTAACGGCTATCTCTGCGCCGCAACGAACTCGTCGACGTATTCGAGGGCTATTGGCAGGCTCTCGATGCTTGGGAACGCCCTTTTCGCTTGCCACTCGACGAACGTCATGTCTGCAGCCACGCGTGGGTGTGCATCTGCAAGCCAGAAGTAGAACTGGTCTGTGAGGCCGAACTGATGGTTTGTGTGGCCG
>PVMK01156437.1_pt1 | contig 10850 bp, 9 predicted proteins | sample 1853481 | NCBI WGS metagenome assembly PVMK01 (sample SAMN08533507, study PRJNA380276) | Marine sediment metagenome, whole genome shotgun sequencing project. | reverse complement strand
TGTTAGCGGGAAATTCATACCGTGCCCTAATATTTTCTAGTATCAGTAAATACTGGTTGGCAATCCATATTCTTTATATTTTTGCAGGATATATATGTATTGTGTATATCACTTATATAGTGAAATATATACACAGTAAATTTGACATAATTTCAAATTATGATGCATATGGCAAGATGATATGTGATAATATGTTACATAAACTATTCAAAACCCAGTTTGTGTTTTGGTGTGCGGGACATAAATAGACGACGGATGTCTTTGATGACGGTCTGTGCGAGACGACGGTTTGCGCCATGTGGACTTTTGTTATTTACGGCAGAGATCCAATACTCGATTTTAATTATTCATAGAGAATATGAAGAGGACTGAATGGCTGCTTTCGACCGAGGCTGTGTAAAAACTCAGCTTAAAAGTACTCTTAAGTAGCAGGTATAATCTAAAGATTCTTTCACTGGCAAGTATTTTTACATTTGCATCCTATTTCTGATAAAAAAACGATCTCCCCATCAGGCTTGAATCGCCCTCATGAGCCCCAATGCTCCATGAATAGCAATCATCCTTTTCATATTGAACGCTAAGACATGTAAACTCATTTCTGTGCTCACTTTTTCTATGGTTTTGGTTAGAAAATGGGTGGAACCCATCCACGATTTGAGGGTTCCAAATGCGTGTTCCACCGTTTGGCGTCTTATACGTGATGCCTGGGGGTTGTGGTCCAGCCTCTTCTGCATTTTATCCAGAATATCTTCCTGCTCCCATCTTCGAATACGACGATAATCACCGGTGGCACATTTTGATTTCATTTGACAGCCCATACATTTTGATGACCAGTACTTACGAATGTTGAGCCCTTTTTCTTTACTGGTATATCGGTAAGTAGCTTTCTCTCCAGCGGGGCATTCGTATTGGTCTGATTCCCGGATATATCTAAAATCTTGTTTATCAAATCTTCCGGCAGCCCTACTGTTTGATGTATTGGTCTTGGGTACCATTGGCACAATGTCATGCTCTTCACAATCGAGAATTTCTTTGCTACTGTAATAACCCCGATCTGCGTAAACCTTAGGGTTTTTTATGCCAGTGGCTTGTTTGGCTTTAATGGACATGTTGGTTAATTGATCCCTATCATGTCCATGATTGGTCACTTCATGGGCTACAATAAGATGATGCTTATCATCAACAGCAGACTGAACATTATACCCGACAATGGCTGTTCCTTTACCGCTGGTGGCCATCGAGCGTGCATCGGGTCAGTCATCGAGACTTGTGAGTCCGGGCTTTCTTTTAACTGAGTGTCAAGCGTATCTAATCGGTTCAATAGAGCTTTTGCCTCCTTTAGACGAGTCTTCAGATGATCTACACGTGCTTCTGGCACCGAGTCACCTTGCTGATCAGCTTTATCTAACTCCTCCAAGTAACGTGCGACTCGTTTTTCGGTTTGTAAAATTCTTGCCTTGAGTTTTCGTTCAGTGTAGTTATTGTCTCGACTATTGACTGCTTTAAACTTACTGCCGTCAACTGCAATGACAGACTCGGTGAACATTCCCATATGCCTGCACAACACCACGAATTTGCTGCACACCTTTTTGATCGCCACACCGTTGTCTTTTCGGAAATCTGCGATGGTTTTAAAATCGGGACTTAACCGACCAGTCAACCTTTCTGACCAATGCAACTTGATGGTATATTTTCGTACGTTGAATACCATGTACTCAATCCCGCCAACTTGCTGCTATCCTGTTTACCTATATACTTCTATGGGGGTTAGTCGGGATGGGAATGGCGGTAAATTCGTGTGTCTATGAAAACGAGGAAGAACTGTTTGGAAGTAATCCATGTCAGCCTGAAATTACCACATACAGTGGGGTGATTGAGCCGATCATCGCCAATAACTGTGCCTTGCCCAGTTGTCATGATGGAAGTAATCCGGTGTTACCCAATTTTACAATTCTTGAAAACGTACAAACTAACCCGCTTTTATTCAAAAATTTTTCAGTCACTCGTACCATGCCTCCTTCAAGTTCCGGCATAGTACTTACAGTCAAACAGATCGATGATATCGCCTGTTGGGTAGACAGCGGAGCACAAAACAACTGACGTTATGAGGATTTTAGTGATTGTGATAGCATTGGTCATACATACCTGGCAATAGCTCAAAAATATATTTCTAAGAGTGCTTCTGTAACCTTCTTTTCTGAAGCTCCAGTAGTGGGAGCCTCTGGTTAGGTTCATGGTAATTTAGCACAGGGATTAATCAACCGCTACAATAGATCGGTCAAACGTTGGTAAATATGTTGCAAACGGGTTAATCTCAACGGCCGCTTTTGGCCGATAGCAGTCATTGGAGGATGTAGTATCGCTAACCTTTTTACACTGATAGACCTCAGTTTATTACGAAGTTGCAAGCCCAATCCTTGCATCACATTACCAGCCTTCCATTAATCCAATCTTATTCTTAACTTATAGGTAGATAATCAGCTTCATGTCTCGATCCCGTCAACTAGCCGCAATCATGTTCACTGACATAGTCGGTTATACCAAACTGATGGGTGAAGATGAGGAGAAGGCGTTTGAACTGCTCAAGAAGAACAGGCTGATTCAACGGCCAATAATTGAAAGGTTCAATGGAAGGTGGCTCAAAGAAATAGGAGATGGTGTGTTGGCCAGCTTCAACGCAGTCTCTGATGCGGTCTACTGTGCCAAGGCCATTCAGAAAGCCTGTGAAAATGAACCTGATTTAAAACTCCGGATTGGCATTCATGAGGGTGAGGTTGTTTTTGAAGATAATGATGTATTTGGGGACGGGGTGAATATTGCTTCACGTTTGGAGCCTTTGGCCCCTATAGGAGGGATCTCAGTGTCAGAGTCGGTAAACCGGAATCTCGGAAATAAAAAGGGTATAGAAACCATATTTGTTGGAGAAAAAACCCTCAAAAATATAAAAGATCCGATAAAGGTTTACCAGGTAAAAGTAGCGGAGGAAACTCTTAAACCAGAGACATCCACGGATTCCTCATCTCGTCAAATTGAACCTTCAGGACGAAATCTTTCTGCTAAAAAGAAGATCATTTTGGGAGCCACGTTAATAATCCTGTTGCTGCTTGGCTACATTTTCTATAACAACAATTTCAGTAAAGGACAGCCTGTAGAGTATGCTTCCAAACAGGAAGTGATTGAAAGATCCATTGCGGTAATTCCTTTTAAGACCATCACCGAAGATTCCACCAGTCGGTACATTGCCGAAGGTGTAAGAGAAGCTATCTTGAACAACCTATTCAAAATAAAAGAACTGCAGGTTGGATCCCGTACTTCAGCTGAAACCTATCGCAATTCAACAAAAAGAATACCAGAAATTGCCAGTGAATTAGGTGTAGCTACCATATTGGAAGGCAGTGCACAGAAATTTGGAGACCAGATAAGAATAACTGTGCAATTGATCGATGGAAAAACTGACAATCACCTATGGTCTGAAGAATACGACAGGGATTGGGGAGACATCTTTGCGATTTATACTGAGATTGCTGAAAAGGTAGCAGCCGCTTTACAGGTGGTCATTACCCCTGAAGAAAAACAACAAATAACCACTACACTCACTACCAATGTAACTGCCTATGACTATATCTTACAGGCCAGGGAGGAACAATGGAAGCATTGGGATGGCGATACAGCGGCATTGGGGAAGGCAGAAATACTATTTGATAAAGTGTTAAAACTCGATCCCCAATACGCACGTGGTTGGGCAAAAAAGGGAGAAATCTATTGGGATCGTTATGCAAGTACTCTTGATTATTTTGAAAAGAATTATCTCGACAGTGTTTTATGGTTCGCTAATAAAGCTATCGCACTCGACCCAGAAACCGGTTTTTCATATTTCTTGAAGGGTATGGTATTTCATAAAACAGGCAATATCGATCTGGCGATTAAAAATTATGAAAAAGCATTGGTTTCAAGTCAATATGATCCTCAAACATTATGGGAAACAGGTTGGAGATTAGGTTATATTTATATATTCCAAAAAGATGTTCAAAAGGGAATGTCGTTAATTACGGAAGCTGTTAAGGAAGCAAGAGGCTCGCCTCGAGATTATCGCCATATGATATCTCGTTTGGGTGGCGCTTACATGTTTATAGGGGCATATGAGGAAGCCGAGAATTATTTTTTAAACGCAATAGAATTAGGAAATAATTGTACAAGACATGGGTTATTGGATGCAATTCAGGGAAATTTTCAGACTTCTGTCGATCGCTTATCGAGCTGTTGCCAAACAGAGCCTTCCAATTTCTGTAGCCGCAATCTAGCTGAAGGTTATTTTCAACTAAAGGAATTTGAAACATCCATAAAATACTTTCGAAGAGTCAGGAAAATAAATGAGGGGTCGGGTCGGTATCAGCTTCACAATCTATATAGGGAAGGATTTGCTTTGATAAAATTGGGTGATAAGAAAGAAGGCTTGGATTTAATTGAAGAACAAATTTCCCAATTGGGAAAAAGTGAAACACTTAGAAGATCTGATGGCTATGATTATCACTTTGCTGCAATATATGCTTCCCGTGGTGATAAAGAAAGAGCATTGCACCATCTACACGAATACGAAAAAAAAGTATTTTGGCCAATTGGCAGTATAAATCCCATTAGTTTTATACAATACGATATTATGTTCGAGAATCTATGGGACAATGAAGAATTTAAGGCCATTGTTAAGCATGACCAGGAGGAAAAGGCTGAATTAAGGGAGCAAGTCCGGCAGATGGAGGAACGTGGAGAACTCACTTTGTAACTCGATCTGACCGGCCGCTTTTGGCCGTAAGCAGTCATTCAACTCACTTCGCTGTCAGCTAAATAAAACAAAGGCACTACCTTAGTTGGTAGTGCCTTTAATTGTATCCTGACTTTTAAAATATCGTTAGAATCTTCTATTGAAGGTCCAGTTTTAAACCTGCACTTATTACCAACTGGTCGGTACTGGCTCCTACATATTTCAACTCAGTAAATGGTGTGAAATTTTGTCGAATTGTAAAATTGGCTCCAACCCCCAGATTAACGCCAACCTCGCCATCGTCAGCTTCAAACTCCGCTTCTACTATACCTGAGCCTATTTCAGTTTGCTTATACTTAACCCCAACATGAGAATAATTAAGTCCGCCCAGACCGTAAAAAGCAATTTTGGAATTATCGACAAAATAATAATGAACATTGCCGTTCAATTCCCAAAGTTTGCTCTTTACTTCTATTTCACTGCCAGAAAATACCTGGGATTCTTTTTTTGTGAAATAATATATGAAATCAGGAGCAATGGACACCTTGTCACTTAAAAAGTATTCAGCTCCCACAGTAATCCCAACGCTTTCTATTTCTGATCCAAAAGCGATACCGGGGTTGATGCTTACTTGGGCATATGAGGAGAAAGAAAGTACGCCTGTTAGTAAAAATGCCAAAATTATAATATGCGTTTTCATGATATATTGTTAATTGAAATTATTATGCGCTTCAAAACCTACGCAAGGTAGGAACGATTCCTTCTGAAAGCCGTTTAAGGATAACTGGAATATTACATCTGTGACAAGTAGAAGCTTTTTATCGGGCTCAATGTCAGTAGTTTAGCATGAACAAGATTACTTTTTGTACTACGTAAAGTGAGTCCGACCGGTAGTCCTGCTTTCTATATAGCCATGACCTGTGCCCAGATAGGGGAAATTAACACAGCTTTTTAATGGCTCGAAAAAGCCTATTAGGACCATGAGGTAGAGATGTACTGGCTGAAAGTGGAGACACCATTTGAACCACTTCGAAATGATCCACGCTGGCAGGAAATGCTGGATAAAGTAGAGTTTCCGTAGTGCATGTCAACGGCCGCTTTTGGCCCAGGCTGTGTGAAAACTCAAAAACGGCCTCATGTAGTCCCCTCTAAGCTCGACCGGGTTTCGGATGAATGGTCTCTGCTGGAAGAAAGTTATCGGTTCGGAAGCCTCACAAATGCCGGATAGTCTACGTTTGATCTTGACATCAACAATCGCCTTTTTCTAAGCTGCTGTGACGTTTTCACACAGCCTCGGTCGAAAGCGGTCATTCGGGTTCCAATAAAAATGGCTCATTTAGATAAAGGCCTTACGGGGAACTAGTCCCTGTCTCTGGAGCTATTGTAGTCATATCATAACCTGTCCCATCAGGACGCATGTTAAGCAATCGCGTAAATGAACTTATGGTATGCACCAAATTCCAAAAATGCAAGACCAATCTCCAATCAGTCTTTTGTGAGCAGCCTGATCCTGATATTTTTCCATTTCATGGTGAAGTGTTCTCCACTGTCCACACCGTGCATTTGCAAACCGATAAATCCGTTGGCATGGGTTTTATAAACATCCTCATTAACCAGGTCCTCAACCGCATGACCATTTACCCATGTTTTTATGCGTGGACCTTTTGCCTCAATCCTCATTTTGTTCCAGCCTTCGTTGTATAGATGATGATGTCCATTTTGTATTTTTTCCTCTGAAGAAAGCCAGCCTGTGCCCAAGGCCTCGCCATAAATGAGGCCTGTAGTGGGCGTGCCCGGTTTATGGTTCCTTTGCATTTCAACCTGGGGGCCGTTTATCCTGCCAGCACGCAAATCATAGCTATCTCCAACAGTAAAGGATCTTTCTTTTGACCTGATCTGTATTCCTGAGTTTGTAACACTGTCAATCATTACCTCAAGTTCCAGCTCGAAGTCCGCAAATTCCTGCTTTGTACAGAGAAATGAGTTTCGACTTCCCTTAACCGTTCTTCCTACAATGGCGCCATCTTCAACGGTATAGGTATGCGAACCGTTGAGATGGACCCAGCCGTTTAAGGTATGGCCATCAAAGAGGTCAATCCACCCACCTTCGTACAGATTATTTGATGCACTGTCTTCTGAGGAAAGCGCGAACGCTATGATCGAATCCCCGTACTTAGTTCCGTTCTTACCTCCTCCTCCGGCTGCAATCACCACATATTGCTTTCCATCGATCACATATATTGCAGGTGTTGCGTATCCTGCAGCCGGCAGCCTGTACTCCCATAAAACGGAACCGGAATGAGTGTCAAACGCACGGATCTTTTCGTCTGGAGTAGCTGCAATAAATACGATTCCTCCGGCGGTAGCCACGGGCCCCCCGAAATTCTTGGCACCAGTATGCCGGATTCCTCGCTCAACTAACTCAGGATATTCACCGAGTGGCACTTTCCATAAAATTGAACCTGTATTCAGGTCGATGGCGTTAAGCGTACCCCAAGGTGGAGCAATGGCAGGCGCACCATAGAGGTCAACAAAAAAAGGTATCTGGGCCGAATATCGGATGCGGCTGTTTACTGCGCCAATACTTTTAAATTTACCTGGTTCGCTTCTGATAAATGCGACCAGAGCATCCAACTCTTCATTAGAAAACTGACTAAATGCCGGCATAATGCCTGACCCTTTGCGTAGTATACTTAGAACCTCCTGGTCATTTTTTTTAACGCTATTAAGTGCGGGATACACTGGAGGATTTCCCTGCCTTTCCACTCCATGGCAAGTGGTGCAATTTTTCTGGTAGAGCACAGCACCATACTCAACGGGGGTTGCTGTCTGGTTCAGGTCATGAAACATCCGCAGTGTATTGATGGAGGGAGCCTCATTGGCATTCACATACAGAACATTGGAGTAAGGGTCAAATGAAGCACCGCCCCATTCTACTCCTCCCTGGTGACTTGGGGTGGTAATGGTGCCCTGCAACGAGGGTGGGGTATAAATAAACCCGGTTTCATACTTTTTAAATTGCTCTAGGGCAGATGTACGGGAATCAGGAGTAACATTGGTTAGGTTTGCCTCATCCAGGGACAAGCGGACCAGCGGTGGCGGCTTTGTAGGAAAGGGCTGAGTGGGCCAGGCCTCTTCCCCGGGAACTGTTGAAGCTGGTACCGGAATTTCCTCCACCGGAAACAGTGGCTCGCCTGTATCCCGGTCCAACACAAATGTAAGGCCCATTTTGGTCAACTGAACCACAGCGTCCCTGGGAACACCCTGAAAGTTTATGGTGACCAGTATAGGGGCCGGGGGATTATCGTAATCCCAAATATCATGGTGAACAGTCTGAAAATGCCACATGCGTTCACCCGTGGTAACGTCCAGGGCTACTACGGAATTGCCAAACAGGTTGGTCCCTTTACGGAATCCTCCATAGAAATCATTGGCCGGAGATCCTGTGGCAAAGAATACCCAGCCTCTTTTTTCATCAATGGAAAATCCGCCCCACGGATTGGCTCCTCCGTATACTTCTCCATCCACCCATTCCCAGGTATCATAACCAAACGTTCCTTTTTGTGGTATGGTGTGGAAAATCCATTGAAATTTTCCGGTGACCGCATCATAAGCACGCACATGTCCTGGTGTGGAATTATACTCCTCAGGCACTCGTGAAGTTACGATCAGCAGGTTTCGGTAGATTATCCCTGGGGTTGTGACTTCAATAGAGGCTTTGTCAGGTTCCATTCCCAAATCCTGTCGCAGATCGATAAACCCTCCCTCCCCAAATGATTGGACCAAAGCACCTGTTTTTGCATCCAATGCATATGCCCGGTTATTCACAAAATGGAATATTCGTTTGCCTTCAGCGCCCTCCCAATAGGTAACCCCTCTGCTGCGTCCACGAAAGACCTTATTATCATCGTTATATTTGGCAGATTCGAACTTCCAGACTTCCTCCCCAGTTAAGGCGTTTAAAGCAACCGCATCCAGCTTAGGCGTGGTGAAATACATAAGACCTTCAATAACGATGGGGTTAGCATACATGGACGGACCGTTGGGATCTCCTGTGTGATATTCCCAGACCGGTTTTAGCTTGTGGACATTAGCCGCATTGATCTGGGCCAGTTCGGCATATTGATTGGACTTTTTATCTCCCCGGTAGATCGCCCAGTCGGTATAGTTGTCGTACCTGCCTATGTACCCAACTTTGCCTTTCTGGTCACTAGACGATGGTTCGGTCGCACAGGAAATACACCATAAAAAAAGGGGTATATAAAAAAAGGGCGGAAACGGCTTCATGCATCGGTTTTAAAAAATGGCCACCATCAAAGAGTTAAAATTCCAGGCTCCACAAGTATAATATCATGCTCTCCTGGGGTTACAGAATAAAGCACAAAAGGTCCCTGGTTGTCTTCTTTTATCTTAAGAGTTGCCAGGTCTTCCTGCTTACCAATCCTGCTAAGCACTGCAGCATCCCATGTGGTCGGCACATAAGTTTTTAAAGTAATTGGAACATCATAAACTTCAGATGAAATATTCGTCAAAATCTTTATGGTATTTCAAATTACAAAAAATTCCGTCAAGACCATCAAATAGAATTTGGTGACCGGCCGATTTGGGTCGATTCCGGACCTTCAATGAACGGCAGCTTTCGGCTAAAAGCGGCCGTTCGAGCTACCGTTTTTAGCAAGATCTCATTCATTCCACAACCATCTTAAAGATTTAGGAAGTATTGATCCCCCATGTTTACCATTGTGGCCTCCGGTTCCCTTTTCAAAAGTGTAGTCATAATTTCGAAATTCCAGGGAAGATGCCATTTGTTGATTTGCAAGCCACCAATTTCCAAATCGGTTATTTAAGTCACCTGAACCATCCTGCAAATATATTTTTATATCCCTTTCAGCTTGTTTTCTTATTAAGGAAGGATATACATGCCCTCCGCGTATATCGGTAAAACTGCCAATATGGCTTAATACTTTATGAAAATAATCTGGCCTTTCCCAAGCTGCCGTAAACGCACAGATACCTCCCGATGAAAGCCCACAGATTGCCCTCATTTTAGGATCATTTGTCAAATTATATTCCTTGTCCTACTTCTGGTATGATTTCTTCGATTAGAAACCGAACATATCGCTCACTTAATTCATCGTATTCCCAACTTCGATTACTTGCTCTAAATGGATTTTCAGTCAACTCAGCGGAGTTGTGCCCTGGATTAATGAATAATCCTATTATAACCGGTATTTCTTTTTTATGGATCATATTATCAAAGACGATGGGAACCCGAAAATCACCCTCTTCCTTGACATAAGCATGTCCATCCTGGAATACCATTAATGCAGTGGGTTGGTCAGAGTTATACTGAACAGGAACATAAACGTAGTATTCCCGATAAGTATCTTTATAGATCTTGCTTTGATAAACGTGTTTTGTGACTGTTCCCTTTGGTACTCCATCTTGTCTTTTAGAGTCTTGACTATATTCATATTCTTCCTCTTGCCCGACACAAATATTGATTGAGAGAACCAATAATGATAACACCAATAATTTGACTGATTTCATATTCATTGCTTGATTATTATTTCTTCTATCTGATTCCAGATAACTTTTATATCTCCATATATCCAAAAAGCCAATGACTGCTTACTGTCCAGTCAAAGGTAGCAGCTCCAGTTTAGATAATTAAACAATATGTGACATGAACAATCAAGTTAAGGATCAATTAGCTTAAGTCAAGGACGGTGAAAATATTTTAGTTGGTTCACCGTCATACCTCTACTTTCGGCCCAGGCTCGAAAACTCAAAAACGGCCTAATGCAGTCCCCTTTAAGCTCGACTGGATTTCGGGTGAAGTTGGTTTCCGCTGGAAGGGAGTAATTGGTTCGGAAGCCTCACAAATGCCTGATAGTCTACATTTGATCTTGACATCAACAATCGCCTTTTTCTAAGCTGCTGTGGCGTTTTTACACAGCCTCGGTCGAAAGCGGCCGGTCAGCTTAAACGAAATATTTGTAAAGCCAAGTCTCAAAAACTGATACTGGCACTCTGTACCTTGCTAGTGTTTTGTCATTACGGCCCCGCCACTATTCACAGTGACAGGGCC
>PVMK01126837.1_pt1 | contig 10850 bp, 8 predicted proteins | sample 1853481 | NCBI WGS metagenome assembly PVMK01 (sample SAMN08533507, study PRJNA380276) | Marine sediment metagenome, whole genome shotgun sequencing project. | reverse complement strand
GGAAGGCGGAATGAAAACGGAAAGAATTCTGATCAAAAATCCGCAATCCGCAATCCGCAATCCGCAATCAAAAATCTCCCCATCATTGCCATGACCGCTCACGCCATGGCCGGTGATGAGGAAAAAAGTCTGGAAAGCGGTATGGATGGGCATGTCGCCAAACCGATTGAGCCGGCGCATCTGTTTGCCACACTGCAAAAATGGATTACGCCCGGTGATCGGCGGGAGGCTGTACCGGCATTGGATATTACTCTCGAGTCTTCCGAGCCGGATCAATCGGCAGTGGTTGAAGAAGAACTGCCGCAATCCTTAGCGGGATTTGATCTTGCCGCCGGACTGGCGCGTTTGATGGGCAACAAGCGTCTCTACCGGAAGCTGCTGCTGGATTTTGGCAGCAAGTATACCGGAGTTGCCGATGATATCCGCAATGCTTTAGATAAACGGGATTTTCAAGAGGCCCACAGTCTCGTGCATAATTTGAAAGGGTTAGCCGGCAATCTGGCGGCCACGGATCTTCAGGCGGCCGCGGTGGAAATCGAAAAACTGGTGAAAGGGAATCAGGCGGCCGCGTCGACCGATGAGCAGTTGAATCAAAAATTCACCGACTTGGCAGACGCTTTCAATCAGGCGTTGGCGGCGGTACAAGTTTTAGGAACGATGGCCGAAGAACCCCTCCCTGTGCCTTCCGCTGATTCGCTGACGGCAGTTTCACCTGAACTGATAAAAGATATGGCCGGTCGGGTTAAAGAAGCGGTTGAGATGGGGGATGTGACCCAGGTCAGCGCGATTGCCGAAGAGCTGAAATCCCAATCAGAAGATCTGGCACCTATCTGCGATAAGTTAATGTTATTGGCAGACGATTTTGACCTGGATGGCATTTTGAAGCTGATAAACGAAATGGAGAGCTGAGCTCCGGTGGGGGTTGTTCTATTGAGAATGAGGTGTAATTCACTGTTGTTGGTTAACAGCGGTCATTCAATGCTTTTCATCGGAATTCGAAGGGCAGGTGTCAGGTGTCAGGTGTCAGGAGGACGAACGTAAAGGCTGACCCCTTATATGAAACAAAACGAAGTTAAAAGCGAACCGCAGAACCGCAGAATATCGAATATCGAATGTCGAAGGGTGGTTTCGCTTCGCTCAGTCATTTTATTATAAAATAGACCGTTCGACAAAGAGGTTCACGACGGGCAGAATACATTCCTTCGACATTCGACAGTCGCTTTTTCAGAGTTTCTTCTACGAATTGACTGGCCGTTCTGCGGTCAGCGGTGGCGCTGAAACCTGACACCTGGAATCCGGTCGATAGGCTTGATCAAAAATGTAGTGGCGGGGTTTATCCCCGCCTAAACGGCGGGTAACGCCGTTGTCCACAAACGAATCTTCCAAGTGACTTTATAGATGATAAGCGCCAAGTTTCTGGCGGGGATAAACCCCGCCACTACATATGGTAGCTCTTTAAAACAGGTTAAGCCAGCTTGGCCCTTAGGGCATTTTTTCTGACAACATGTTGTAATTAACTGAAGGCTTTGCGCCGTGGATCAGTTCTCAGGGTTCAGGACTTAGCACCTCAGCTCCCTGACGCTTATATGAAACTGCGCCAGAATGGCACAGTTTCTTTTTCCGATTTGACTGGACGCTGGCGGCCAGCGGCGGTGCTGAACACTGAAACCTGGAGAGCTTGAGCTAAATCACCAACAATCTTGATTCACACCCTTCTAGAAAGGATAGATTATTAGCATGGCAGATGAATATAATACTACCGAAATTAAAAAACGCCGCCTGAAAAATGCCTTGTGGGGTCTGTTTATCGGGGATGCGCTGGCTATGCCGGCGCACTGGTATTACAATACCGGCAATATTGTTAAGGATTTTGACGGCGGCATACGCGGCTATGTCGACCCGCCTCATCCTCATCCCGAAAGCTTCATGGTGGGTATGGGATATCATCCGGATGTCGCAACCGCTGAACGCCTGGGTCGGGCCTACGATATTTTGCATGAACACGCGCGTTTTTATCATACCAGTTACAGTGCACTGCAAATCCGGAGCACGGATAGGGAGAGCGAGCATGGCAACCCCGTGCCGCAGTTAGACGATCGCTACCATTACCATCACGGCTTAAAAGCCGGCGAGAATACGCTGGCAGCCCATCTTGTGCGGGTGCTGATGCGCTCGGTGATCAACCGCGGGTGCTACGACCCGCATGCGTTTCTGGCAGATTTAATCGGGCACCTGACCACCCCCGGCCGCAACCGGGACCCTTATAGCGAAATCTACCTGCGGTGCTGGTTCGAAAACTACTCCCGCGGCCTGCCGCCCCATGCCTGCGCGGAATTGCAGCGCAATGTGTGGTCCATCGGCTCCCACGGCGGCCTGCTGCGCCCGCTGGTGATTTCTGCCATTGCCGACAGCGCTTACCAGGGGCTCGGTCTGGCAATCGAGCACCAGAATCTAACCCATCGGTCGGAAAATGTGGCCGGTGCGCTGGGGGTGCTGGTTCCGCTTCTCAATGCGTTGTTAACCGGCGCCGAACCCCGTCAAACCATCGCGGCCTATGCGCGTCTGATACGCATACCGCGCGTCACCGGAGATGAGCTTTTTACCGCCTACCGTGATCACCAGGGCCCCGGCAACATACCTGGGCACGCAATGTGGCAGTTTCACACGCGGCTAAGCGAGGTCCCTTTTGAAGTTGATCAGCTTGTGCGGCAGCACGAAGAACCGGATGTCATTAACCAATTGTTTGCCACTGCCTGCTACCCGGAACACGGTCTGCCGCTGCTCTTATATTTTGCCCAAAACCACGGGGTTGATGTTGCAGCGACGCTGCTGGCCAATGCCAATGCCGGTGGTGACAACGTTCACCGCGGTATGGTTCTCGGATTAGTCGTCGGGGCGGCCAACGACGAGCTGCCGCTGCACCTGAAGCAAGGGCTAATTGCATTTGACGACCTGCAAGATGAAATTGACGCTTTTGTCGATGTTGCGATGAGCGGTCGGGCTATTTGAAAATAACGCCGAAAAAATTCAGATCTCGTAACTTTCTTTTAAAATGAGTCAATTTTTTTGGACACTGTCTACGTCTATTTGCGCCAAATAATTCCTGAATTAGACCCATGTCCAATTTTCATGCAATCCCGGGACAGCTAAAGAGTCACAGCTATTATTCCAAGCTGAATTACGAGGTCTGTAGTATCGGTTACTTATTCCCGGTTTCGAAACGGATCGGCTTTAATCCCGTAACGGCGCATGATCTGTTGCAGTGCCTGGCGTTCAAGCCCGCAGAGTTTGGCCGCGCGGGTCACATTGCCCTGGCTGGTGGTAAGAATATTATTGATATAACTGGTGTTAAACGATTGCAGGGTCTGTTCCTTGGCCGATTTATAGGGCAGTTCTTGAAAGGTGCTGTCCACCAGACAGACAGTTTGAGTCTCTTTATCAAGCCCCATATCCCGCGGTCGGATATCATCTCCGGAAGAAAACAAAATGCCCTGTATGATGAGATTTTCCATTTCCCTGACATTTCCTTCCCAGATCCGGTTTACAAATATTTCCAAAAGCTCGGCGGATATCCTTTTGTTCGGTTTATTTAATTCCCGGCCATGTTTCACCAGCAAATGATTGGCAATCAGGGGGATGTCTTCGGCCTGTTCCCTTAGCGGCGGCAGGTGAAGGGGCAGGACGTTTAAGCGATAAAAGAAATCTTCCCGCAACTCGGCTTTCTGTATTTTTTCCTTGAGGGCCTGGTTGGTGGAGGCTATAATCCGGACATCCACCGTAACTGACCGGGTATCACCCAGGGGCTTAAACTCCTTTTCCTGCAGCACCCGCAACAGCTTGGCCTGAATGGTCAGGCTGATATCGCCGATTTCATCTAAAAAAATGGTGCCGTGGTGCGCTTCCTGAAATAACCCTTTCTTGTCCACCGTGGCATGGGTAAAGGCCCCTTTTTTATAGCCAAACAGCTCGCTTTCCAGGATATTTTCCGGAACCGTCGGGCAGTTTACCGCGACAAACGGTCCGTTACAGCGAGAGCTCAAGGCGTGGATGGCACGGGCGCTGAGATCTTTTCCGGTGCCGGAGTCTCCCGTGATCAGCACCGTTAAATCCGTTTTGGCGACCATCTGGATCGTTTCGTATGCCCGCTGCATGCTTGTACTTTTACCGATCAAATTCTGAAAGGCAATGTCCTCGCGGACTTCCTTCTGAAGTCGCGGGTTTTCCGGGATCAGGCTGCTCCGTTCCAGCGCTTTGTCCAGTCGCAAAACCAGGGCATCCAGGTCGAAGGGCTTGGTGATGAAATCATAGGCACCTCTTTTTATGGCCTGCACCGCCATTTCGATGTGGCCGAAACCCGTCATCATAACGACCGTCAGCTCCGGTTTGTCTTTTTTGATTAATTCAAGCAATTGCAGGCCGTTCATGCCCGGCATTTTGATATCGGCTAAAACCAGATCAAAAATATTGCCGGCCAACAGTCCCAGGGCCTGCTCTGCTGATGTGGCCGTTTGCACCTTGCAGCTTAGCTCGGACTCCAGGCTTCTTTTCAGAAGCTGGAGCATGTCCTGTTCGTCGTCGACAATTAATAATGACGGGGTCATGGGGTGTTTCCGTAACGGTTCAAGGGTTCAGGGTTCAATGTTCCGGGTTAAGGACAAAGAAGCGCATTAAATACGCGAAGTTTTCGTTAAAAAGGCACAAAGACACTAAAAGTTTTTATCCATAAGGACACTGAGTGTTGAATGGATTCGATTTTTAATTTCTTTTTTTTTGACAGGATCTACAGGATCAATGAGATTTTTTTCTCCTGCGGCGAGATACCCTTAGGCCGAAGGCCCTTCTATCCTGATGATCCTGTAAATCCTGTCTGAAATTTTTCCTTTTCTTTAATTAGAATCCATTCCTCTGTTTTTTTGGTGCAACGGGCAACCTGATCGTAAAGGTGGAGCCTTGGCCCTCTTCACTCGCCACCTCAATATCACCGCCATGGTTTTTAATAATGCCATAGCTGACCGACAGCCCTAAACCGGTTCCTTCGCCGGTGGGTTTGGTGGTGAAAAAAGGATCGAAAATGCGGGATAAATTCTTCTTGCGGATTCCATGCCCGCTATCCGTTACCATAATGGCGAGTTGATCACCGGCCTGATTGAGCCTGGTTGTTACATGTATAGTCCCGTTTTGTTCTACCGCATGCTTGGCATTCATCAAAAGATTGATGAATACTTGTTTCATCTTTTTATCATCCAGCTCCATTGGAGGGACCCGGGGATCATATTCGGTTATAATTTGGACGTTGTCCAGATCGGAATGCTGCCGCATAAAATGCACCACATCCGCGATAATGTCCCCAATCCGGGCAACTTCCTTTTTAGCCTCAGATCCCCTGGCAAAACTGAGAAGATCTTCTACGATGGCCTTGCAGTTTTTTACGTTTTTTTCGATGGTCTTTAAATCATCAAACTTTTCTTCCTCGCTGCTTTTATTTTTAATTAAAAGCTGGGTATAGCCAAGAATAATACCCAGCGGGTTGTTAATTTCGTGGGCGACCCCTGCCGAAAATGGGTGCTGGGTCTAAAGGAACTGGAATCCTTTGTGATCCCTTACACGCCGGAGTGGACGGCTGCGGAGACCGGCATTCCTGCCAATGAAATCGTCGAATTCGCCAATGAAATTGCGGCGGCCCGACCGGCTGTAATTTTTCATCCGGGCTGGATGATGGCGCGCTACTCGGATTCCTTTTATGCGGTCCGAACCAGTTACATCCTCAATGCGCTGATGGGCGCCTTTGAATCGCCGGGCGGTTTGTTCTTTCAAAAGGGCCCCGCCGATGTGGGCGTCAAAGGGCTCAAGTCGCTTTTGGATACCATCCCCAAACCGGAAGAAAAGCGGGTTGATGGCTGCGGTTGGAAACACAAACACTTTGATGCCGGACCGGGTCTTTTGCAATTGCTCTATCCCGCGATTCTGAGTGAAGATCCGTACCCGGTTAAAGCCTATATTGCCTTCCGGCATGATCCCCTGCTGTCCCTGCCGGATTCTGAAGCGCAAAAAAAGGCCTTCGATAAACTGGATTTGGTGGTGGCCATCGATGCCAACTACAGTGAAACCGGCTGGTATGCGGATGTGCTGCTGCCGTCGGCGACCTATCTGGAAAAGTCGAGCGTCCTGACCACCGGCAAGGGCCTGAAACCTCAATTCGGGATGCGCAAACAGGCTGTCGAGCCCCGCAACGATGCCAAACCCGACTGGTGGATATTCAAATCCCTGGCCGAACGGCTGGGGGCCGGCGAATATTTCCAATTCAAAGATATGGAAGCGTTCTGGCAATGGCAGCTCGAAGATACCGGCGTCACGGTCAGTGATCTTGAAAAAAAGGGATTTGTGACACTCACGGATAAGCCGGTTTGGTGGAACCGGATGAAGGATCTTAAATTTAAAACACCTTCCCAAAAAATAGAATTCGTTTCCAGCCGCCTGGACGCCAGTGGCATTGAATCTTTCAAGCCTTATGAAAGCCCGCCAAAGCCTGATGCGGGTTATTATCGGTTAGCCTTCGGGCGCAGCCCGGTGCACACCCATGGTCGTACCCAAAACAACCCGGTGCTCAGCGAAATTATGCCTGAAAACCAGCTATGGCTCAATGATGAAGAGGCCGGAAAATTGGGCGTTGCCAACGGCGATCGGGTGCGGGTAACTTCCGCCGACGGCAGCCACTCGGGGACGATTAACGTTTACGTGACCGAATTCATTCACCCGGAATCGGTCTTCATGGTGCACGGGTTCGGCCGAAAAGTGCCCTGGCAAACCCGCGGATATAATAAGGGATTGGGAGATTATCGTTTTGAAAACGGCTTGTTGGGCGTTTATGACCCGGTCGGAGGCGCTAACTCCCTGATGGAGTGTTTCGTGAAGGTTGAAAAGGCCGAATAATATTTATTCTAACACCGAAAGCCAGATCCTTTGAGCCCGGATTCTTTTCTAACTTATTTTTCGCTCATTAATGGTAACTGTTTCGTAAACGGAGGAAGACGCATGAGCAAGTACTATATTTATCAGGATACCAAACGCTGCATTGGATGTTTCAGCTGCGAGTCGCACTGTAAAACAAAAAACAACTTGCCGATTGGCCCCAGATTGACACAGATCATTCCGGTCGGCCCCAAAAAATTAAACAATTTACCGCGCATGTCTTATGTATTTATGCCCTGTTTTCACTGCCAGGAGCCGTGGTGTGTTGCCGCCTGTCCCACCGGCGCGATGCAAAAAAGGCCCAAGGACGGCATCGTCTTTGTAGACGCCCCACTTTGTGTCGGCTGCAAAGCCTGTATTACGGCCTGCCCATGGGGAACTCCCCAGTGGAACCCGGAAACGGGTAAAGCCGTGAAGTGCGATTACTGCATGGATCGAGTTGACCAGGGCCTGGAACCGGCCTGTGTCGCCAAGTGTATCACAAAATGTCTTCATTTCGGCGATCCGGCCCAAAAAACCCAGTCCAAACGTGACCGGCACGCTAGAAAAGTCGCCGATTTCGAATAGAATTTATCGGTTGAGTGTTTGTCAATCAACATGATACTTCTCACCATGCATACCGAGGGATTTCGGTATACGAGAGGAAAAGATGCCCGAAATAACATGCCCGGTAACTGATATTATCGCTAAATTGAGCACCGCCATCGATTCCGGTGGTCTAACGGACCCCAGAAGCAGACGCAGGGCGGAAGATATTCTGGCATTGCTAAACGATGTTGCCTGGGGCAGCGCCGCTAGCGAGCATCTGCCTGCCATGGAATCGTTGGCCCAAAAACTGGCGGAACAGGGCAAAACCCAACCCTCCCAAAATGCCGGAAAATTGGTGCGTACGGCGCTGGCGCAACATCACGAAGTCTTTATCAGCCATATCGATACCCATAACTGTTCATCGGGAGACTGCCTCAGACTGGCCCCCGCGCCCTGTCAGATGACCTGCCCGGCCGGACTGGATATTCCGACTTACGTAACCCTCATCGGAATGGGACGCGATGCCGAGGCCATCGACGTCATCCGCCAGGACTGCCCTTTCCCCTGGGTATGCGGCCTGGTGTGCACCAGACCCTGTGAATTCATGTGTGTACGAGCGCGCATCGATACCCCGATCGCCATAAAATCTCTCAAAGGTTTCGCGGCCGAAAGGGCCATGTCGGAAGGCAGTTATAAAAACCCGCCCAGGGAACCGGACAAAAACAAGAAAGTGTGCGTTATCGGCGCCGGTCCCGGAGGTATGAGCGCGGCTTATTACCTGGCATTGAAGGGATATGACGTCCGGGTTATTGAGCAACAGCCGGTGGCCGGAGGAATGCTGCTGCTGGGCATACCCCGCTATCGGCTTCCCCGGGAAGTCATCGACCGCGAAGTGGCCATGATAAAAAATTTGGGTGTGGGATTTCAGTTTAACACCGGATTCGGCACTGATATTACCTTCGAGCAATTGAAAGCCGAAGGCTTTGAAGCTTTCTTTTTTGCCATCGGCGCCCAGCATTCATTTAAACTGGGTATCCCCGGCGAATCGGATTTTCCCCAGGTCAAACAAGCTATCGATTTCCTGAGAAATGTGGCCCTGGGAGACCGGCAGGTGCCGGGCAAACATGCCGTCGTGATCGGCGGCGGCAATGTGGCCATTGATGCGGCCAGAACCTGTTTGCGGCTGGGATGTGAATCGGTGACCCTGGCTTACCGCCGGACGAGTGCTGAAATGCCGGCCGACATGGAAGAAGTGGAGCAGGCGCAAGAAGAAGGAATCCGGTTCGAATTTTTAAACATTCCAAGCGAAATAATCGGAAGCCGGGGCCGCCTGGAGGGTCTGCGATGCCTGAAGGCAGAAATGATCAGCAAGGAAGGACAGGACCGAAAATACCCGGTCCCCATCGAAGGCAGTGAATATATACTCGGTGCGGATGTGATCATTTGTGCCATCGGCCAGCGGGTCGATGCAACCTGTATGGAATCCGTCAAAGGCCTGGAATGGACGCGCCGCCGGACGATCAATGTCAAGATGGCAACCATGGAGTCTTCCCTGGAGGGCGTTTTCGTGGCCGGCGATGCGGTTACCGGACCGGCAACAATCATTGAAGCCATCGGCGGTGGCAAGCGGGCAGCCGAGTCCATTGACCGCTGGTTATCCGGTATCCCTCAGCCCAGTATGCCGCCGGTGCCGACGCGCCGTCGAAGAGTCGAATACCTGGAAGTTCCCGCCATCACCAAAATGACCTTAAAGCGGCCCGAGATGCCGCTGTTGAATATCGATCGCCGCCGGACGACTTTCCAGCAGGTCGAGTTGGGCCACACGGAAAACATGGTACGCGAAGAGGCCCGTCGCTGCCTGCGCTGCGATATCTGCCTGAGATGCGGCAAGTGCGTTGAAGTCTGCCGGGACCGGATGAAAGTGGATGCCCTGCAAATGGGTTATTTTGACTTTGATCATCCCGTGAAAACCGATTTCAGAGTGACCGAAGAACGCTGCATTTTATGCGGCGCTTGTGCCACCAATTGCCCCACCGGTGCCATGCGAATGGAAGACCGGGGCGACGAAAGAATTCTTTCGCTCTGCGGCACCCTACTCAATCGAAAAAAACTGCTGTATTGTCAAAGTTGCGGGGCCGTGTTAGGGCCGGCAATATATCTTGACTTTGTGCAGAAACGGACGGACACGGTCGCCAGGGTTGCCGACGGTCGTCGACTGTGTGAAGTCTGCGCCCGAAAAGCAACTGCAAAATTGAGCGCTGCGGAGGCACAAATAAAAAAGGGCTAAGGGCGGGAGGATTCGATTTCGGAATTCGGAATGGGGAATGCGGAACGAAGTAAAAAGAAGTTGGGAAGGTCAGCGTATTTACGGATCAGAATACTTAGCCTAAAAGAGGAGGGCTTCAATGGTTTTTCGTCACGGCCAGAAGGTGGAAATATATAAAAGATCGGAAGATGAAAGCTGGCAAAGCTACATGGATGAATTCATCGGACGGCACGGCATCATCACCGATCCGGATACCACCATCAACGATCCGGATGCCCTGGTGGAGGTAAGCCTGGAAGGTAAAGGTACCCACCGCTTTCCCCAGGATTGTCTCCGGCGCCTGGATGACTAAAGCCGATATCACCCATTTGCCGGTGATGGAAGAGAAAAGAATTGTCGGGATGCTGACACTAAAGGACTTGCTGGAGCACCAGATCGAGGCGCTGACCGACGAGATTCATCAATTGAGAGACTATATAGCCGACCTGCACGACGCCGGGCAGTATTAAAAGGATTTTAGACATGGTTACGATTACCATTGATGAAAAAGAGTATGATGCACAAAAGGACATGACCGTGCTCCAGGTGGCCAGGGCCAATGGTCTTCGAATTCCAACCCTGTGTTATCATCCATCACTAAGGCCTTCCGGGTCTTGCCGGCTGTGTGCGGTGGAGGTGCCCGGCCGGTCCAGCGGCAGACCGGTCATAATGCTGTCGTGTATTCTGAAGGTGAAGGACGGGATGATGGTAACAACCCGCGGCGCGGCAGTTAAGAAAGCCAGAACCAGAGCTTTTAAGAGTCTGCGGCAAATGGCTCCCCAGGCCAATACTATTATTGAATTGGCCAGGTCTTACGGTATTGATGCGGGATCGCCGCCCGATGGGTGTGTGCGCTGTCACCTGTGCATACGGGTCTGCCGGGAAATTGTAGGACCCGGTGCGCTTAAAATGGAAAAGCGGGATGGCGTGAATTATGTCGTACCCATTGAGGGGCTTTGCATCGGATGTGGAACCTGTGCGAATATCTGTCCAACCAAGGTTCTTTCGGTTGAGGATTACGAAAACTCAAGAACCATCAAAATTCGGG
>PVMK01123934.1_pt1 | contig 10850 bp, 10 predicted proteins | sample 1853481 | NCBI WGS metagenome assembly PVMK01 (sample SAMN08533507, study PRJNA380276) | Marine sediment metagenome, whole genome shotgun sequencing project. | reverse complement strand
AGAAGATGTTCTTTCCGAAACCAGGGACGATATTGATGAATCGCCCATGTACAGGGTCCTCCTTCACAACGACGATTACACCACCATGGAGTTTGTCGTTGAAACCCTGATCCATGTTTTCAGAAAATCACCGGAGGATTCAGTGGAAATTATGCTGAATGTCCACCATAAAGGTGTCGGGATTTGTGGTGTATATACCTATGAAATATCGGAAACCAAGGTGAATAATGTTCATGCTATGGCCAGACAACATGGTTTTCCGCTAAAGTGTACGATGGAGAAAGAATAGACCATGATCAGCAAAGAACTAAGCGAAACTCTGGGTTTTGCCGTAAGGGAGGCCAAAAGAAGACGCCACGAGTATGTGTGTGTAGAGCACTTGCTTTTTGCCATATTATACGACAGCGAGGGCATAGAAATTATTGAAAAATGTGGCGGTAATGTCGAGAAACTGAAAAATGCTCTTGAGTCATTTTTTGGCCAGCGAATGGAAAGTATTCCCGAAGACGATGAATATGTTCTCCAGCAGACCGTCGGTTTTCAAAGAGTGATCCAGAGAGCCATTAATCATGTCCGTTCCGCCGAAAAGCAGGAGGTGGACGTCAGTGATATCCTCGCATCCATTTTTCAAGAAAAGGATTCCCATGCTGAATATTTCCTGAATGAAGAAGGTATAACCCGTCTGGATGTTTTAGGCTATATTTCCCACGATGTTTCCAAATCGCCTTTCAGAGATCCACCGGGTGAGTTTGTGAAAAAAGGGAAAAGGGAGAAAAAGAAAAAAACCGGCCCCCTGGAGGCGTTTACCATCGACCTTGTCAAGAGAGCCGCTGAAGGAAAGCTGGACCCGCTAATCGGCAGAGAGCTCGAAATGGAGCGAACCATTCAGGTCCTGTGCCGGCGGCGGAAAAACAATCCGATCTTCATCGGGGATCCCGGTGTCGGGAAAACCGCAATGGCCGAAGGACTGGCAATCAAGATAAGCAGCGGATCCATCCCCGATTTGCTTAAAGATATTCGCATATATTCCCTTGATCTTGGGGGGCTTCTGGCCGGCACGAAATTCCGCGGTGATTTTGAGCAACGCTTAAAAGGGGTTCTGTCGGCTCTCAAAAAGAAAAAAAATGCTATTTTGTTCATCGACGAAATCCATACAACAGTGGGTGCCGGTGCCACCAGCAGAGGATCCATGGATGCTTCCAATATTTTGAAACCGTCTTTGGCAACCGGTGATCTGCGCTGTATGGGCTCAACAACCTATGAAGACTACAAGAATTACTTTGAAAAAGACCGCGCCCTGTCCCGACGGTTCGAAAAAATCGAAATTTTGGAGCCGCCGGTAAAGGAGACCATTCAAATTCTCAAAGGACTTCGTTCCCGATATGAAGAACATCACAACATTATTTATACGGATAAGGCACTAAAATCCGCAGCCGAGTTGTCTGCCAAATATATCAATGATCGTTATCTCCCTGACAAGGCCATTGATGTCATCGACGAAGCAGGGGCGTTTGTCAGGCTTTCCAATTCTTCCCGCAGAAAGAAGATCAACCCAAAAGATATTGAAAAAATCGTCGCCAAGATGGCCAGAATCCCGACCATCAACGTATCGACGAACGATAAATTGAAACTCGAAACCCTTGAAGAAAAGCTCAAACAGGTTGTTTTTGGACAGGACGAGGCAGTGAAATCACTCGCAACTTCCATAAAGCGCTCCCGGGCCGGTCTTGAAACCCCCGGCAGACCCATCGGATCTTTTTTGTTTGCCGGCCCTACCGGAGTCGGAAAGACGGAGGTGACCCTGCAAGTTGCCAGGATTCTCGGTGTTCATTTTTCACGATATGATATGAGTGAATACATGGAAAAACATGCTGTAGCGCGCCTCATCGGCGCACCTCCGGGTTATATCGGTTTTGATCAGGGAGGACTGTTGACGGACGAAATCCGAAAAAATCCTTACAGTGTGCTTTTGTTCGACGAAATAGAAAAAGCACATCCGGATATGTTCAACATTTTGCTCCAGGTACTCGATCATGCCACCCTCACGGACAACAATGGCAAAAAAGCTGATTTCAGAAACGTCATCATTATGATGACATCAAATGCCGGCACAAGGGAGATGAGCACCCAATCCATCGGTTTTGGCGATAAGCAGCACGATACACAGAATAAAGGGGAAAAAGCCATTGAGAAGTTTTTCAGCCCGGAATTTAGAAACCGCCTGGATGGCATCATTCATTTTAATTCCCTGACGGAAGACATCATGAAAAAGGTTGTGGATAAGTTCATGAACGAGCTTAAAGAACAACTCGCCGTTAAAAAGATTTCTATCCGTCTTTCCGCCGGGGCGCGAACATGGCTGGCTAAAAACGGACATGATTCACTCTTTGGTGCAAGACATCTGGGTCGATTGATACAAACGGAAATCAAAGACAACCTTTCCGATGAGATTTTGTTTGGACGACTTGTAAAAGGCGGCAAAGTCCTTGTTGATTTAAAGAATGACAAATTGACCTTCAGCTACAGCAGCTAAAGGCTACTGTTCAACTCCGGCTCTTTTATTCGAAATTCTGCGGTTTAGGCGTAATCCCTAATCCCTAATCCCTCGTCCTTCCCACCTTCCAACCTTCTATCTTTCCCTCATCCTTCCCACCTTCTCACTTTCTGCCCTTCTGCCCTGTCCTCTTTCCTCTTTGCTCTTTTCTCTTTTCTATTTCTTATAGTTCCTTCCAACCTTCTATCTTTCCTCTTTCCGTCCCTCTTTTCATTACGTTGTTTTTCTTTTCGCGCATTGGCAAAAAATGTTTGACCGCAGGATTGAAGGTGGCTACCATAATGTAAAAAGTGGCTACCAAAAAGGAGGGTTGTTATGATCAGTGCGGGAATCAAGGAGGTCAAGAACAACCTGAGTCGGCTTTTAGCTCAGGTGAAAGCGGGGGAAGAGATTCTGATCACCAAAAGGGGAAAGCCCGTTGCCCGCATCATAAAGGAAAACCATGGGGATAAGTCTATCCGCGCAGCACTGGAGCCTTTGGTCCAGAGAGGACTGGTCACGTTGCCGAGCCGGAGCATCCTGAAAGATCGTATCTCGGCGGTAGAAACCCTGGGGAAGCCTGTTTCGGAAATGGTAATCGAGAACCGGCGGTGATCGGGTGGAAATTCCCGAAGCAGAGCCCCTGCGCCTCGAGTGCGAGCATTTCCTCGACAGCTTTACCAACGGCAGCAGACCCCAAACCGACGGAGAAGAAGGCCTTCGCGTCTTAAAGATCCTAAACGCCGCCCAGCGCTCCTTGAACAAAAACGGCTGCACTGTGTCTCTCCAATCTTCCGCTCTTCCTGACACCCGACCCCTGATCCCTGACACCTGCTTTATCCACGAATCCGCCTACATCGACGAAAATGTTCATATCGGCCAGGGAACAAAGATCTGGCATTTTTCCCACATCCTTAAAAACTGCACCATCGGGGAGACCTGCAACATCGGCCAGAACGTGGTTATCGGTCCGGATGTGACCATCGGAAAAGAGTGCAAGATTCAGAACAATGTGTCAGTGTACAAAGGCGTCACCCTCGAGGACGGCGTGTTTTGCGGCCCTTCGATGGTTTTCACCAACATCTATAACCCCAGAGCCCAGATCGTAAAGATGGATCAGGTCCGGCCCACCCGGGTCAAGCAGGGCGCCACTTTTGGGGCCAATTGCACCATTGTCTGCGGAACCACCATCGGCCGGTACGCCTTTATCGGGGCCGGCGCGGTAGTAACAAAGAATGTCCCTGACTATGCCCTGGTGATAGGCAATCCAGCCAAGCAGATCGGTTGGGCTTGCGAATGCGGCGAAAGACTTTCCGATGGACTTGAATGCCTCTCATGCCGAGCTAAATATGAGGTTGTTGGAGAAGGCATTAAAAGCATTTAACATCAAATACGCAATTTCTAAATTAGTTTCTTATTTCTGACTTCTGGAATCACGAGACTGACTTCTAATCTACATATTCCTTAATCCCTAAATCAGTTTTTTATTTCTGATTTCTTTATCCAGTGAAATTCACGTAAGTGACGAGTGAAGCGTATTTCACCGGGGTGATCTCTGACCTCCGGCTTTTACCTGATCTCTGATCTCCGACTTCTGATTTCTGCCCTAATGGTCGGGAACCCCGCGCGACAGGTTGGACATATGTGCGAATGCGGCGAACGTTTGTCTGATGGTCTGGTATGTTTTTCATGCAGTAAAAAATATAAAAAATCCGAAGGTGGATTAGAAATAGCCCTCTAATCTCAGATCTCTGTCATTCTAACCCCTCGAAACCAATAAATCAATGGATGTCACCGAAATCCCCAAAGCGCACAAAGATCACAGAGATTTTATATGAATTTCTGAGAGGAAAATAAAAGAATATAAAAACTCAGTGAACTCTCAGAACTCCGTGAGATACCATAATTTCAAAGGGTTTATAAAGTTGCTGAGTGTTCAATATCACCTGAATGTTTTACCTCAGCAATCACTTTTGCCCCTATATTTTGCTCGACAACAGCCAACTCATATCTGGATTGAAGGTTCACCCAAAACTGGGCGCTGTTTCCGAAATACCGAGCAAGGCGCAAAGCCGTTTCCGCAGAAATACCACGCTTTTCATTCAGGATTTGAGTAATACGTCCTGATGGCACACGGAGTGCCAGTGCAAGTTTATTTGCCGAAAGAGCGCGGGCTTTCATTTCACTTTTTAAAATACGTCCTGGATGGATTGGTTTCATTTTTTCACCCTTTATGATAATCAACAATTTCTACATCATAAGCGTTTCCGCCTCTAAATCTAAAACAAATGCGCCATGGTCCATTCACTCTCATTGCCCATTGTCCGGATCTGTCACCGGATAGTTTATGCAATCCAACACTTTTTAATGGCTTTAAATCATTTAGAGATGTTGCCGCATCAAGTGCAGCGAGCACCTCATCTGCAGCATCAACATCAAGACTTCTGAATTTTGACAATTTACCTTCTTCATAAAAGCGTCGAGAGCGACTATTACCCCATGACATTATCATACGGGTAATGTAATACATTTGACGTAGTATGGCAAGCGTTTTTTATCTCACAGAGAACACAAAGCACACAGAGAGCGCAGAGAAAAAATATACCCGAAAGGTTAGTGGTTTTATCCAATCGTCCCCTCAACGATTGGATAAAAAATGTCAACTCTGTGTCCTCTGCGATCTCCGTGAGATATTCTAAACTCCGTTCCTTAATTCGTAGTTATCTATGAAACTTCTCCTCATAGCAGGTGCCCGGCCTAACTTTATGAAGATTGCCCCTATTGTCCGGGAGCTTGATAAACGCAACAACCCGGATGTGGAATATAAAATAGTCCATACCGGCCAGCACTATGACTTTGAGATGTCTCAAGCCTTTTTCGATGATCTTGAAATCCCCAAACCAGACTACTTTCTTAATGTCGGTTCAGGAACCCATGCCGAGCAGACCGCTAAGATTATGACCGCATTCGAAAACGTATGTATGGATGAAAAACCGGATGTGGTTGTGGTGGTAGGAGATGTTAATTCCACCCTTGCGTGCAGCATTGTGGCGAAAAAGCTTTTAATCAAAGTAGCTCACGTAGAAGCCGGTTTAAGAAGCTTTGATCAAACCATGCCCGAAGAGTGTGAGTGTATTTCTTTTCGCCCCGCTCAGCGAAAAGAAATAATAAAAAACAACTCTGTGAACTCTGCGTCTCTGTGGTGAATAAATGGAAAGATGCGGTCTGTGTTTTTACAGACAGCGGAGGACTGCAAGAAGAAACAACCGTGCTTGGAATACCTTGCTTCACAATAAGGGAAAACACGGAAAGACCCATTACCATTAAAGAGGGCACAAATGTTCTTGTTGGCTGTTCAGGTGATAGTATACTTCAGGCGTTTAGAGATTTAAAAGATGATGGGAAAAAGGAAGGTAAAATCCCTGAATTGTGGGATGGAATAAGTGCTGAAAGGATTGTTGATATTAAAGTAAATAAAAACGAGCTTAATGCACTAATTAAGATTATATAAAATCCAAAAAAACAGCAAAAACAATGATTTAAGTTCAGCTATTTACTTATTTATGGACGTCCCGCAGATCCTATCAACTTATAAACTAATGAACGTCCCTGAGTTACCCACTCTATACACAAAAGGCATGTTTGTAATGGTGCATAGGTCATATCAAAATATGAGCAATGCGCACCAGGGCGGGCTTTAGCTCACTTCAAACTTTAGTTCACTTCAAACTCTTGCAGCAATTTTTTAGGCAGAGCCGAAGAACTCTGACTCCCGCAATGCGGGACAGGCAAGGCCAGAGGACCAGGTTTTTTATGACAAAATAAAATATCCGTTTACACCCTTTTTCCCGCCCTTTTGCACAGAAAAATGTGCACACTGCACAGAAAAATGTGCATCAAAGCCCCCTTATAATTTTAAATCACAACGATATCAGGACGTTGATTTCTGGTACGCTTGTTGCATTTTAATAGGATTTGATCTAAGGTATCCGCGGTCATGGGCCGGGATCAGGAGTCAGGAAGAATCGAAATGTTGATCATGATTTTACCTTTAATCACCTGTTTAATTGGCTTTTTATACCAATTTGCAGTGAAACAGACTTAAATTATTGGAAAAAACATGAAAAAAATAATGATAGTAGAGGACGAGGCTGTCATAGCCTTAAGGCTTGAGGAGCGGCTTATCGAAATGGGATACGAAGTGATCGGCGTATTTTATTCCGGTGAAGCGGCTGTCGAAAATGCCAGGGGTTTTCAGCCGGATCTAATTTTAATGGATATAATGATTCCCGGTGATCTGGACGGTATCGATGCAGCAAAGATCGTGGGAGAGGATCTGGATATTCCGGTGATTTTCCTCACCGCTTATGCAGAAGATCAAATCATAAAAAGAGCCAAAGCGGTTAAACCTTATGGTTACCTGGTCAAGCCTATTCGAGATCGTGAATTAAAGGCTGCAATTGAAATTGCCCTTTACAAAAAAAAGTTTGAGAAAGAACTTGCGGAGAGAGAAGAAAATTTTAAGACGTTGGCCGAAAACGCAAGTGACGGAATGTTGATAAGTACAGGAGACGGCAAGCATGTTTTTGCAAATAAACGAGCAGCTGAAATAACAGGCTACAGCACTTCCGAACTGCTCAAAACGACCATCCAAGATCTGGCACATCCGGATGAATTTGAGAGGATCAAAAAAAGATCTAGAACCATAATTTCGGGGAAACCTTTTAATCGGAAGTATGAAACAAAGATCATTCGTAAAAACGGGAAGGAAATGCCGATAGAGATAACGAACACGAAGTTAATATGGTATGGGCAACCTTCGGATTTAGTCATTCTTAGAGATATAAGTAATCGCAAACAAATAGAGGCGATGCTTCAAGAAAGCGAAAAGCGTTATCGTACCATCTTTGAGGAATCGACAAACGCCATTTTAATTTTCGATCCAAATACCGGGATGTTATTTGATTTTAATGATATGGCGTGCGAGATCCTCGGTTATTCTCGCCAAGAATTTGAAAACATCAAAATATCTGACTTTGAAGCCAATGAATCCGATGAAGAAGTGGCATGGCATATAGAAAAGATTCTTAAAGATGGGGAGGATCTCTTTGAAACCAAACACAGAACAAAAATCGGCGAAACCAGGGACGTCTTGGTAAGCGCCAGGGTTGTTTCTATTCATGGGAAAGACTTTATTCAATCCATATTTAGAGATATTACCGAACACAAATTGGTGGAAGAAGCGGTAAAAAAGTCTCATAATGACCTTGAACACCGGGTTGAAGAACGTACCATTGAACTGGAAACAGCACTTAAAGGAATAAAATTCAGTGAAAAAGAACTTGATCAGCGCAAATTGGCTTTAGAAGAAGTAAACAGACAGTTATTGGAAACCAACCAGGCATTGTCCGTTCTGGCAAGAAATATAGATAAAGATAAAGAGATCTTGGAGCAGAGAATATATAAAATAACCAGCAGCAAAATTATGCCGATTGTAAAGGAGCTTCAAGAGGATGAAAATTGCAGTAAACGACAGGCAGATCTTGAGGTGCTGTCTACCCATCTGAGTAACATTACCACGAGTTCATCCCTGTATAATGAAATCGATACTTCTTTGACCGTCCAGGAAATGCGTGTGGCGATGATGATAAAAAATGGTCTCACCAGTTGACAAATAGCCAACATGCTTTATATTTCATTAGATACCATCAAAACCCATCGAAAAAACATCCGGAAAAAACTTAAAATTCAAAATTCCAAGGTCAATCTTGCCTCCTATTTGAGATCCAGACTTAATGAATGATTAAATATAACATGCCCCTACTTTGATTTTTTAAAATAGTGGGTAGTGTCAATACCCATCAAATACCCACCAATACCCCCCTTGACGAATTGATATATTATTCATAATTGCAGAATGTTATATCCAATCCGTATCGACCGGATTGCCATCCTATATTTTGTTAAATAGATATCTCTCATCACAATATATTGTGTTCGTTAATCTTTAAAACGAAGTACTGATTGGTGTCTTATCCGACTTATCTACTTGCAATATTCGCTGATATTATAATCGATTTTTTCTACTTTTTTCTGAAAATGACGGGAGCTGATCAATGGATTCAGAGCGGAGAAAATATGTACGGTTTTTAGCAGAGAACAATACATTTGCTGCATTAAGAAGTGGATTTAATAAAGTAGGGAAAATCAATGATGTCAGCTTAAAAGGATTGGGTTTTTCTTATTTAAGTGAAGTTGCCGAAGATAATTCTGCTACCCTTTATTCTCAGGTCGATATTTTTATTTCAGGGAACGGGTTCCACCTTTCTAACGTACCTTGCAAAGTCGTGTATGACATTTCAGGCTCTACACCCGTTGAAGGTATTCTTGTCCAGATGTTCCGATGCGGTCTGCACTTCAAAGAACTCACTGAAAGTCAATCGGAGCTATTGGAATTTTTCATAAAAAATCACACGAAAGGACTGCTGTCATCTTAACGCGCTATTTCATGAATTTGATGATGCATTGTATGTTAGATTTTTATTCCGGAATTATATGAAACCCTAATCGAGTTTTGACTTGATTAAGTCGAAAAGGGAGAATTTGGTGATGGAAACATTAGAATTCAGGCAATCGTCTTTGAGAGATTTTCTCCATGTTATTTTTAAACGGAAAAATCAGATTCTGCTCTTTTTCGCTGTCACAGTCTGCACGGTGGTTATCGGCACGTTTGTGATTCGACCCGTCTATGAGGCCAAGGCCCAGATCCTTGTGAAAATGGGCAGGGAAAACCTTTATATTCCACCGAACAGCACCAACAGCCAGATTGTCAATTTTAACCGTGATAATCAGCTCAACTCTGAAATCGAGCTGTTAAAGAGCCGATCCCTTGCCGAAAACGTAATCAAGTCCCTAGGGCCTGAAACCATTTATAAAAATAAAAAATATCAAGACACTGTTTTAAAATTTCAGAAATCGTTGTCGGTTGAAGGGATAAAGAAATCGGATGTGATTTCGGTAAGCTATAAACATAAAAATCCGGAAACGGCTGCCTTGATTGTCAACACGCTGGCCAACGCCTATTTGGACGAGCATCTTTTGGTTCACAAAAATCCCCAATCCTTTAATTTTTTCGAAGATCAATCTCAAGTTTTAAAAACCAAGCTGGAACAGTCGGAAGCAGCGCTTGAAACGTTTAAAAAACAGAACCATGTTACCCATTTGGATGAGCAGCAAAAACTTCTTTTAATACATATCGCAGATCTTAATGCTGAACTGAACCGAACGTTAAGCCAGGAAGCCGAAACCAGGAACCGAATACTTCAGATTCGCCAACAACTCGATAAAACCCCCGAAACCATATCCCAAGGGAAAGAGGTGGACCACAATCCCTATTTGATCAGCAATCTGGAGGCAAGGCTGGTGGAATTGCAGCTTAAAGAAAAAAAACTCCTTATGAAATACACGCCGCAGAGCCGCCTGGTTAAAAATGTCAAGGAAGAAATCCAGATGGTTCAAGAGAAGCTGGCCCAAAACGATAAAAAACAATATGGGAAGAGCCGCGTCGGATTGAACATAACCTATCAGCATCTCCAAGAGGAACTTTTTCAAAACCAAGCCGAGGACAAAGCTCTGGCAGCAAAAAGAGAGATCCAAAATACCCAGCTTACAAACTACCAGGGCAAACTGGAACAACTCAACCAGATGGAGGTAAAGCTTAACCAGCTTGAACAATCGGTGGATGTGAACCGCCAAAATTACCGGCTCTATCTGGCCAAATTCGAAGAGTCTCGAATTTCCGACGCCATGGACAATAAAAAAATGGCCAATGTCAGTCTCATGCAATCTGCCTTTACACCACTCAAGCCGGTTTCCCCTAAAGTGTTGCTGAACATTGTGCTGGCCATCTTTCTGGGTGGATTCGGGGGGCTTGGGCTGGCCTTCTTTGGCGAATACCTGGATGACAGCCTGGAAAAACCAGAAGACGTGGAAAAGGCGCTCCAATTACCGGTGCTGGCGTCAATACTGGAACTGACTGAAAAGGATAAGGTGAAGGTTGGAGGTTAGAGGCAGGGCCTACGGCCGTTAGAGGTTTAAGGTTAGAGGATAGAGGCAGAGCCTACGGCTGTTGGAGGTCATAAGTTGGAGGTCGGAGGCAGGAAAGGCTTTTTGCCTCAAACCTCAAGCAAAGCGATCCTCAAACCTAACGCCGCTGAAAGCGAAGCGCTGAGAATATTGAACGGTTACATTATTTTTATTCAATAAAATAAGCATGTTAAGAATAATTTGGCATTGTAATCCAGAAAGCGGAGCTGTA
>PVMK01186734.1_pt1 | contig 10853 bp, 12 predicted proteins | sample 1853481 | NCBI WGS metagenome assembly PVMK01 (sample SAMN08533507, study PRJNA380276) | Marine sediment metagenome, whole genome shotgun sequencing project. | reverse complement strand
GTATCACGTTTTCCGGGTTGTCCTCGATATAGAGAATCGTGTAGGCAGGAGCATTGTCAATCCTGGACCCGGCTGATTCAGGTATTGCTTAACCTGCTATCCAACGCTGTCAAATATAACCGCGAGCACGGTAAGGTGACGTTAAGTTGTCATCGCAAAGCTACTCAAATGTTGCGCATCAGTGTCGTAGATACCGGCATGGGTATCCCGCTGGAGAAACAGGAAGAAATTTTTAATCCGTTCGAGCGCCTCGGTCGTGAGTTGGGACAAATCGACGGCACCGGCATTGGACTGAGTATTACCAAAAAAATCATTGAGCTGATGGGCGGGCTTATCGGTTTCGAGAGCCAGCATGGCAAAGGCAGCACCTTCTGGGTCGAGGTTCCTCTCAGCAGAGATCAATCGCCAGACGAAAATACATCTGGTGCCACGGATACAGTGGGTCGGAAAGCCGGGTCCAGGATCGACAATGCTCCTGCCTACACGATTCTCTATATCGAGGACAACCCGGAAAACGTGATACTGATGGAAGCAATTATCAGTCAACTCGATAATGTGCAGATGGTAACCGCCTATAACGCAACCCTTGGATTTGATATCGCCACAAGTAAAAAGCCAGACCTGATACTGATGGATATCAACCTGCCCGGTATGAATGGCATACAGGCTTTGAAACTGTTGCTGAGAACAGAGGAAACCAGGGACATCCCCATCATCGCTATTACCTCGAACAACACGCCGAGAGATATAGATGCGGGTCTGAGGGCCGGGTTTAAGGCTTATATTACCAAGCCGATCAAGGTGCCTGAGTTCATCCGAACAATTAAAAAATTCCTCGACGACATTAACAAATCCCAATAGAGGGAACTCTATCCTTTCAGAATAAGAATGATTATGCTTCCTGTACTTCGACTGCGGACAGAGCTAATGGACACGCGCAATGGTTTTATCGAAACGATAGGCAATACGCCGCTGATTCGTTTGCAAGCCGCGTCCGATGCAACCGGTTGTGAGATCCTCGGCAAGGCCGAGTTCATGAACCCGGGTGGTTCGGTCAAAGACCGCGCCGCGTGGTGGATGATTCGCGAGGCCGAGAAACGAAGGCTCGCTGCAGCCAGCACAGTCGTCGAAGGTACTGCTGGAAACACCGGCATCGGCATCGCCCATATCTGTAACGCACGCGGCTACTCCTGTGTCATCTACATGCCCGACAACCAGTCGTCAGGAGAAGGTCGATATTCTCGAGACGCTGGGGGCGGAGGTGCGCGTCGTGCCCACGGTGCCTTATACGAACGAGATGAACTACCAGAAGCAGGCCGGTCGCTACGCCCAGTCGCACGAAGGCGTCCTGTGGGTAAACCAGTTTGACAATACCGCCAATCGACTCGCCCACTACGAGTCGACCGGCCCCGAGATCTGGCAACAGACCGAAGGCAGGGTAGACGCTTTTGTATCTGCGGTCGGCACCGGCGGAACAATTGCCGGGGTATCGAAATACCTCAGGCAACAAAAGCGGGACATCCAGTTGGTGCTGGCGGACTGCATGGGCAGCGCGCTCTACAATTTCGTCACCACAGGCGAAGCGATCATGAGTGAGGGACCAACCATTACGGAAGGGATCGGCAATAGCCGCGTTACCGAAAATCTGGCCGGTACCAAAATCGACTGGGCGCTACAGGTATCCGATCAGGACATGGTCACCATGGTTTATCGATTGTTGCGCGAAGAAGGCTGGTTGTTTGGTTCGAGCACGGGCATCAACGTCTGCGGTGCAATCCAGGTAGCCAGGAAGCTCGGACCGGGGCACACCGTGGTGACGATGCTTTGCGACGGCGGCGGCAAGTATCAGTCGCGGCTATACAACAAGAAATGGCTGGCTGAAAAATGCCTGTACATCAGCTAGTTCGCATACAGTGCGGAGGCGACACCCACAATGATGCCGATTAAAAAAGATGCGGTTGTCGCAATCATTCAAAAAGAAGACACTTTTTTATTTATCAAGAGATCGGATTATATCAATACCGCTGCCGGATACTGGTGTCCGGTGAGTGGCAGGATCGAGAAAAATGAGACCCAAATTGAGGCCTTAGAGCGAGAAGTAAACGAGGAGGTCGGACTCAGGGTTAGGGCGATAAAGAAAATTAGTGAAATCTCCTCGCATGACAATCAATTTAAATTACATTTCTGGACAACTGAAATAATATCGGGTGAAGCTTCGATAACAAGCAATGAGGCAACCGATTTCAAGTGGGTAACCTTAGAACAAATGAAACAGCTTCATCCTGTTTTTGAGGAGGACATACGGGTTATTGAAAATTTGATTAATGACAGTAACTAGTGAGAATCCTTGTCCACGCCCAGAGATAGAATCCATAGTGACGCCGCAGCTACACCAACAAATCCGACTATGAATATAACCGGCATAGCCGAGTAGCCTATTACATTCCAGAAGATACTTTCTAAGGTGCTCATTATTTACTCCTGTTAGTTATTGCCAGCCTTCCACATCTCGCATATCCGGTAGTCGATGGGCGATACCCTTGTGACAGTCAACACAGGTTTTTTCGCCCGAGGCCAGCGCCGTGGAATGCTGGACGACGCTGCGCCGGCCCTGTTCGGAAAAGTCCATGTAATCGAAATCATGGCAGTTGCGACATTCCTGGGAGTCGTTTTTCTTCATTCGTTGCCATTCCCGGTTGGCCAGATAACCTCTTCTGGCGTGAAACTTTTCCAGCGTACTTATCGTGCCGAGCGCATAGGCGAGCAGTTCTTTGGTGGCCTGGACTTTACGAATAATTTTATCGGTCCACTCGTGGGGAACGTGGCAGTCGGAACAAATTGCTCGTACCCCGGAGCGATTTGAGTAGTGTATGGTTTCGCGAATCTCTGCGACGATCGGCGCATGGCAGCCTGAGCAAAATGCCTCGCTGTTGGTGGCGTCCATACCAGTGTTAAAAGCGCCCCAAAATAGAATACCACCGACAAAACCTAGCCCCAGTAAGACACCCGAACCCGCTTTACTCGGTGTTGAAAGCCTTCGCCAAAATGTTTTAACCAGCTTCATTTATCCCTCTTATTCAGGCTTTTACTATTGCAGAGAATCGACAGGTTTGAAGGTGTTATCGATCAATGTACCTGTATTTGCCTGGGTAACATGACACTGTAAACAAAAATAACGCCGGGGTGACACGTCTGACAATACCAGGCCTTCGCGGGTGACGTAGTGAGTCACGCTGATTTTGGTCGCGCCAGATTCCACTGCCCTTTTGAAACTGTGACAGGACAGGCATTTATTCGCATTGGTCGATATTTCATAACCACGGATTTTATGCGGAACTAGCGGCGGCTGATAAACATAATCGCTAACATAAGGGCTGCGGTCTCTGATAACGCGCTTAAAGGGATCGGGTTTACGAGTCACATCCAGTTCAGTCAATCCTCGCAAAGAAACCTGACCACCAGAATTGACATTGTTAGTTGCCTCTGCATCGGCAGTGTCACTGGTTTCCTGAGCATGGGCCACTGCGAGGGCCGATGTAACCAGTAATGCGGTAACTAATTTTTGGATAGATTTTAATGACATTTTCATATTCAAAATACTTTGGAAATTGAGACAGCACATTTTTTATAGTCCGTCTGCTTCGACAGCGGGTCGGTCGCATCGAAGGTTACCTTGTTGATCAGAATACGTGCGTCAAACCAGGGTACAAACACCAGGCCCTCTGGCGGCCGATTGCGGCCACGGGTTTCGACCCGGCATTTAATTTCGCCCCGCCTCGACTGGATCAAAACTACATCGGCCCGACGCAGGCCGCGAGTTTCGGCGTCATTCGGATGTATGTAGCACAGTGCATCCGGAGCCGCCCTGTAGAGTTCAGGAACCCGCTGTGTCATCGAGCCTGAATGCCAGTGCTCGAGCACACGACCTGTACATAACCACATATCGTACTCCGCATCGGGTGCTTCCGGCGGCGGTTCATAGGGCGCAAATATGATATTCGCCCTGCCGTCCTTGTTACCGTAAAATTCGAATCCGGCGCCGGTTTTAACGTAGGGGTCAGAACCTTCCCTGAACCGCCAGAGGGTTTCCTTACCATCGACCACCGGCCACCTTAAACCGCGTTCCTGGTGGTAACGGTCGTAGGGCGCCAGATCGTGTCCGTGGCCTCGACCGAATGATGCGTATTCTTCGAATAAGCCCTTTTGGACATAAAATCCGTTGGCATGCGATTCATCGTTGAGTTCGCGCGCCTCATCGACCGGGAAACGGTCAACCTGGCCGTTGCGGAACAACACCTCGTACAGTGTTTTACCAGCGTATTCAGGCATGCTGGCAAGTAACTCCTCACTCCAGACCTCTTCCATTTTGAAGCGCTTGGAAAATTCCATAATTTGCCAGCTATCTGATTTGGCTTGCCCTGGCGGCGAGACCTGCTGATACCAGGTCTGAGTGCGACGTTCGGCATTGCCGTAGGCACCTTCTTTCTCCACCCACATGGCAGTGGGTAGAATCAAATCGGAAGCCTGGCATGTCACCGTGGGGTAAGGATCGGAAGTCACGATAAAATTATCGGGATTACGATAACCGGGTAATCCTTCCTCCATCATATTCGGCGCGGCCTGCATGTTGTTATTGCACATCACCCAGTAAGCGTTGAGTACGCCGTCTTTTAACTTACGATTTTGCAGGACCGCATGAAACCCCGGTTTTGCTGGAATAGTGCCTTCCGGCAGTTTCCATATCTTCTCGGCAATATCCCGGTGTTCTTTTTTGGCGACCACCAGGTCGGCAGGCAGACGATGCGAGAAAGTACCCACTTCGCGCGCGGTACCGCAGGCAGAAGGTTGCCCGGTGAGGGAAAATGGACTATTCCCCGGCTCCGATATTTTCCCCATCAACAGGTGGATGTTGTAAATCAGGCTGTTCATCCACACACCACGAGTGTGCTGATTCACGCCCATGGTCCACAGCGACATGACCTTTGTATTCGGGTCGGCGTAGGTTTTTGCCAGTTCCAGTAAACTGGCCTCGGATACACCAGACATCTGCGCAGCTTTTTCAAGGGTATACTCGGCAACCGAGGCTTTATACTCCTCAAAAGTCATTTTATGCATTTTACCGACGTTGGCATTCGCGGCTTTTTGTTGTAACGGATGCTCATCGCGTAAGCCATAGCCGATATCGGTTGTGGCGCGTTTGAAATTGGTGTGCTTGTTAACAAAGTCCCAGTTCACCGCATCGTTTTGAATGATGTAGTTGGCAATAAAGTTGGCGATGACCAGGTCGGTTTGCGGCGTAAAAATCAGGCTATTATCAGCCAGTTCGAAGGAGCGATGATAAAAAGTGGACATCACGTGGACCTTGACGTGAGGGTTGCTTAAACGACGATCCGTTAGCCGGGTCCATAATACCGGGTGCATTTCGGCCATATTCGAGCCCCACAGCACAAAGGCATCGGCATTTTCGAAATCGTCATAGCAACCCATGGGTTCATCTATGCCAAAAGTGCGCATGAAACCACCAACCGCTGATGCCATGCAATGGCGCGCATTGGGATCGATATTATTGGATCGGAACCCGGCTTTCATCAGCTTCACCGCCGCATAACCTTCCATCACGGTCCATTGACCCGAACCGAACATACCGACGCTGGTAGGACCACGTTTTTTCAATGCCGCTTTCCATTTTTCCGCCATGACGTCAAACGCGGTATCCCAGGAAACCGGCGCGAAATCTCCATTCTTGTCGTATTTGCCATCTTTCATTCGCAGCAGCGGGGTTTGCAAACGATCGTTTCCGTACATGATCTTGGAGAGGAAATAACCCTTAATACAATTCAGGCCCTTGTTGACCGGCGCGTCAGGGTCGCCCTGGGTCGCGACTACCCGGCCAGCTTGCGTACCCACCAACACAGAGCATCCGGTACCACAGAATCGGCAGGCCGCTTTATCCCAGGATATCCTGGTTTTATCGGTATCGACAATCAGGTTGGTAGCTATTGCCGGCAAACTGATGCCGGCGACCGCAGCGGCTGAGGCTGCAGCGTTTGCCTTTATAAAAGCGCGTCTGGTCAGGTTCATAATATTTCGTTCTCTAATGAATCTAATTGTTCGATTTGATGATAAACAAGCGCAGTATTGAGCACGTACTCGAGGTTGTTTATATTTTCTATGACGTCGGTGATATAACCCTGATTTTGGGTTTCCAGCACCACCACGAGCTTACCGTTATCGGACTCGCCATGGATTTCCGCACCGGGGAACTGCGCAATTTGATTTTTTACGGTTTGCAGGTGTTCGGGTCTGACATGTACCACCATGCTCGAAATGTGAATTTCTTGCTGATCCATTAGGCAACTCTCCTTGCTAGTCTGAAAATCTTCCTGGTGATGCCAGGGTTGTTTCTAGATTCATTGAAATTTTGTTGTTTCACCTAATTTTTACTTCACCGATTTTATCACAGACTGATACAGTATATTCTTAGACTCCGAGATGTTAATCGTCGATACATTAGTATTAAATTTTCGAATTATAATCTGCCGTGGGATCAGGTCTTTGATCTTGAATCCCTTGGGGTTCTATTCCCCGCCGCTTGCGGCGTAAACTGTATGGGTGAGCGAGTATATACATAAAAGTCATAATGTTACGGTATTGATGTACCACTTGGTATTTCCTGCGAAATATAGGCGAGCAGTGATTGATGATCATGTGGATAGTGAGCTAAAAGAAGTCTGTTTAGAAATAGAGAATTGCTACCAGGTAAAATTTCTTGAAATAGGCACCGACAAAGATCATGTTCATTTTTTAGTTCAGTCTGTGCCGACCTATAGTGTGACGAAGCTAGTCACATTGATAAAGAGCCTGACAGCACGAGAGATATTTCGCCGTTGCCCACATGTAAAGAAAATGCTTTGGGGTGGTGAGTTTTGGAGTGATGGGTATTTTGCTAGCACCGTTGGAAAGCATGGAGATGAAGCGATGATAAGTAACTATGTAAAGGGGCAAGGTGGCACATACCAGAAACTCCATAGTGACCATCAATTGGCACTGTTCTAAAGGATGGCAACAATACCCCGTCCGCTTGCGGCGGGGTTGTTTATTAAACTATTTAACTGATACCTTGTCCAATAGCTCGCAGATTTGAGGCCACATGGGATATATGCTAAATCCGCATCTAGTCGTAAACTGCAACTGTTTTAAAGGATGGCAACAATACCCCGTCCGCTTGCTGCAGGGTTGTTTAGTCCAGGTTTGTTTATTGTATAGCCAGTTGTATGACTAAATTTCAATTTAACTACCAGGGAAGTTCATGATATTAGCCCCAGTCATTTTTCGAAATTCTAATTCTGCAGTTAGTCTTTTAACAATTACAGTTTCACCATGAACCATCAGTACTTCATATTCGAATTCCAAAGTGAGGAATAAAATGCGAAATTCTCTTATCGTCAAAAAACTGGGCTCGGCGGCAGTAATCCTGTCGATGCTATATCTAACCAGTCCAGTGGCTTTAGCGGTTGAAACAAAGCCAAATATCCTCGTTATATGGGGTGATGATATAGGCTACTGGAATGTCAGTGCCTACAACCAGGGGATGATGGGTTACGAAACACCCAACATCGATTCCATCGCTAGCGACGGAGCGCTCTTTACAGACTGGTACGCTCAACAAAGTTGTACCGCCGGACGGGCTGCCTTTATTACAGGACAACACCCTTTTCGTACCGGTTTGCTCACCATCGGCATGCCTGGATCCGACCAGGGGATCGACGATAGCATGGTGACACTTGCAACCTTGCTTAAACCACATGGTTATACCAGTGGGCAATTTGGTAAGAACCACCTGGGCGACCAGGACAAACATCTACCGACTGTTCACGGTTTCGATGAATTTTTTGGCAATCTCTACCACCTCAACGCCGAAGAAGAACCGGAAGGGTATTACTATCCAAAAGATGAGGAATTCCGTAAACGGTTTGGTCCACGCGGCGTGTTGCACAGCTGGGCTGACGGCAAAGGAGGGCAGAAAATTGAAGACACCGGTCCCATGACCGCCAAGCGCATGGAAACAGCGGATACCGAATTCATCGACGCGGCTATCAGTTTTATCGAACGGGCGCATAAAGCCGGCAAGCCGTTTTTCACCTGGGTAACCACGACACGTATGCATGTCTGGACACACCTGACTGATGAATGGAAAGGAAAAACCGGCATCGGTCTATATCCAGATGGAATGGTGGAACACGATGATGGTGTTAGTCGGCTGCTATCAACAATCGAGAAGCTTGGAATCGAAGATAACACCATTATTTTTTACTCGACAGATAATGGCGCCGAAACATTTACCTGGCCAGATGGCGGCACAATACCCTTTCATGGCGAGAAGGGAACAACCTGGGAAGGCGGGTTTCGGGTGCCCTCGTTCATCAAGTGGCCCGGTGTTATCAAGCCAGGTACCAAACTCAATGGTATCGCTTCCCACGAAGACATGATTCCGACCTTGTTGGCCGCTGTCGGTGACCCCGATATTACGGAAAAGCTCAAGAAAGGGATGAAGATCGGTGGCAAGAAGTACAAGGTCCATCTCGATGGATATAACCTCCTCCCATGGTTCAAAGGTGAAGTCGAGGAGTCGCCGCGCAAGGAAATCATGTACTTTGACCAACTTGGCAACCTGAATGCCATTCGCTACAACAACTGGAAGGTTCATTTCGCCATTCTCGAGGGAAATATCGCCTCTGCTGTACGGGTACAGACAGCATGGCCAAAACTCATCAACCTGAGAGCCGACCCTTTCGAAAGGGCCTGGCACGAATCAGAGCTGTACACCCGCTGGATGGCCGAAAATATGTGGGTTTTTGTACCTGCGCAAGTTTTCACCCGGCAGTGGTTATCGTCTTTTGAAGAGTTTCCACCCATGATGGGGACTACACTGGGTATCGATGGCGTGCTCAGGCAGCTTTCTAATCCAGCAGCCAGGCAATAGCTCACCATAATCGGTGCTGGAACGTTGACCTATAGAGTAGGTGAAGTATGAGTGAAAGAGTGATGAGGTATGGGTTTTTACTGTTAGCGATTGTAGCAATCAATAATTATGCCTGGGCAGCCGAAGATGAGGGTGGTGGTGGTGACTTGCGCTCGGCGGTGCAAAATCCAATCAGTTCTTTAATTAGCCTGCCGTTTAAACTGACCTTTGACTCCGGTGCTGAAAACGGAGACGCTACCATACTGAATATCCAGCCGGTAATTCCGGTTACAGTGGGTGACTGGAACCTGGTAAATCGCCTAATCGTTCCGGTCGCTAATGTCGATGGTGCAATTCAGGGTCCCAACAATCCGAGTCCGGCACCGGGTGACGGCGGCAGTGCCAGTGGTCTGGGTGATATCAATTACTCTATCTTCTTTTCTCCTGTTAAGGTCGGCAAGGTAATCTGGGGTGTGGGTCCAAGCTTAAACCTGCCTACAGCTAGCGACGACCAGCTCGGGAGCGGTAAGTGGAGCGCGGGGATTACCGGTGTTGCCCTCAACGTGCCTAAATGGGGCAGCATGGGCATACTCGGACGTCATCTCTGGTCATTTGCCGGTGACTCAAATCGAAGCGGCGTCAATCAGAGTTTGATCGAGCCTTTTCTAAATTACAATCTGGACAACGGTTGGTTTTTGATTACCGATTTGGTCATTACAGCGAACTGGAAAGCCAACAGCAGCAATCGTTGGACGGTGCCATTGGGTGGTGGTGCCGGCAGGGTTTTCAAGATTGGCAAGCAGGCCATAAACTCTCGGCTCGAAGCCTATTATAACGTCGAAAAGCCAACTGGCGCACCGGATTATTCAATTACTTTTACCTGGCAATTTCTGTTTCCGAAATAAGCGATGAGCTAGTTGCAGAGATAGGATCGACCTATGTCAGTCATTCAAATCATTACTTGTCAGGACGGGTCAGTGATCTGGATATGGCATGGATTTTTTTCGTAACAACCTCATGATCAGATCTTATTGCCTTGTCGTTGTTATGGCGATTGGTTTGCTAAGTACGAACAGTGGTATCCACGCCCAGAGTCTCGAGCCCCGTGCCCCGTGCCTATTCAAATGCACCAGTGGGCCTGAACTTTCTACTGGTTGGTTTTCAAAATCCGAAAGGGGCTTTATTGTTTGACCCCGCATTAACCGCCGAAGATATCAATGCTGATATCGACATGGGTTTCCTCGGATACGTGCGTACGCTGGACGTCGCGGGCAAATCTGCCAAAGTTGGGGTACTACTGCCATATGCCAGGTTTGCCGCCGAGGGATTCGTTGATGGCAATTTCGCTACACGTGATACCAGCGGCCTGGCGGATCCGGCATTATTTTTCGCCATGAGTTTTCATGGTGCACCTGCGCTTTCGTTAAAAGAGTTTAACAGCTACCAGCAAGACACCATTGTCGGTTTTACATTGAAACTCACCGCCCCGCTAGGCAAATATGAGCCTGATAAGTTATTCAATATTGGTACTAACCGCTGGTCTTTCGAGCCCGGGATTGGTGTTTCCCAGGCGCTGGGAAACTGGATACTGGAAGGCTCTGCAGCTGTGGCTTTTTACACTGCTAATGATGATTTTAATAATGGCAAAACGCGTCAGCAGGAAAACGTCTATTCTACCCAGTTCCATGCAATCTATTCCTTTCCCCGGAATATATGGCTTGCGATGAGTGCTACCTATTACACTGGTGGAAAGACAACGATTGACCGGTAGTGCCAGGGTAAATCCTGTTCGCCAGTTCTGCTGCAAATCGTTTCGGACAACCCCGTCAATCGTTGTCTTTCCGCCAGTGTAATAGGTAGCACTCATCGCAAGCCATATATTCCGGGGAAA
>PVMK01152619.1_pt1 | contig 10855 bp, 10 predicted proteins | sample 1853481 | NCBI WGS metagenome assembly PVMK01 (sample SAMN08533507, study PRJNA380276) | Marine sediment metagenome, whole genome shotgun sequencing project. | reverse complement strand
GAGGAAATTGGACTTGGCGATATTGTAAGCGATTTAGAACCAGACAGCTTGCAGCATGATATCAGTTGTGAAAAGAAGCTCAGAATCTATAAGGTTCAAAGCGACTCCTCTCAAAGGTCTTCTCATTACCCGATGAAACTACACGATTTGACGTAAGTAGAGACCGCTTAAAAAGAGATACAGCATACTTCCTGCTGAGGGCCTGGGGTGTCTCCCAGCCTCACAAGCCCCCCTAAGACCAGGGGTTTTAGGGATTGATTGAGATTTTTCCAGCAGTCTCAAATAGAAGAGTCTATAAAGATACGGCGGTTATTATGGTCGAGAACTCCCGGTGTGTACCGTGGGTACTGAACAGGATTATTGAACCTCTAATGCGCAATGTCAGGATTCAGATTCCTGAGTTTGCTGGAATGAAGCCGGGGGATCGGGCATTAGACGTATGTTGTGGTACAGGAGCCCTTGTACTTCATTATGCGAAGAGGGGTATTATCGCCGATGGGATCGATTTGAATCCTCGTGTGATAGAAGTAGCCGAAAATAAGAGGGGGAAACACAATTTCAGATATGTCTCCTTTCAAACAGCAAACGCACTGAACTTACCATTCGACGAGAACATGTTTGATTATGCCTCCATTTCAATGTCACTGCACGAGAAAGAAAGGGCAGATAGAGATACAGTAATCTCGGAAATGAAAAGAGTAGTAAAGATGAAAGGCAACCTGATTTTTATTGATTATAGGATGCCTTTACCGCGAATTCCAGTTTCCACTGCGGTGAAAGCAATAGAGTTTATTGCAGGTAGGGACCATTGGAGATGTTTCAATGATTATGTTGAGCAGGGCGGTTTAGATGAATTACTAAAGAGAAACCGCCTTCACCAGGATAGAAGGATGTCTCTTGGACTCTTCGCAATTATAAAAACGCCAAATGCCTAATACCATCTGAAGCAGGCAACTACACATCAATCCTAATACCGTTAATGTATTCTCCCGCTCCCCTCTACTCCTCCAGTGTAATATCCCAGACACATGCAGGCTCGTCTTTGCTCTTGCGGGGCGGTAGCTTGACCGCTGTCCATTTTATCTTAGGATTGAACCAGTCAGCCGATCTCTGATTATAAGGGATGCACAGCCCATCACACGCCTGTTTCAATAATGTCTCATCATTATGTTTCTCAAAATAGTCAAGAGCATGACACTTGGTGATAGTATATCTGCCATGATTTTTATCTATCAATTCGGTATCTATATGGAATAGCCCCCCCAGCGATGCGCTTGTCTGAATATATTTCATAACCGATTCTACGTCATCTCCCCAGATATTCAGGGCCTCGCGAGTGCGGCGTACTTCACCCTTAGTGCCCCCTTCCCAAACCGCCACATCATGCTCGAAAGCTACTTTTTCCCCATACTTTTGCCTAATTTCGGCCAGCCAAATTCCATCGATTCCCAGATAGTCCTTACATGCAGCTTCATATAATCTAATGAGCGCTGCTTTAGAGAAATCCTCAAGTTTTAAATCTGGTTTATACGGGCCGCTATAGTCTCCCAAGTCTGCCATCTCAAACCTCCTTACAATATTTTATAGTGGGCATAACTTTGTACAGGGTACTACATTCACGAATTGTAGTTATTAACCAACCGCTGACACAGTGAGAGGCCCCACAACACGGAACATACTGCCCCATTCCTCCCTATTCTAGTCTAAATAACGGGCCTTTGTAAACACGAATCTCTTACTTTATATGAATTATACTCCAACCGTTACAAGACCCACTTTTTGTTACAGCTTACTCGTTCGGTCTTACTGTGACTATGCCTCTTGACAAAAGGCGTAACTTCAGCCACTCTTACCTATAGTAAACGGTGACTAAATGAAACGTCGTGAAAATTCGATGACAAAAAGGAGCGATAGGGAGTAACCGCATTACGATGCTTTTAAAGCTTATTCTGTTATTTACTATCGTGCCGCTCATCGAGCTGGCAATTCTTATTTACTTAGGTACCGTTATAGGCGCCCTATACACCATGCTCATCGTAGTGGTAACTGGTATAGTCGGTGCTATTCTGGCAAGATATCAAGGCTCGTCAACACTTTCGAAAATTCGCAGCAATATAGAGATTGGAATCATACCTGCCAATGAGCTCTTTGATGGAGCCTTAATTCTTGCCGGCGGTTTATTGCTTCTTACACCGGGAATAATTACAGATATTATCGGTTTCGCATTGTTAGTTCCTTATACAAGGCGCATCGTTAGAAGGTTGTCTCGCAGCTTGATGCTTCGTAAGATTGAGACTGGAGGAATTAACTACTGGAAACTACGCTAATTCTGCGGAGAGATTCATGAGAGGTTACCGATATAAATCCTGGTTTGAGCAACAGACTCCCTAGAATCCTGTAAATAACGCAGGGTTATTCCATGAAATTCCGAATATCCGAATAAATACCTAGTGAGCTTTGAAGGCTACGAAACAGTTTCTACCCTCTCCCTGCTCCATGAATTCTATGGTGAGAGGTGTCCCTACTTCTATATTCTCCGGTTTCTTGGCGTCAATTCCCAGAATTCGACCGCTTACCTTCGGCCCCTCATCCAGTTCTATGATTCCGACAAGGTAGGGGTTGTCTCTGCTATATCCTTCTTCTATTGTACGGCTCTGACCTACAGCAACGGCGGTGAAGGCGGCAAGCTTTCCTTTACCCTTCATCTCCACCCACTCCATCTCATTTCCGTAGCATTTTATACATATTGGATGAGGAGGTAGATATAATGCCTGGCATTTCTTGCACCTCGAGGCCATTAGTTTCTTCTCAGTAAGAAACTGGTAGAAAGAAGAGCTGTTAACTTCTCTGTCCTCAGTCATGAGTTACCTCCTCCGAAAAATATGAACTACACAGGTGCCGCCGGTAGCACCAACGTTATGAGTCAACGTTAATCGAATGTCCTTTCCCAGAACCTGTCTGGGACCTGCCTCGCCTCTCATCTGATGCCAAATCTCTACCACTTGCCCTACTCCCGATGCTCCAACCGGATGACCCTTGGATTTGAGACCCCCGGAAGTATTTATAGGTTTTGATCCATCTCGAGCCGTAATACCTTGTTCAGTTGCCTTGAATGCCTCACCATGTTTGAAGAACCCAAGATCTTCAATAGCCACCAATTCAGCAATAGTAAAGCAATCATGTACCTCGGCGAGCTGAATATCTTCGGGTACCACTCCTGCCATATTATAAGCCTCCTGGGCTGCGATTCTTGCTGACAGTATGGAAGTCAGGTCATCCCTTTCATGTAGAGCATGGTCGCTGCCCTGGCCGGTACCGACAACATATATCGGGTCATCGGAGAGGTTTTTAGCCAGGTCCTCCGCGACTAGGAGGATACAGGCAGCCCCATCAGTGATGGGTGAGCAGTCGAATAATCTCATTGGCCAGGCGACCACCGGATTCGCCCTAGGATCTCGGAGAAAATCAATCTCGTCATGCCAATCGGGTATCTGCTCCCCTTTTTGCCTGGCCTTTTCAATCCTTGAATTCATTAGGTCCTTGATCGTTTTATTAAACTGAGCTTTTGGATTTAGCACCCCGTTGTTGTGGTTCTTGATGGCCACTTTCATGAAGTGCTCCACGCTAGCACCATACTTATCCATATAGGCAGTGGCCATTGCGGCATAAAGCCCAGGAAACGTAAAACCACATGAACCCTCATAGGTCGCGTCACTGGCAGATGCCAGTGTATCTGTCACCTGTTCTGTAGGAAGGTTTGACATTTTTTCAGTCCCACCGACCAGTACAATGTCGTATATCCCCGAGGCAATTGCGATGACTCCTTCCCTTATAGCAACACCGCCGCTTGCGCATGCGTCCTCTACGCGGGTAGCCGGTTTGGGAACCAGTCCCACCCAATCAGCCATTATGGGAGCAATGTGTCCCTGCCCCTCGAAGAGGTCACTGGAGTAATTTCCCACATATAGTGCATCTATATCTTCTGTATTAAGCGCTTTATCCATTGATTTGGTCATTGCATTAAACGCATCGACAAACAAATCGCGGCTGGTCTTGTCAGCGAAAGCGCCGAATTTCGACATACCCGCTCCCACCAATGCCACACCCCTCCCCAATTTTGGTGCCCTACGGCTCATACTTCCTCCTTTGAAAATGTATCCAACCTATTAAATAAGATCATATAACCTAATTTATAATGAATCTGCCACTTTTGTAAGACTACCGAAAAAGAGGTGTAGGATACTTCCTGCCGGGATGCAGGGGGTGTCCCCCAGCTTTAAAAGTCCCCAGAGGTTGAGGGATTAGGGAGTTGATTATGACTATTTCAGCAGTCTCTTTTGTACGCATAGCTTTGATTGATACGTGCCTGACTATGATCTGATGAGGTAATAACCCGCCACATACCAACACGATACCCTAATAAGAGGAGTTCCAAGTATCTTTAGTTGATTTAAACTTCTTCAATGACGTGCATTGGCTGCGTTGGCTCTGATAGCTGCGACCTTTTGCGTCCACGTAATGAAAATATAACCATAAGTATCCCTATAATGAGCACTGTCACCCCACCAACTACCAGTCCGACACCCACCCCGCATAGCCAGGGAACCCTCGCGCCAACAGCTACATCTACATCCACGCTGCGAGACCCGTCTTCGTTCATCAGTATAACCGAATATGTGCCCGTTTCTGGTTCCCACACCAGTACCTGGCGTCCAGTACCATACGCTTCCTCCACCCAGAATGTTTGGGATGTAGGTGCCTCAGGTGACGAATTGCCCACATGATTTTTATACTCCACTCTAAAAGGATCAAAGCTGATATCAGTGATCTCATCATAGTCCACATCATTGAGGTATGCTTCCCAATCCGATTCCTCAGCTATTCCTATAAAGATACCTTTAGAGGAATCGTTATTCTCGCCTTCTATTTTTAAAGTGACAAAGTCACCCAAATCCCGATACCATCCCCAACCCCCATCCCATTCCTCGTCAAATTCAATTTCGGCTGACTCGGTAACTATGGCATAGGAATCTCTGTCAAGCCTATAGTCCTTGCTAGTGAAAAACCCATCATCATCCGGTAGAAAAGCGTTTACCACTAGTATGGACCCGCCGCCGATAAGTAAAGGTAGTGATACCAAGAGGAATAGGAGTCCGAAGATTAGAAGTATTATCCTTCCAGTGCTCATAATGTCACCTCTCTCAATTACCTAACGTCTCTATGCTGGCTGGGGAACCAGGATTCGAACCTGGGCTTGCCGATCCAGAGTCAGCCGTCCTACCACTAGACAATTCCCCAGTGGTTAAACATTATATCGTAAGATGCCTGCTATAGCAAAGGCTAGTCATCGGTCTCACTTCTCTCAGGAATATCAGCAAAGGGTAAGCCGGAAAGACCACAACAGCCACTGCTACCTACTATCATGAAGCTGCGCTCGATAAATTGGTCACACCCTTTGTCACGCTGCTCAGGGTTTATTGGGCCATGTATACGGCACTCTTCCTGCTCGGTGAAATAAAGACAAAGTATACAATACATACGATCTCTCTCTATTGTAGATTAATTTAGCATATTCTCGATATTAAGCTAGCTCGAGTTTTCCTAGCGCTGCCTTGATCCGTTTCATGCACCGCACCCGGCCCAGAACTGCCATTGTCTGAAAAAGGGGCGGTGCCGCCGTCTGCCCGGTTACAACCACCCTAAGCAGTTTAAAAAGCTCACCGGTCTTAAGTCCCAACCCGGCGGCGAGGGGACGAAGAACTTCCTCGAGCGATTGGGCATCTTCAGCTAGCTTCTCTGCATCCCTACCTATGCTGTCCCAATCGGCAGGAAGATCGGTTAGGCTCTGAAGAGCAGCTTCAAGGGCTGTCACCGCATTATCTCTCGTCAACTTCTTCTCTAAAAGTAAGTCAGTTTCATAGACGAGTTCGTCCATAAAGAAGAAGCCAAAGTTATCGGCCGCTTCCCGAAGGGTATTTATCCGTTCCCGGATTAGCGGCCATATTTGCTCGACATATTCACGCGAGATCGGTCGATTCACTTCGTGGGGTAAATGTTTGTCCAGGAACCCCATTAGCTGCTGTATTAAGTCGGTTGTTATAACGGGTACACGGGCCTCCGAATCTATCTTAGCCGCAGGAGCTTCAATGACGACATTGCGAATGTAGACTCCGTTCATCCAATCGAGTTTATCTTTGTTAAAGATAGCGGCCGTCTTACTAATACGCCCGATGGAGAAATGCCGAATCAGCTCTTCTTTGCTGAAGATCTCTGTCTTATCGTCCAGCGCCCAGCCTAGAAGCGCAAGGAAGTTCATCATTGCCTCTGGCAGGTATCCCATGTCTCTGTATTCGATAAGTGAGACGGCGCCGTGACGCTTGCTCAATTTCGACTTGTCGGGGCCCAGAATCATTGGTAAATGAGCGAACAGGGGCGGTTCCCAGTCAAACGCCCTATAAAGTAGAACATGCCTCGGTGTAGACGAAAGCCACTCATCTGCCCTCATAACGTGAGTAATCTTCATAAAACGGTCATCGACGATGTTGGCCAGGTGATAAGTGGGGTAGCCGTCTGATTTCAATAACACCAGGTCATCAAGCTCGTTGTTGTTAAAGGTTATATCGCCATGGATAAGGTCGTGAAACGCTGTTTCGCCATCAAGTGGCACCTTGAATCGTATCACTGGCGAGATGCCCCCGGCTTCAAGCTCTGCACGCTCCCTTTCGCTCAGCTCTCGGCAGTGGCGGTCATAGCTGCGCATGGATTCCTTACGCTCCGCCATTTCAGCGCGCATGCGGTCAAGCCGCTCCGCGGAGCAATAACATTTGTAGGCGTGGCCGCCCTCCAGCAATTGCTGCGCATACTTCTGATATAGGTCCCGGCGTTCCGATTGGAAATATGGCCCGTAGTCGCCCCCTACCTCTGGCCCCTCATCCCAATTAATACCGAGCCACCGCAGGCTGTCTAAAATGGATTCCAGTGCGCCATCAACCTTACGCGACTGATCAGTATCCTCGATACGAACAACGAACTTGCCGCCTGTATGCCTGGCGAACAACCAGTTAAAAAGCGCAGTCCTGATGTTACCAATATGCGGGTATCCGGTTGGGCTGGGAGCGTAGCGCACCCGAACGCTTTCGTCACTCATAATTCTCTGCTAATAAAATCTGTTGCATGGCAGCTTGGTAACGCACAAAGAACACTCTCTATCGTACGTTTCTTATTCTAGCATCAATGGAAATAACAGTCTATTCAAGTAGCGTAAATAAGAACTAACAAAGGTGTGGGGCACATTCTCTGGCATTAAAAGGAAGGAGCCAAACGTCATTCCAAGCCCATATACCTGTCATTGCCTGACTAGATCGGGCAATCCAGAATTTAATTCAGCAGTCCCTACATAGCAATCTTTATGAGACTGCTGAAATAGTCGTAATCAACCCCCTACTCCCCCAATCTTGGGGGATTTTATTAAGCTGGGGGACACCCCCAGACCCCCAGCACGAAATATCCTGCACCTCTTTTTCAGCGGTCTCTTTATTTTATTTACCTGGATCATCCGGTCAAGCCGGATGATGACCCCGGTTAGAGTCTATTCGAGCTAGACACCGGCATAGCATGGCCCAAACTACTTACAAGGTAACAATTCTCGATTCGCAACATTTCCTATTGATGCAAGTATATAAGGATCGCCCAATCAGCCTGCCGCTTGACAAAGGCAATCTGAAATTGTAGCTTTAGCTAAGACTCAAACCAATAATCAGTGCAGAACTACTCCAATTCCAGAGGCTTAGAATGGTAGAATCGGCAATTACAGGTGAAATGGTATGACAACGCCTCAGACGTCCTCTCCTTCGGACTTTATTAGGAATATCATCAACGAGGATATCAAGAATAACAAATACGGTGGGCGTGTGCACACTCGGTTCCCGCCGGAGCCTAACGGATATCTGCACATCGGGCATGCCAAATCCATCTGCCTTAATTTTGGCATTGCCGCCCAGTATGAAGGCCTGTGTAATCTGCGATTCGACGACACAAACCCTACTAAGGAAGAGGATGTATATGTCAAAGCGATTATGAAAGACGTACGCTGGCTCGGGTTTGACTGGGAAGACAGGCTTTATTACGCATCGGACTATTTCGACCACATGTATGATTATGCTGTCCGATTGATCCAAGCTGGTATGGCTTATGTCGATGACTTGAGCGCGGATGAGATAAGAGAATACCGTGGCACACTAACCGAGCCTGGCCAGGAGAGTCCCCACCGAAACCGTTCGGTAGCAGAGAACCTCGATTTATTCGAACGTATGCGCGCGGGAGAGTTTGATAATGGATCACGAGTGCTTCGTGCCAAGATTAATATGGCATCACCAAACTTGAACATGCGCGATCCGGTAATATATCGCATCCTGCATGCAGAGCATCACCGTTCTGGTAACAAGTGGTGCATCTATCCTATGTACGATTGGGCCCACGGTCTAGAGGATTCTATCGAAGAGATCACCCATTCCATTTGCACGCTGGAGTTCGAGGATCACCGACCATTGTACGACTGGTTTCTTGACCAGCTAGGAATATATCATCCGCAGCAGATAGAGTTCGCCCGACTCAACCTAACCTACACTGTAATGAGTAAAAGAAAGCTGCTGCGGTTGGTAGAGCAGGGATACATCAATGGATGGGACGACCCCCGGATGCCTACGATATCCGGTCTGCGCAGGAGAGGGTATACACCAGAGGCTATCCGAGATTTTTGTGAACGTGTGGGCGTAGCAAAAACCGATAGCATTATAGATATCGCTTTGCTCGAGCATTGCATCAGGGAGGATTTGAACAAGCGCGCTCCGCGCGTTATGTGCGTAATGCGCCCCCTCCGTGTGGTAATTGATAATTATCCTGAAGATCAAACTGAATATCTGGATGCTGTCAATAATCCCGAAGACCCCAATATGGGGACACGGAAGGTGCCTTTTTCACGCGTACTATATATCGAGCGGGACGATTTCCGTGAAAACCCACCGAATAAATTCTTCCGTCTTGCTCCAGGCCGTGAAGTACGGCTGCGATATGCATATCTTATCACCTGCGTGAGCGTAGTAAAGGACGAGGTTACCGGCGAAATTATTGAACTGCATTGCACTTGCGATATGGCATCTCGTGGAGGAACCCGCCGGATGGACGAAAGGTCAAAGGAACCATCCACTGGGTTTCGGTTGCCCACGCACTCGAAACTGAAATCCGCATTTACGACCGGCTGTTTTCCGTTGAAAACCCCGGCGACATCATGAATAATGCCGATTTTCGAGGTGCTTTGAATCCCAACTCAGCTGGAGACAGCTAGCTGGTTATATTGAACCCAGCGTATCAGGCGCAGCTCCTGAAAGCCGGTATCAGTTCGAACGGCTGGGCTACTTCTGCGTCGATTCGAAAGATTCCTCCACCGAGCGGATGGTATTCAATCGAACGATATCCTTACGCGATTCATGGGCTAAGATCGAGAAACGGATCTAAAATAACAATAAGACCCCGCTACATCATTCAAGTTAGAATGCTGAAACAGCCTTGATCAACCCCCTATATCCCCCAATCTGCTTTTTAAGCTGAGACAGACCCCCGGCAGGAAGTATCCTGCACCTCTTTTTCAGCAGTCTCCAAGTCGGTTCCCCTATAAAAAGTGCTGTATTCTCCCACGATCACAGCCTCTCACCCCAATTTAAGTCAAGCCCACCTGAGGCTATAGAGAATTGCTCCCTCAGCGCCTTATATCCAAAGAGTAACATTGATATCCTCAATACGTATGGTAAAGCTACAGCTAGGTTAACCAGTATACAGCCCGTTAAGGATACTAGCCCTTATGTTACGCACATGGGGGGATGCCCCTCTATAACAGGCAGTAAAAAGCGCGCGAAAAGCGTCTCTCAGGCCACACATCTACTCAATCGTTACTATTCAATGTTTTTGGTAGTACTGCTTGCTTTCGCGGCAGTTTTACCACATAGGTATCTGCGATCTTATCGTGGATCCCCTGCTTGCGGCTATCGAAAGCGACCCAGAGAAAGAGAAGGCCTAAAGTAATCCAGCACAATATGTAGCCAAGAAATCGCAACAGCGCCTGGCCCCAATCCCATTTGAGGTTTGTTCCGTCTGCATGAACCATCCTTATCTTGAGGGCCATCATACCTGGTGTTTCACCCTTGCGCGCCCAGAAACAGATAAAATAGGCAGCCGTGATGGCCCACATTGGAAAGTTAGTAGACCAGAAGGGCCAAGCCATTTCTCCCCCATCCGCTGCCCAGCCCCAGATCCAAAAGGGAAACGTGAACATCCAGAAGATGGCACCCAGAATCGCACCTATGATCCCGAGGACTATCCAATCGATAATAAACGCTACAAGCCTTATCCAAAATCCAGCGTACTCTACGGTGATACCCTCTTTCTGTTCCTCCATTTCAAGCCTCCTGTGTGCTGTCTTTTTATCTTCTTAATCGCTTATCGCAATTCTATCACTTTGCTCTTAGCTCTACAACTACGAGATGCGTTCCATTGCCTCCTTAAGGTCCACGGGCAGATCTGAGCGTAACTCTATATTTTCACCACTAGAAGGAAGCTTGAAACTAAGGTAGCACGCGTGCACAAACTGCCGGTTCAAGATAGGCGATATCCTGCCGTAGACCTCATCGCCAACTACTGGAAAGCCGATGGCGGAAAGGTGAACCCTTATCTGATGCGTGCGCCCCGTCTTTATGGTTACCTCGAGGAGTGTATAGTTATCCATATTCTTTATAACCTGGTATTGCGTAAATGCTTCTCTACCCCCAGAGACCACTGCCATCCTCTTTCGATGGCTGGGGTC
>PVMK01170304.1_pt1 | contig 10856 bp, 8 predicted proteins | sample 1853481 | NCBI WGS metagenome assembly PVMK01 (sample SAMN08533507, study PRJNA380276) | Marine sediment metagenome, whole genome shotgun sequencing project. | reverse complement strand
CCTTGATATACGTCGGGGAGTAAAATACCAGCGTGGACACATTCCCGGTGCGCACTACGTCTCCAGGCACCTGGCAGAATACCCCAATAAAATACCTGGTTCGGCGCCAGTGGTACTGGTAGCCGACGATCCTGAATACTGCTCGCTGGTTGCAGCAGAATGTGCCGATTTCGGTCGAGACGTCAGTGTGCTGCAGGGAGGCATGAGGGAGTGGCGTAAAAACAGGTTTGAAATTGAATCCACGGAGCACAATTTCCTGTGCCAGCCACTGGACGCATACCTCGATCCGGGTGATTTCGCCAATCCGGCAATTGACGCCAGGGAAGGCCGGCGTTACCTCAAATGGGAAATTGAGCTGGCGGATCTTCTGGAGGGAGAACCAGCGGCGATGTTTTCCACCTGATTCGGGTAACGTCAGGCATCCGTATGGCTATAGACGGATAACGCGGTAACCGACCCGGGGAAAATGGATGATCACTTTCCCGACGCGTTCATTGTCGCATTCAAGGAATATTGTATCCCGGTCAATACCCGACAGGATGCCTCGTACTTCCGGATCCCCGCCGTCTCCTTCCGGCACTATCCCGACAGGAATGCCCGGTTCCGGATCGTCTGGGCCCAAAACAGCAGGTAAAACGGACCTATCCGGCTTTGCATCCAACGCAATTTCCAGCGCCTTCGATGAAGTCATTTCTGCCTGTTGTCCATGGCCTATCTCCCGAACACGGTTTTCCCACTTTGAAAGCAGGGGAAATTTACTGATCAGATCCGGTCCACCCATCCAGCGCCCTCGCAGAAACCAGACAATATAATAGGCCAGTGCATCCATTAGACCCGGCGTTGTGCCATGCATAAATCGTCTTCCTGACTCCAGGTATTGTTCGAACCATCCCAACTGGGCGTGGAGCTGAGCCGCGCTTTGCTCAACTTCTGCCTGTACCGCCCCCAGATCGAAATCAGGGCCGAAATAAAGCCTGCCGCGGTCCGCTGCAAAATCTTCGGGCAGGTTTTCAGCCGCACCCAGAACCACGGTAATGGCATTCTTGAAAAGGGGACCATCGACCCAACGGCTAATGCCCCAGGCGAGGCCCTGGTTATCACCAGAAAACAGGTTCGGCTCCGGGTAGCGCCGCTCGATTTCCCTTATTATGCACAGGCTATCGCAATAGATGTCTGCCCCGATCTGCATCACTGGCGTACGGCGGTATCCCCCGGTTAGGGGCATCAGGTCGGGTTTGGGTGGAATGCGTGGTATTTCCACGGAGCGCCAGTCCAGCGACTTGATGCCAAGAACGACCCGGACTTTCTCAGTCACCGGAGACTGGGGATAGTGATGAAGGATTAGTTCGGGCATATGATTGGGCTGGATCAGCAGCAAGTGACAATCCCTTTTATAACGCGTTGAAGGCATTTCACGCAAGATGCCTGCATAAAATGCCGGAGATTTTCGCGATTGTCGAATTCCCCCGAATTGGATATCTCCACGGGATTGTGATATCGTAATTTTCCTGTCCAGGCTACTAAAGAACCAGGCAACAACTATCTATCTGTAAGCAAGAATCTGGATCATTTCCGGATAGTTTCGCCGGTTCGAATACGAGGAAACCCCCATGCTAGAATTTTATTCCGGAAGCAGCAGTGCCGTAAATTCCAAAACCGCCGTAAGCGAGAGCGTTGAACTGGCCACCGGCGAAACCAGTGTCCCCGACTGTTCGGTACTGATTATCTATTTCACTGTAGGTCATAACTTCCAGCAGATCATAGATCAGGCGAACGAATGTTGTCCCAATGCCAGCATCGTTGGATGTTCAGGAAGCGGAATTATCAGCTCCGAAGGGGTCAACGAAAGTATGCGCGCCCTGGGAGTGATGCTCATCAAGGGGCCAGAGGTCCATGTCACGGGGACAACGGGCCTTGATTCCACCAACGGGTTTGACCTCGCCAGTCAGTGCGCCCAGGAACTTCAGAATGCATCCGGTGACATCAATATGATCCACCTGCTGACTTCGGGAATACCTGTAGCAGGCAATCAGGTTATTGACGGCGTTGAATCCGTATTCGGAAAGGACGTCATGTTATTTGGCGGCTGCTCTGCGGACAATGGCAAGGCAAAAACCACTTTCCAGTTTATTGATGGCGAGGTAGTGGAAAACGGCATTATCATGGTCGGGTTTTCAGACCCAACCCTCGAGGTACTCCCGGCTGTGCATCATGGCAGTGTGCCGGTAGGTGATGAGTTCGTAGTCACAAAATCAGACGGCAACCTTATTCTGGAACTCGACAACAGACCGGCGTGGCATGTATTGATGGAAAGGCTGGGCTACCGGTAACCTCCACCGCCGGTGAAACATTGCCGATGACAGGCCTCGGAATAGAGCTTCCGGAAGACCTTCGGGGTGAATATGACAACCCCCATGAACTGCGTGTCCCGCTCAGCGTTGAAAACGACAACACCGCATTTCGGCTTCCCACGGAAGTCGAAGAAGGCACCCGTGTCGTACTCATGAAGCGCGATGAAGACCTGATATTTTCGGGACTCGATCGCTTGCTTGAACGGCTGCTTGAAAAAATGCAGGGCCGTAAGCCGGTAGCCGTTTTCCATGTCGACTGCATGGCCCGGGGACGTTTTATGTTCAACAAGGTACTGAAGGATGAAATCATCGCCAAGATGCAGCACCCGATCTGTGGCGATGTGATGGCTCCGTGGCTTGGGGTTTACGGGTACAGCGAGTACTGCCCGGTAGGCGGACAGAACCGCTTTCATTCATATACCACTTCACTGTTTCCCATTGTTCGTCGCCTCGATGCCTGAATCCCCGTAGCTGGAACACGCTGTGGATAAAAAATCCGGGGAAAACCGCCCAGACTACGAAACCCTGCTTCAAGAGTGCCGCAAGCTGGAGGCGGAATCGGCCCGGCAAATTGTGGTCCAGCAGGAGTTAATCGAAGCCAAGGGTCGCATCGACAGGGAATTGTCGCGATCCAGGGTTCTCCAGGATTTCGTCAATTCGTTTCTCTCGGCGGGTCTCGATGATGATGGCATCACCCTGACCCTGGAGTTTTTTGTACAGGCATTTGAATTTGAAATCTGCATGCTGCTGAGTCCCTGTGCTGATACTGAATCGCTGGAAATTTCCGGACAATTCGGTCTGGATGAGGCGCCCGACACCCTGAAATTCGACCTTGAATGGCTGCAATCGGACAATAGCGTCATTGCCGGTGATGAGCACGCATTACTGGAAGCCTGGAGTGAACTGGACCTGTTCCAGGTCATATTCTGCCCCTATTACGGCAAGGACAAACAGCTGCGCGGAATACTTGCCGGTGGAATTACCAAAGATGGCAGCGATTACTTCGAACCCATTGAGGACGAAACCCGGTCCTCATTCAGCGTCATGACCCAGCAGGCAGGCATGTTATGGATGAGCCGCGAACTCAACGAAGAAATCAGCCGAAGAAACCTCGAGCTTACCGAACTTACCCAGTCCTACAGCCGCTTCGTGCCATTCAGTTTCATCGAGATGCTGGGCCATAAATCCATCCAGCATGTCAACAAGGGCGACCATGCCGACATCAACATGGACGTCATGTTTGCAGACCTGCGGGGATTTACCACCATGGCGGAAAAGCTCGGGTCCGAACTGGTTTTTACCCTACTCAATGAATATCTTGCGGAGATGGAGCCCTGCATTGCAAACTGCAACGGCTTCATCAACCAGTACCAGGGGGACGGAATCATGGCGTTGTTTTCCGGCGGCACTGACAATGCGGTCACCGGCGTCATCGATATGTTCCGGTCACTGGACCAGTTGAACCTGAGACGGCAAAAACGCAGTGAAGAACAGCTGAGAATCGGCGTCGGGCTGCATAGCGGGCCCCTGCTGTTGGGTGCCATCGGCAGTGAAACCCGGCTCGACTCCAATGTTGTGGGGGACACCGCTAACCTGGCATCGCGTATTGAAAACCTGACCAAAATCTACGGTGCCCGCAGCCTGCTGTCTGACTCCACATTTGGCGAGCTTGTGGATCCTTCACGCTACTCCATGAGGGAACTGGACCGGGTCATTGTCGCCGGAAAATCCGAGCCCGTGGTCATCTATGAACTAATGGATGTGGATAGCACTGAAGTGCGGGACCAGAAGTTACAGACCATGGATCGATTTTCCGAAGGCCTTGAAACTTACCGCCAGGGAAAATTTCACGAAGGCCGGCTGATATTTGCCGATTGCCTGGTACGTGCACCGCTGGATGAAGCGGCGGCGCTTTACATAGGGCGCTGTGTCAACCTGATCACTCAGCCGCCGGTTGGCAAATGGGATGGCACCACGGTATTGAAAGGGAAATAACGCCTGAATCAGCTGTCTGAGTACCCGGCGAGTTCGAGGCCTTTTATTATCTGCTTAAAGGCGTCGGGATGTGCATTCCACTTTTTAAGTTCTTTTGATGCGGAAAACCCGGGTACCAGGGATTTGAGCTGGCTGAGGGAGTCCCGTGCAGATTCCAGCTCTCCCAGGTGTCCGAACGCGGAAGCCTTGATAAGCCAGGTCCAGTAAAAACCCGGGAGATTGATTTTCCGAACATCGGCGATGGCCGCGGTATAGTCACCATCGGAAAGATGTTTGCGCGCAAAACTGAAGTGATACCAGCCAGGGTGTAAAGGATTCAGGATGATTGCACGGCGGGTCAGCTCAACGCCAAGGTCATACTCTCCGAGAAATGAGTAATAGTGTCCCATTTCTGCAAGTATTTCCGGGTCATTGGGATTGAGCGCCAGCGCCCGCTGGGCCTCGTTACGAAACCCTTCATTTTCATGCCTGAAAAAATAGATGATCGCGAGCCAGCATCGAGCGTAGGCATTCTGCGGATCCAGTTCAATCGCTTTTTCCGCCATAACCAGCGATCGCTCTATGGGGTTGGGCTGCGGGTTTACGTCGAACCGATATTCGGCAAGATACAGGTTGGCAAGCATAGCATAGGCATCCGCGTAACCGGGATCCAGGGAAATTGCTTTTTCCAGCAGTTCACGAGAACGCGCATGTTCCTCCCCATCCAGGGTCTGGGTATAGCGCCGTGATCTCAGTACGCAGTCATAGGCATTGAGGTCAGCATGACTCTTGCGCATGGCAAGCTCCCTTGCGGCATCCTGCAGCCGAACGCCCAGGGTCGCGGCAATGGTCTGGGTAACTTCATCCTGGACCTCGAAAATCTCTTCCAGGCTTCGGTCGTATTTGTCAGCCCAAATATGGGTGCCATCGGAGACCCGGATCAACTGGGCAGTAATTCGAACCCGGCTGGCCGCCCTTCGTACACTGCCCTCCAGCACATAGCCGGCACTCAGCTCATTGCCCACGGCGGTTATATCCACCGCCTGGCCTTTGAATCGAAAAGTTGAATTTCTTGCAATCACAAGCAGTTCACGGAAGCGGGAAAGCGCCGTGATAATATCCTCGGTCAGGCCATCTGCAAAATATTCGTCGTCCTGGGCAGAACTCATATTCACAAATGGCAGCACCGCGATCACCGGTCTTGATCCTGAATCGACTATCGCACCCAGGCGGGTGGATGTATTGGTACCGGGCCCTATTTTCACTTCGTAGACACGCACAGGTCGCTCAATATTTTTTAATTGCTTTTCACCCTGGTCATCAAATTCCAAATCCAGCTTTCCCTTGACCTGGTCATAGGTACTGGCGGAAAGCAGCACATTCCCGGGTTCCGCAATGGATTCAATCCTGGATGCCAGGTTTACCCCATCGCCAAGAACATCGTCCCCATCGATGATAATATCTCCAAGGTTGATGCCAATCCTGAACTGCATCGGGCTATTGTCCGGGTCTTCAGCCTGGTCACGCAAAGAGCGCTGGATTCCGGTTGCGCATTCAACCGCATCTACCGCGGAGGAAAATTCTGCCAGCACACCATCTCCCGTGGTTTTGAAAATTCGACCGTTATGATTCTGGATATCCACCTCAATAATGGTGTCAAGAACAGATTTGAAGCGATTCAGGGTTCCGACTTCATCACTTTCCATGAGCCGCGAATAATCCACCATATCCAGCGCGAATATTGCTGCAAGTCTTCTCTGCTCCCGTTTCAACGATCTACTCCACTGATATCCCGGAAAATTAAAATTATACCTTTTCACCAGAACTGTAACAGCGAATAATTTTCAGCTATGGGTGTCACTAACCGATCTGTGAATATTCCCATTCCAGCACGAATTCAACAAATTCCCATGCATTGGCACTGGCCCGGTTTGTTCAGTCTATAATAGCCCGCAATTTGAAGCGGGCACTTACTGCAGCGAACCCGTTTACACTGACCAGGCACCCCAAGACCCAGCATGACAGATATAACATCACTACCTCTTACCAGCAACCACTGGGGCACGTATCGTGTCGAAACCGATGCCGGAAAGGTAAAGGCCCTGCATGGATTTGAACTGGACAATGATGTCTCGCCAATCGGCCAGGGAATCCTTGACGTGCTCGATGGGCCGACAAGAATTCAGGCTCCCGCGGTCCGCAGAAGCTGGCTGGAATCCGGCCCCGGTGCGAGCACCCATATGCGCGGCGCCGATCCTTTTGTCGAGGTGACCTGGGAGGTTGCAGAAAAACTTGTGGCCGGGGAGCTGGATCGTGTCCGCAAAAACTATGGCAACAATGCCATATATGCAGGGTCTTACGGTTGGGCCAGTGCCGGCAGGTTTCACCACGCCCAAAGCCAGGTTCACCGCTTTCTCAATTGCATCGGCGGTTATACGCGATCAGTGGACACCTACAGTTTCGCGGCCGCCGAGGTCGCCGTACCCCATGTCCTGGGGAATTTCTATGCTTACCTGGCATACGCCACCAGCTGGCCATCCATAATTGACAACACCGAACTGTTTGTGGCATTCGGCGGAATACCGTTGAGCAATGGCCAGATCAATGCAGGCGGTATCGGCCGCCACATCCAGCGGGAAAACCTGCAGGCCGCCCACAAGACAGGAATAAGGTTCGTTAACGTCAGCCCGGTTCGGTCCGATATTGCTGATTTCGTCAACGCGGACTGGCTCGCGCCAAGGCCCAACACCGATACTGCAATACTCCTGGGCATTGCACACACTCTCTACCAGGAGAATCTCTACGACCGCGAATTCCTTGAGAAATACACCCATGGATTTGATCAGTTCCGCAAATACATCACAGGCGAAACCGACGGTGTGGCCAAGAATGCGGATTGGGCTGCCGGAATAAGCGGCCTGGAAGCAAGTCAGATCGCCGATCTTGCCACAACAATGGCAGCCAGCAGGACCATGCTTTCGGTGAGCTGGTCATTGAGCCGGCAGGACCATGGTGAGCAGAACTTCTGGTCGGCTATTACCGTTGCAGCGATGCTCGGGCAAATCGGCCTGCCCGGAGGCGGTATCGGCTTTGGGTACAGTGCAACGAACAGCGTAGGTGATCACGGCACAAAAATTCCCGGGGCGTCTTTACCCCAGGGCCAGAACGCGGTAGAAGATTTTATTCCGGTGGCTCGTATCAGCGACCTGCTGCTGAACCCCGGCCAGGAATTCGACTACAACGGCAAGCGAGGCACCTACCCCGATACCCGAATCGTCTACTGGGCCGGCGGCAACCCGTTTCATCACCACCAGGACCTCAACAGGATGCTGAAAGCCTGGCAAAAACCCGACACCGTCATTGTCAACGAATGGTGCTGGAACAGCCTGGCCAAGCATGCCGACATCGTCCTGCCCTGTACCAGTGCGCTGGAAAGAAACGACATCGCTTTTTCACCTCGCGATCCCTATGTTGTGCATATGTCGAAGGCCACAGAACCACCAGGCCAGGCCCGCAATGACTATGACATTTTTTCCGGAATCGCCCGTGAAATGGGAGTTGAGGCAGAATTCACAGAAGGACGCAGCGAAACGGGTTGGCTTGAATGGATTTATGAAACGACCCTCCAACGCGCCAGCGAATCCGGAATCGACATGCCTGGCTACGAAAAACTCAAACGGGATGGCTGGTTCGCGCCAACACCGCCTGAGGAACCGGTGGTGTTGTTGAAGGCATTTCGCGACGATCCGGAAGCGAACCCGTTACGGACTCCATCGGGCAAAATTGAGATATTTTCTGCTAATGTAGCGAGCTTTGGTTACCATGACTGCCCGGGGCATGCCTTCTGGATGGAGCCCCTCGAGTGGCTGGGACAGGAAAACCGGAAATTTGATCTGCACCTGATCTCGAGCCAACCCAAAACCAAACTGCATTCCCAGCTGGATCACGGCAAGGTCAGCCGCAATGCGAAAATCAAGGGTCGGGAACCGGTCTCGATGTGCCGGCTGGAAGCGAAAAAGCGTAACCTGGGCGATGGAGATATTGTTCGAATTTACAATGATCGTGGTGCCTGCCTGGCAGCGCTGGTGGTTGACGACAATATTATGCCGGGGGTCGCCCAGATGTGTACGGGGGCATGGTATGACCCGCTCGAGCCCGGAACTCCAGGCACCCTGTGCAAGCATGGAAATCCCAACATCCTGACCCCGGACAAGGGAACATCAAGCCTGGGACAGGGACCAATCGCCCATACCTGCCTGGTGGAAATAGTGAAATTCGATGGCGATCCTCCCCCGGTTACGGCCTTTGAACCACCACAAATCCTGCCAGGGCCCGATTAGCGACGCATCGGGATTTCTTGCCAAATCCAGTCAGCACAGCCTGTTCCCATTATGACCTGACATGAAACTTGCCACCTACCTGGATTCCGACCAGGGTTATCACCTTGGTGCAGTAAACGACGGCACAATGGTCAACCTGCACCATGCCAGCAACGGGGAGTTGCCCGATGACATGCTTGGCTTCCTTGCAATGGGAGAGCACGCCATGGACGTTGCGAGGGAGGCTGTGGAATCGGCTGGAGCAGGCATGCCGATGGATTCGATCCAGCTCGCTGCCCCTGTAATCAACCCGAGCAAGATTATCGCTATCGGCCTGAACTACATGGACCATGTACGTGAGACCGGCATGGCCATGCCCGAACTGGCTACCATGTTCTGTAAATACCCCTCTGCGATTGCCTCCCCGGGCAGTGACATACGCTGGTCACGGAAACTCACCCGTAAAGTGGACTATGAAGCAGAACTCGCGGTGGTCATTGGCAAGACCGCCAGGAACGTCATCGAGGCCGATGCCTACAACCATATAGCAGGCTACACCAACTGCAATGATGTCAGCGCCAGGGACCTGCAATTGCGCAAGGGCGACCAGTGGCTAAGGGGCAAGTGTCTTGACACTTTTTGCCCGCTCGGGCCATACCTGGTTACCCGGGATGAGATTCCCGACCCCTCATGCCCTGTCAATCAGGTGCGTGGTTAACGGCCAGGCAATGCAGGATTCGAATACTTCTGAAATGATCTATTCCATACCCTACCTGGTCGAGTACCTGAGTGCTGCGTTTACCCTTGTACCCCGGTGACATCATTATCACCGGCACGCCCCATGGTGTCGGTGCATTTCGGGATCCGCCCATCTGGCTTGTAAACGGCGATGAAGTGACCGTGTCAATTTCCGGACTCGGTGATCTTACCAACCACTGCGTCGAAGAATAACTTTCAGCCGTAGTAAACCCGGGTTAGCGAATCATCCTGATACTGTTGCGTAAAGCTTCAAGGCTATGGGCTGGCAGGAGGTGATCCACATTCCTGCGAATATTCCAGACTTCATCCTTGTCAGCATTAAAGCCTTGCCGCTCAAGCATCGGGTTTAGCCACACAACCTTGTTGCAGCGGGGACTTTATCCCTTTCAGTTCGCTCGCCAGTTGCCCGGGATTATTTGAATCGAAGCCGTCACTGATGATCATGACTATGGAACCCGGATTCAATATTTTGCCGGCATGGTTTTCCCGAAACTCCAGCAACGAATCGGCAATGCAGGTTCCCCCAAGCCATAGCCGGTTATTTCCTTCAAGGGCCTCTCGCATTCGATACAGTGTCTTTTCCCTGAAAATAGCGGTGGCTGGAAAAAGCCGGGTATGAAACACAAAAACTTCCGACGTTTTCAGACGCCGAGCCAGCCCGCGGGTGAACCGGATCAGTAACGGATTGTTGAATGTCATTGAATGAGAAACGTCGTGCAGTATCACCAGGTCCCTGGGCTCAGGCTTGCGCCTGAATTTCCAGGTCTTCAATGGTTCACCCCCGGTGCTGACGCTCTTTCGAAAAGTATGCCGGAGGGCGAGCTGCCGGCCGCGATTTGACAGCTTTCTGCGCCGACTCAGTCGCGGTCGAATGGAGCTGGCCAGCTGCTCGGCCAGATGCTCCACCCTGCGCATGGCCGACCTGTCATTGAGGAAACGGAAGTCAGCCTGGGACACGGTGTTCTGTTTACCCGCGCCGGCTCCTGCCCCCTTGCCAGGGTCGTACAGGTCACTTTGCTGTTCTGTAACGCCGCCAATGCCGGATATTCCACCTCTGCGGGTGGGCTGACTTTCCGGATTGGAGTCAGGCTCCCCGGCTAAAGCAGGGTCATCCCGGGGCAACCAGAATTCATTGAATACAGGGTTGAACCTGAGCCAGTCATCGTGGCTGCGACAGCACAATGTTCGGAATGCTGTTTTTGTTGCGGTCAGGTCAGGTCGCTCAAGCTCCTGTAAAACCATTCCCATCTGCGCGGCATCCGGTATGCCCACATCAAATTTCGCCTCACGAAGGCAATTGACAAAATCCAGCAGGCGGGCCTTGACCTGCCTGCCATCTCTGCCGGGAACGGGTTCAGGCACTTCTGGCCAGGAGCGAATCCATACCATGATCCTGTATCTGCTGAACCCCGGTTTTCTGATCATCCGGTGTTTTCAACAGGCACGACAATGT
>PVMK01150937.1_pt1 | contig 10856 bp, 14 predicted proteins | sample 1853481 | NCBI WGS metagenome assembly PVMK01 (sample SAMN08533507, study PRJNA380276) | Marine sediment metagenome, whole genome shotgun sequencing project. | reverse complement strand
TGAACACTGGTCGTTCATCGCGAATGCGCTGTTTGCTCTTTTGACTGCCCCTGTGAGAGTATCTTGATAGGCAACACTTTTGGATGAAGGGCAAATGAGCAAACAAAAGAAATTTGATTACCCCGGCAGTAACAGTACCGTCCAGTGGGACGGCCGCTTATGTATTCATTACGGTGAGTGCGGCCGCGCCTCCGGTGAGTTGTTTGTGGGTGGCCGGCAACCCTGGTGCCAGCCGGATCAGTCCAACGATGATGAAATCAAGGATGTGTTGTTGCGCTGCCCCACCGGAGCCCTGACGGCGAAATTTGCAGACGGTAGCGGCGTTGAACCGGATATCAAGGAAAACCAGGTCACCGTGACCCAGAATGGCCCGCTATATTTCAGTGGCCAACTGAATATCGAAGGTGGCCCGGATGATATGCCCGGTACGAAGTTTCGGGCCGCACTGTGCCGCTGTGGGGCCTCTACCAATAAGCCCTTTTGTGATAACTCACATGTTAAAGCAGGTTTTACCGATTCGGGTGCGGTGGGTCAATCAGGGCCCGGCAGCACGTCTGAAGCGGGTGAGTTAACCATCAAGCCTGCAACGGACGGGCCATTGCTGACCAGGGGCAAGCTGACCATTTTTGCCAGCACCGGACGAGTGGCGTGGGAAGGCGAAAAGACGGCCCTTTGTCGTTGCGGTGCGTCGCAAAACAAACCATTTTGCGATGGCAGCCACAAAGCGGCGGGGTTTAAGGCCGAGTAATAACCAAAAAGGGGCCGGATACAATATTTCTATATGTATCCGGCCCCTTTTTGGTGGAAGTCGATCAAGATGTGGATCACGCCGCTTGAGCCGAGGCACTGAAATCATGGCGCGGTTGGTTTATCCACTACCGGAAAGTATTTTGCTAATCAGCTTTGCAGCAAGATCCACTTGCTCGCGCTGCTCCCGAGTGGCTTCACCCTTTGAAAGTGATCCGAAGCTGGTCATCGGCATAGAGTTTCTTCCATGCAGGTGATGTCTCTCGCTTCCTGGTCCAGCGAATGTTGGGGAAAACTCACGACTTTCACTGACGGGTGATTCTGCCCTCATGGCGAAATCAGATCGTGACTGTTGGACTGTGTGCCTGGAGGCGGCGCGTTGGGATGCCCGGGGAAGATCGTGCTTTGGGCTGTAGTTCATGGAAGCCGACAGACTTGGCGAGGTTACAATTCTTAGGTCTTCCCTGCCCTCTGCTACACGGTCAATCTGTTCCTGGTCCAGGGTGGCCAGCACGTCGGTTATGTGTGTGGCAGTAAACCCGGATTCACGGCGCACCTTTTGGATAAAAGAGAAACAATTCCAGGTGTCCTGCCCATAACGGGCCAGCTTTCCACGGCCCGTTTTGTGGTGAGGCGGCAATACATTTTCAATGTAGTGGCGGGCAGTTCGGGGTGTCAGGTCAAAGTCCGCGGCCAGTTCTTCAAGTGTGTAGGTATTAGGTTTATCCATAAGAATACTCTGCGTTTGACAAATATAATTGTCGTATGTATACTTCGACAATAATATTTGTCAAATAGCTGGAAAGTACTATAAACATTGGCTTTGTTGGAAACAGCATACTCGAAATTTAGTAGGTTGACTAATTGTTTTGTCAAACTTACCGGCTATGGACCCAAATGAATGAACGACTGTAGTTGAGTTCTTATGTATTGAGAACACTACCTGATATTTTGCCCCAACTGATCCGATACGGAGGGAAATCCAATGAACGCAATAGAACAAGCCTTATCCGGCCTCCAGCTTGGAGAGCCGCTGTCCTACGAAGGCCTCACAGTACACCCTCTCATCCGTGCGAGCCTGCTTGGCAAGGACTACCTGACGCTGGATGAGGCGTTGAAACAGAATGTGGCGCGGGTAACCGAGGTTTCAGAAAGCGGCTCGGTACCGCAGCTACTGTTTCGCAACCAGGGGGAGCAGGCGGTATTCCTGCTTGATGGCGAGGAACTGGTGGGTGCCAAGCAAAACCGCGTGCTCAATATCACCATCCTTGCACCCGCAGGGAAGGATACGGTGATCCCGGTTTCCTGTGTTGAGGCCGGTCGCTGGAATCATTCCAGCCATGACTTCAGTTCGGCGCCCAGGGCGCAGTTTTCTGCCAGTCGCGCAAAAAAGGCTGCGCAGGTTAGTGAAAGCCTCGCCGCTGAGCATGTGGCCCGTTCCGACCAGGGTGAGGTTTGGGCCGACATTGATTTGAAGATGAGCAGCCTTCGAAGTGAATCAGCAACATCAGCGGTTGAAAAGGTATTTGAAGACCACGAAGAAAAGCTCGGTCAATATGTTGAGCAGCTGGATTGTGTTGAAGGACAGGTCGGGTCGGTGTTTTCGGTCAAGGGGCGACTCGCCGGCATGGAGTTGTTTGACAGTGCCGACACCTGCCGCCTGTTGATGCCCAAGATTATTCGCAGTTACGCACTGGACGCCATCGATCCGGGTTACCGGCCCAACAACAATTCGGGTATCGGTTCACCGAAGGAAGTGCTGGAACTCGTTACTGGATCCGGCTATTCCTCACATAAAGCCGTTGGTGAGGGTGATGATTTGCGCTTTGATTCAACGCCAAACATCGCAGGTGGTGCGCTATTTGCCCGTGACCGCATTGTTCATCTGTGTGTATTTGTTTCTGCTGAGGAGCAACGCGTTGATGACGGTAACGGTTACCGCACTTCTGCATCGCTGCGGCGCAGATTTCGGAATGTAGCGTGAAGCGCGGATATACAGTCCAAAAACGTACAATAAGATAGCCGTTTTTGGTACAATATGAGTTCAGCGCCGATTTGATATTCAGCTTGCGGGCGCTCTAAAAATACAGCTAAAGCGTGGGAAATTCGAAACCCGCTTTGGCGTTAGCTGAGCGGGTTTTCTTTTGCCTGCAAGAACAGGGTGGACCAGCCCAGTCACACGACAAAACCGGTCCGGCATTTGATATCCAGATTGTACGCCGGGGCATGTTGCCCGAAGTACTAAAGAGGAGAAATCTCATGAGTAATGAAAAGGCTATTTATTCACACGAACTAACTATCAGGTTCGATCAGGATGCAGATAGTGTTGTGAGCTGGACCGTTCAAACGGATGATGCAGTTGCCAACACCTGCCATGCCAGCTACGACGAGCTTGCCAGGGCCGGTGCGCCACTTGCGGCCCTTGGCATAAGGGCTTTGTTTGACCTGTTGGGCGAGAACCTGATCCACCTGGTATTGGATAAGGCAAATGGGTACCTGTGGAAAGAGCGCTACAGACAACAGAGCCAACAGTGTTTGCCCGGTCCGGATGATATTGATGGAACCGTGGTGGGTGATTCTGAAGAGGTTGTTGTGATCCACTAGGGGATGGAAGGAGGGCAGCGGTGGTTGCTGCCCTCTTTTTTGGGTGATGCTTGTTATCCGGTGGTTGATTGAACTGAAATTACCTACAAGAAAAAAAGCAAACGGCTATATTTACAACTGAGTAACTCGTCCAAACTGGAACCTTAATCCAGCAAGACGTATGCTCACAGATGAAAGTTGCCAGGGTTCTTCGTAAATTATTAGCCGATGGGTGGTATCTACATGCAACTCGTGGAAGCCATCGCCAGTACAAACACCCATCAAAGAAAGGACGTGTGACTGTTTCCGGCAAGCCAAGTAATGACTTGGCCCCGGGCACATTAAACAGCATCTATAAACAGGCTGGTTGGAAATAGAGGTCGTTATGAGATACGCAGTAGTGATTGAGAGAGCAGATTCAAACTATTCGGCATATGTGCCGGATCTACCCGGTTGTGTTGCCGCGGGCGCAACAGTAAAAGAGACTGAAAATGGAATTCGAGAAGCAATTGAATTTCATATTCGGGGCATGAAAGAAGATGGTTTGCCAGTGCCTTCACCGAGCAGTGCGGTTGAATATATTGAGGTTGCAGCATAGCCAGGCCACCTTAAGCAGTGTTACCTGCAGCTGAGCGAGCAAGTTTCGGCTGATCCAAATGCGATTGAGGGTGAATTGGCGGCTAATGCAGAGGAGGGTGTTGTAATTCACTTTTGACCAGATTAATCACAAGGACATACGTACAATCCTTATGAGATAAGGAACTGATGTCATGGTTACAATTAAATCTCGATTTTGTTATGCAGCTTCCGCCGAAATAAAGCCGATGGTTATCAAGCCCGTTGGCACAGTCGAAACCCGTTGTCGGTCTTATTTCCGCGTACGCCCTGCAAGTGTGCTGTCTATTATGTTGCTGGTTTTTGCGCTAATTCCTACCGCAGCTTTGGCTCAAGCTGCAGCCAGCGCAAATACCTATAAGGATTTACTTGTCCTGTTTGAAAACTGGCGCGAATTTGAAACCCCGCCTTTGCTCGAAGGTGCGCCCGACTATACAGCGGCGACAACAGCCCGCCGCCAACAGCAATTAAAAACCTACCAGGCTCGGCTGATGTCATTTGATATCAAAAACTGGCCGGTGGGACAACAGGTGGACTGGCACCTGGTGCGGGCGGAGATGAATGGCATGGATTTTAATATTCGTGTTCTCAAACCCTGGGTTCGCGACCCGGCCTATTACACCTCGGTCTGGACCGAACAAAGTGACACGCCGGCCCATGAAGGTCCGACCCATCATGCATTGGTGGAGTTGTGGACCTATGAATTTCCTCTCAATCAACAAGCCGAGGCCAAACTCAGCGCGGAACTGAGAGCCATTCCGCCGCTCTTGAAACAGGCACGAGACAACCTGACAGGAAATGCCCGCGAGCTTTGGATTGCCGGCATCCAGAACCTCAGGGATCAGGAGGCAGCGCTGGTTGAACTGGCGGCTCAATCCGCAGCAACCGGTGATGAGTTACAGGCCGCGCTGGAGAACGCCAGGGTCGCGACCAACGGGTTCATAGAATGGCTGGTGGCGCAGTCACCATCAAAAACCGGACCATCGGGGATAGGCAAAGAGAATTACACCTGGCAATTGCGCAATGTACACCTGGTACCGCTGAGCTGGGAGGAAGAGGTCGTATTGCTGCAGCGGGAACTGGACCGTGCTGTATCCATGTTAGTGCTGGAGGAACACCGTAATCGTAAACTTCCGCCGCTAGTGGCCATTGCCAGCCCTGAAGAGTACCGCTTACGCGCTGAGCAAGCCGTTATCAAGTTTTCGGAGTTCCTGCGCAACGAAAACATATTGCCGGACTATGACTATATCGAACCGGTATTACGCGCGCATACGGGTGGGTTTGTACCACGGGAGTCACGAAACTTTTTTCTGACGGTTTCCCATTATGAATTGTTGGCGCTTTGGAGCCACTGGTACCACTGGTTCGATCTGGCACTGATGGAAACACAACCACACCCCAGTCCCATCCGCCGCGAGGCCTTGCTGTACAACATTTGGGATAGCCGTTCGGAAGGCATGTCCACCGGTTTTGAGGAAATGATGATGCACGCAGGTTTGTATGACGACAATCCACGCGCCCGCGAAGTTGTCTGGATCATGCTGGCGCAACGCGCTGCGCGTGGACTCGGCTCATTATATGCACAAGCCAACCTGTTCACGCTGCAGGAGGCAAGGGATTTTCACGTTGCCCACACCCCGCGTGGCTGGATGCGCGCTGATCTTGATCTACTGGGTTTTGAGCAACTGCTCTATATGCGCCAACCCGGATACGGAAGCAGTTATATCACGGGCAAGTACCTGGTCGAACGACTGTTGGCCGAGATGGGTCGCCAATCCGACGAGGAAATCATTTTGTCTGACTTTTTCGGGCAGATAGACCAACAGGGTGTGATACCCATGTCATTGATTCACTGGCAACTCACCGGTGATGGCGAACAGGTCCGATCGTTGATGGAGTAGCGCAAGTCGAAAAAAAGCGCGGACAGGTCGCAAATTTTTCCATGTCAAATTCTTCACTAATTGGACCACAAACAAAACCTAGCTCCCCCGACGGCCCCGGCTGACTTCCCGGTTGATCGCCAACCTTACCTTCTCTCACCTTCACTCACACACCAACAACATATCCACCGCCATCTCAGGATCCATCCGATCCCCACACCACTCCGGAATGGATGTTTCCGGGGTGATATCCAGACCATTTTCAGGATTGTTTAGACTGAATATAGTTATTCAACCCCATCTTATCGATCAGGCCCAGCTGTTTCTCCAGCCAGTAGGTGTGATCTTCCTCGGTATCTTTGAGCAGCTCGACCAAAAGGTCGCGAGATACGAAGTCTTTCTCATTTTCGCAAATCACGATAGCTTTTTTTAACCCGCCGACGACCTGCAATTCAAACTGCAAATCGTTGGCTATCATTTGTGGAACATCATTGCCGATATTCAAGGCTCCACGGGGCCCTACGCCCGGCGCACCTTCAAGGAACAGAATTCGCTCAATCAGACGTGCAGCGTGTTCCAGTTCTTCTTCCTGTTCATGTTTCAGGCGCTCATACAGCGATTCCAGCCCCCAATCATGATACATACGCGAATGGGTGAAATACTGGTCAGCGGCGGTCAATTCACCTGTTAACAGGGAATTGAGTGTATCAACGACTTTTTTATTACCTTTCATGGCATCTCTCTTCAGGCTTGTGATTGGATATAGTTTTGAAGACCCATCTTGTCGATCAGGCCTTTCTGGGTTTCCACCCAGTCAAGAAACGCTTCTTCATCTTCCAGCAGGTCTTCGAAAAGATCACGGGAAACGAAATCCTCTTTTTCCTCGCACAACATAATGGCGTCCCGTAGTGCCGTAACGCACTCGTTTACCAGCTCGTATTCGCAGGTCAGGATTTCTTCCGCATTTTCACCAATCCGCAGCCGGCCCAGATCCTGCAAATTGGGAAAACCTTCAAGGAAAAGCGTTCGTTCAATTAATTGGTCTGCTTGCTTCATATCCGCGATAGATTTTTTGTATTCTTTTTCACCGAGATCATCCAAACCCCAGTCGTTTAACATCCTGGAATGCAGGAAGGTCTGGTTAATTGATACCAGTTCATTTTTGAGGACGATATTAAGTTGTTTAAGAATAGCTGCATCACCCTTCATCACAATTCTCCAGGTTACTTATTAGTTATTATATATTGGCAATTGAAATCGTGCTTTTCTCGTTCTGTTCAACCTTAGCGTTCCAACAAAATTAAACCACCACGATTGCAGGTTTTAGGCGTTTATTGATTGACAATGGCGATCAATTTAAATGATAATGATTCTCATTAACAGATTTAGTGATACCATTTATATGTATATATGCCATTGCAACGCTTTAACCGAAAAACAGGTCGATACCGCCGTCTTGGGCGGGGCTAAATTATGGCCGGATGTATACGCCTTTTACGACTGTGAACCACAGTGTGGGAAATGTATCCCGCAAATTTGTGAGCGTTTGAATGTCAGCGATAAAGCCTCGAAGTTAGGTAACATCAAGGTTATATTGCCAGAAATCTTAGAGTACTGAGTAACGAGCACCACACACCCCAATCGGCACTCTGAAAAATATCTTAAAACAAGCCAAATTGAAGTATGATTAATTAATGAAGTACGCAATTGTCATTGAAAAAGGCTCAAAGAGTTTCGGTGCTTATGCGCCAGATCTTCCTGGGTGTGCTGTTGTGGGAGAGTCCCGGGGAGAAGTTATTAAACTCCTCCGGGAAGCAATTGAACTCCACCTCCAGGGCTTGAAAGAGCATGGAGAAGAAATCCCGCCTCCCGTGTCTTCATTCGATTTCGTCGAAGTCGCCGCTTAACCACCAAAAAAAGGCCTCCTTTTTTCGAAAATCTAAAGTAACAGTGAGCCTTCGATAGGTGTATAACAAGATGCAGCGTTAATTAAGCTGACTGCAGTGAGCTTACGAACCCCATAGACCTCGACCGGCGTAGCGTATTTTGATTTGATTTTTTCAACCAAAAAATCAAAATCGCCATCGCCAGAGGCCAGTACCATTACGTCGGACTCCGCTGCTAACTCCATCATATCGACCGCAATACCCACATCCCAATCACCTTTTGATGAGCCATCCGCGCGCTGAATATAGGGCTTTAGGCGTACCTGAAAACCGATCGCTCGTAAAATATTTTGAAACTGACGCTGCTTCTCGTTACCTCTGTCTATCGCATAGGCATAGGCGTTTACGACATTGCGCCCAGCCGTTACCTTCGCCCAAAATTGGTTGTAATCGAAATTGCGTCCAAATGCACTGCGTGTGGTGTAGTAGATATTTTGCACATCAACAAAGAGGGAGACGTTTTCCATTTACAATATCCGTGCTCGCAGTAATTTTAGCATTGCCTGTCTTCCCGGGTGTGCTGTTGTAAAAAATGGGCCGGATACATTTTTTAGAACATTGTATCCGGCCCCTTGTTTTGGATCATTCCTGTTCATCGTTCAGAGCCTCGATGACCTTTGCATCAACCCAGAAGATGTCTCCTTTACCTGCGCGTTTACTGGAAAAGAACAAGTACCTCCCGTCAGGTGAGACCATCGGGCTGAAATCGCGTTTGGCCGAATTGATTGCACTGCCCATGTTCTTCAGAGGCGACCACGAACCATCAGGGCTGCGGAAGCTGATGTATAGATCACCCTTGCCGAAACCGTCCTCGCGGCCATAGACGGTAATGATGAGGTAACTTTCATCGGGAGCAACAAAGGCGTCGCCTTCGTACTTTTCAGAGTTGATGACAGGACCAAGGTTTTCCGGTGTCTGATAGGCGCCATCAATCAAACTGGAGCGGTAGATATCGGCTTTCCCATACCCTTCCTGTCTGACGGCCTGAAAATAGAACGTGCCATCGCGAGTGACGCTTGGGTAGACCTGACTTTTGCCCGAATTTACCACTGGCCCGAGAAATTGTGCTTCGCCCCAGTCTGCTCCTTCGCGATCGGCGAACCACATATCGAAGCCATCCTCCCTGCGCATACTCTCACCGGGGCGGGGGCGCCGGGAGCTAAAGAAAACCCGCTGGCCATCATGGCTGATGGCGGGGTCAACGTCGCTGGGATCGGTCGAAAATGACGCCCGTTGTGGCACGCTCCAGCGACCTTCGACTTGGCGGGTGACCAGGATTTTCGTGCCCGATTCCTGCATCCATGTCGTGAAATAGAACGCCTCCCCGTCAGGCGAAAAGACCGAGTTGACTTCACTTTGGTCGGTGGAAACAATGTCCGGCGCAAACATCTCAGCTGTCATGCCGGGCGGTTGCTGTCCCAGGTAAGGACCGCTGATAGAAGGCCAGTCGTCATAGGCTGGTGCTACCGACGTGTAGCCAGAAAGCACAAAAGCTATGGTTCCCAGTAGTGATATTTTATTACGCAATTTGGGCCGGCCTCTAAACTTGGTTAAACTGGTTTTGAATTATAGCCGATAAGAGAAGACACCCTTTCAGTTGGAAGGAAACATGATGATTACCAGCGGGTTTGGGGTGAGGCTTGCTATCCGGTGGTTGATTGAAAAGAGTAGTTTTCCTACAAGATAAAAAGTATTTGGCCATATTTACCGAGTAGCAGTTGGTGCATATTGGCTGGGTGGCTTCTTCTTCTCTAAAATCCAGTTGTGATCTTGACATCAGTATCAATAGTGATACTATTTTGCATGAGTGACCTAACAAAAACCCTCAGACAAATGAATGAGAACCCCAAGGGGGTTCGCTTCACGGAGCTGAGAAAGATATGCGAGCATTACTTTGGGAAACCGCGCCAGGGTGGCGGTAGTCACTGCATTTTTAAGACTCCTTGGCCTGGGGATCCCCGTGTGAATATTCAGAACGACAAAGGTAAAGCCAAGTCGTATCAGGTTAGGCAAGTGCTAAATGCTATTCAGAAGCTTAGGGTGAACAATGATATCTGAAACTGACAAATTTACTTATCGCGTTACCTGGTCGGAGGAAGATGGCGAGTTTGTTGGCATATGTGCCGAGTTTCCGAGCCTTAGCTGGCTTGCAATGAGCCCTGACGAAGCTCTGAAGGGTATCCGCTCAGTGATTTACGATTGTGTTCAAGATATGACAAAGAATGGGGAAGAGGTTCCCAAGCCTATTGCGATCCGACAATATAGTGGAAAGTTCATGGTTCGAATCCCGCCTGAAGTGCACCGCCGCCTGGCTACACAAGCCGCTGAATCCGGTGTTAGCTTGAACCGCATTGCCAGCTCAAAGCTTGCACGTTGACATAAAACACTCATCAACGATGCATTACGGTAGGTGGTACCCACGGTCATTCATTTGATGATGGATGATTACCAGCGGGTTTGGGGTGATGCCTGTTATCCGGTGGTTGATTGAACTGAAATCACCTACAAGATAAAAGGCAATATCCCGATATTCATTCCTGAGTGATTTGTGCATATTGGTAGTATCATGATCAACATGAATAAATATACCGCAGTAGTCCAAAGGGATGGTGATCTCTGGATCGGATGGATTGAAGAAATCCGTGGCGTGAACTCCCAGGGATCAACGAGGGCAGAGCTACTGGAAAACCTCCAGTCTGCTTTGCAGGAAGCGCTTCAAATGAATCGTCTTGATGCCCGGAATGCAGCGGGCAACACATTTGCGCAATGACAATGGAGCATGCCAAGGGGCGGACTGATATCCCTCATTTCACTTTCGAAGAAATCGCAGCCTGATAACTGGCGTTGTAAAAAAGCAAATAGCGACAACATCAACCGCAGCCAGATATCCCAAGGTGCTGAAATCATGGGGCAGGTGGCGCCCATTGTTATTCACCTGATGATGAATGATCACCAGCGGGTTTGTGGTGATGCTTGTTATCCGGTGGTTGATTGATGGTTAAACTGAACACTGGTCGTTCATCGCGAATGCGCTGTTTGCTCTTTTGACTGCCCCTGTGAGAGTATCTTGATAGGCAACACTTTT
>PVMK01142890.1_pt1 | contig 10857 bp, 14 predicted proteins | sample 1853481 | NCBI WGS metagenome assembly PVMK01 (sample SAMN08533507, study PRJNA380276) | Marine sediment metagenome, whole genome shotgun sequencing project. | reverse complement strand
CGATTTGATCGGCCAGGCTCTGTGTCCGGCCCATGGCCATCGATTCAGACTCGGATTCGACCCGGTCAATCCGGCTCTCGGCTTTTTCGAAGCGGAACAGCATTTCGTCGATGCGGTCGCTGTGGATATGCTTGCGTGCAGATAACTGGGACGTTGCCGTCTTGTGCCGGATCACGATGCTGCGCTGACGCGTTTTGGCATCATCCAGCTTGTTTTGCAACTGGGTGATATCGGCGTTGAATTTATCCAGATGGCTGTCCAGGACCTCAAGCTCCTCGTTGAGAGAAGCAGTTTTGTCCTCGATGGCTTGCTTTTCAGACAGCGCAGCCCTGGCGAGGTCATCACGGTCACGGCGGATGGCCAGTTCGGCCCTGCGCGCCCATTCCTCTTTTTCGCGTTCGAGATAGTTGATATGCCGCCCGGTCTCTTTACGGTCGGCAATGCACTTGGCGGCCGCCGAGCGAATTTCAACCAGCGTATCCTCCATTTCCTGGATCATCAGCCGGATGATTTTGTCAGGATCTTCCGCTTTTTCCAGCACGGCATTGATGTTGGCATTTATGATGTCACTGAATCGGGTAAAAACACCCATATTGTTTACTCCTGGAATCTTTAGCTTCATTACTGATAATGCAGGGTTCGTGCCATCCGGTTGAGTAAAGCTAATATGCTGATAATTAAGAATAAAAAATCAAACTTTCCTGCGTGTAGTGATATTTGGGATTACCGTGTGGCAAATTCGACCAAAAGGTGGCGGAAACTTGGGGACATAAAGGCGGTCTATGATTGTGCTGTGGGTTTGCACAACTATTAGCCAAACGGTGGAGCGGACTACAATTTACTGAGATGCACATGGCATGCTTTGCTCTGCTCCTGTAGAATAGTTCACTTTTGACCAGCCGGCATTGTGCCGGATAATTCCGATTTTTGAGGAGGATTACCTGATGCGATTTGTACTCGCGCTCATCATTCTGATCGCCATTGTGGCAGGCCCCGTCATGGCCCAGGATATAACAACTGACAAAGGGAAGCTCAGCTATGCAATTGGCTGGGATATCGGTGAAGACATCAAGCGACGCGGTGCGGAGTTTGATGTAGAAACCATCATAGCGGCCGTTCGTGATTCTGCCGCGGGAAAAGAGTCACAGGTTCCTGCCGAAGAAATGGTGGCGATGCTGACTGAACTGCAAAAGAAAGTCCGCCAGGAGCAGGCCGAGGCATTCCAGAAGTTATCTGAAGAAAACCAGGCCAAGAGTGAAGAATTTCTGGCAGCCAATCTTAGCAAGAACGGTATTGTCGCGCTGCCCAGCGGTATCCAGTACCGGATCATCGAGGAAGGCGAAGGCGCCCGTCCGAACATGGACAGTGCGGTCAAGGTTCATTACCGTGGTTCCAAGATCAACGGTCATGAATTCGACAGTTCATTTGCACGTGGTGTACCAGAAGAATTCACGGTCAACACCGTGCTGAAGGGATGGCAGGAAGTGCTGCCCCTGATGAAGACCGGTGCAACCTGGCAGGTATTCGTGCCGCCGGAACTGGCTTTCGGTCCCCGTGGTAATCCACCGGTGGGTCCGAACGAAGCCCTGATCTTCGATCTCAAGCTAGTGGAAATTATCGAGTAATACTAACGGGGCCCGAAAGGCCCCGTTTTTTTCTGTAAGTAATGAAGAGCCCGCATATCGTATCAACATCCCGATTGATGGCTAATTGGCGGGAGGTATTACATGATGCGGTATCGCCGCTGCAATCCGGTGTCCGTGGATTGCACGTCAGTGGTTTTCGTCCACCTGGCGACGGGCAATTCCGGCCTGGCCGTACAGCGGCAGTCCTGGTGCCCATACTCGACATGGCTGAACCTGAAATAGTGTTTACCCGCCGGGCGGAACATCTGCCCCAACATCCGGGCCAGGTGAGTTTCCCCGGGGGCGCTGCAGAGCAGGGGGACGAATCGGCGGTGCAGACGGCTTTGCGTGAATCATTTGAAGAAATCGGGCTGCCTCCGGAGATCACCCAACCGATAGGCTTTCTTGACCGCATGGATACCATCTCGGATTATCGTGTCCTGCCGGTCGTGGCCCTGGTCAAACCGCCGGTACAGTGGGTTCCGGACACCCGGGAAGTGGCCGAAGTATTCAGCGTTCCGCTTGGCGTTGTCCTGGACAAAGACCGGTACGAGGGCCGCCAGGTTGACCGCGACGGCATCGAATACACAATCTGGTCTTTGAGTTGGAACGGCTACAATATATGGGGTGTCACCGCGGCGATCCTGATGAACCTGATACTGCGAATACAATCAGTCCACGAGGGATGAAATCATTCCATGAGTAGTGAAATCCTTGTATCTCCCGATCGCCTTCAGCAGCTGATCACTGCCGGTGACTGCCTGGTCGTGGATTGCCGCTTCGATCTGTCAGATGCGGCTAAGGGCAGGAATGACTGGCTGGCAGGTCACATTCCCGGCGCGCACTACGCACACCTGGACGATGACCTGGCGGCTCCCATCACGGCGCAGAGTGGCCGTCACCCATTACCCGAAACCGGGGCCTTTGCCGGGTTCCTGGGCGTCCCTGGGCTGGTCTGAAGGCCAGCTTGTGGTCGCCTGTGATGAGGGTTCCAATGCCCTCGCCGGGCGCATGTGGTGGTTGATGCGCTATTTTGGACAGCCAGCCGCGTTGCTGGACGGTGGATTGGCTGCCTGGAAGGCGGCCGGTCTGCCGCTGGAAACCGGCCCGGTCGAGTCACAACCGGTGCCGATAGCTGGCTTGCAGGCAATAACCACAATGGGCGGGTATCCTCTGAACAAGTGCTGGAAAACCTGGAATCGAAGGACGATGTTGTCCTGGATGCCCGCTCTGCGGAGCGCTTTTCCGGTCAAAATGAAACACTGGATACAAAAGGCGGCCGCATTCCCGGACTCAGTTAACCGTCACATGGAGCTCAACCTGGCTTCAAACGGTAAATTCAAAGACCCGGCAACGCTCAGAAGCGAATTCGAATCACTGCTGGGTGACACGGCAGCGGCAGCTATCGTGCATTCCTGTGGCTCCGGTGTCACCGCATGTCACAACCTGTTTGCGATGGAACTGGCGGGAATGGACACGGGCAGGTTGTATCCCGGTTCCTGGAGCGAGTGGATTCGGGACCCTTCACGCCCGATCGAAACGGGAAATTAACCCATTATTTTTTCTGTAAGCGCTCTACCAGGTCTCTGAGCGCAGCCTGGGTCGATTCCGAGAACCAGACATCGACAAATTTTTCCACGTCCATAATGCTGTTCTCGTCAAACAAGCGAATCAGGTCGGACCGGACCATGGAGCGTGTTGTGGTCATGGCGAGCCGGGGAAAGGCCAGCATCTGTTCACACCAGTTCACGGCACGGTACACCACGTCGTCAGGGTCGTCTGCCAGCTCATCGATCAGGCCGATTTCCAGGGCCTGCTCCGCTTTCAGAATCTTGCCGGTAACCAGTATTTTTTCCGCGGTACGTGGACCTACGGCACGTTCAAGCGCCCTGTGAATGACAGGTGAAACCACCAGACCTACCTGTACTTCGTTCAACCCCGTGATGAAATCACCCCTGGGCATGATTCGATAATCACCATAGAGCGCCAGCACAATTCCCCCGGCCGGTGCATGGCCGGTGATCGCAATGGCCGATGGTACCGGCAGTCGGGCGATGGTTTTCAGCATTAAGAGAAACTGATTCCAGACTTGCAGCATCTGATCCCGGTCGTACTGAATCAACTCGGGAACATCGAGCCCGGCGGTGAACATACCCGGTCGGCCGGAAATCACGATGGCCTCGCAGGATCCGGAAGCGTCGTTCAATGCTTCGATTAAAATTTCCATCAACTCCGGGTTGATCGCATTGGCCGGTGGGCGCGCCAGCCTCAATTCACGAACTGTTCCATGATTAATCGTTTCCAGCATGATTTTTCCTTGTTCACTTTGGGTTCAGGAGACGAAGTCTAGACTCTGAATGCAAGGAGTGCAAAAAGGAGGTAAATATCATGAAAACCCGCTTAATCGTCGTACTGTTTGGATTGTTCAGCCTTCTCGGGTCCGCCGCAGCGCTGGCCCACAGCCCCGGCTATGGGGGCGCCTACGCAGGAATTCCGGTGACTGGTGGCATTACGGTCTGGGGTGACTCTTACGGCAATACCGGTTATGCCGGAAACGTGAGCCTTGGTTTTGCCGGTGGATATGCCGGCTATGGATATGCACCTGTTCCGTATTACGGTCATGTTCATGGGCCCGTTTACGGTCACATGCCCCCGTATGGCTATGCCAGGGGCCATCAGCGCGGTTACCGGCATGGTCGTCACCACAAGGGCCATCATGGCCGTCGCCACTGAAAATCCAGGTGCAGGAAATGGGCGGACCCAATCCGCCCTTTTTTGCTAAAGTATATGTAAGACAACGAAGATTTTTGAGGTCTGGTAAGTACAGGTCCCTACAGAGGTTCAGGAAATGATCATTCGACCCGGTGTTCTATGTGCAGGATTGATCTTGTTGGCTGGTTCAACCGTACTCCAGGCCCACGACGTCGCTGGTGGCACCCACCAACATGTCTGGCGGCCAACGGCTTACGGCAAGGATTACCGCCCGGGTCATTTGGCAAATACCCGCACCGGCAGCATTATCATCTGGGCGCCTGCAGCACTTAATAAATATGGCGCCAATAATTCTGTTCAATTTGCCCGCCCGTCCGCTTATACCAGGCAGTCTGCAAAGCAGTCCCCGAACCAGGTACAAAGTCAGTCAAACCTGCCCAGGTCCGATAGATATCAGTCCAACATACCCCATATCAAATCCCTGGCGCCTTCACGGTATGGCAAAGACTACAAGCGTGATTATGGAAAATGAGATCCAAATTTTTACTGGCAGCCGGTATTTTGCTGGCTGCCTGTTCACCGCCTGCCGCTGAGCAAACGCTGAAGTTTGAGGATGCCTGGGTCCGCGCCACCCCCCCGGGCGCCATGATGACGGCGGGTTTTGGCCGGCTGGTCAATCATACCGACCATAAGCTCGAAATTACGGCATTTACCAGCCCGTCATACGGCGACGTGAGCCTGCACCAAACGGTGATCGAAAACGGTGTCAGCCGTATGAGGGAAGTGCCCGGGCTTTCTATTCCGCCCGGTGGAGAAATCGAACTGGCTCCCGGCGGTTATCACCTGATGCTGATGATGCCCACACAGCCTTCAGGACCGCATGACCGGGTTGTGTTGCAAATCGAGGTGGCTGGCGGGCAGCGATTCAGTTTCGAACTCCCTGTCGAACGTCGTTAACCCGAATATTTGGGATCAGAGTTCAGGCGCTTTTGAGGCGCCGCGACCGCCCGAACAGGCGGGCGAGGAAATGGCCGGTATAGGAATGAGTCATCCCTGCGACTTCCTCGGGCGTGCCCTGCGCAATGATCTCTCCACCCCGGTCACCACCTTCCGGCCCCAGGTCAATCACCCAGTCCGCGGTCTTGATCACATCCAGGTTATGCTCGATAACCACAATCGTATTGCCATGGTCACGCAGGCGGTGAAGAACGGCCAGTAACTGCTCGATATCCTGGAAATGCAGCCCGGTGGTGGGCTCATCCAGGATGTAGAGCGTTTGTCCGGTATCGCGCTTGCTCAGCTCTTTAGAAAGCTTGATGCGCTGAGCTTCCCCCCCGGAAAGCGTGGTTGCACTTTGTCCCAGCGTTATGTAAGACAGGCCGACATCGGACATGGTCTGCAGTTTACGGGCTACCACGGGCACCGGCGCAAAAAATTCCAGGGCGTCCTCCACGGTCATTTGCAGTACTTGGTGGATGTTTTTTCCCTTGTAGGTGACGCTGAGGGTTTCCCGATTGTAGCGCCTGGAGTGGCAGACATCGCAGGGCACGTAAATATCCGGCAGAAAATGCATTTCAACGCGGATCAGGCCATCGCCCTGACAGGCCTCGCAGCGGCCGCCTTTGACGTTGAAGCTGAAGCGGCCGGGCTTGTAGCCACGCACCCTGGCTTCCTGGGTGCCGGCGAACAGATCCCTGATGGGTGTGAACAGGCCCGTGTAAGTTGCCGGGTTGGAGCGTGGTGTCCGGCCGATTGGTGACTGGTCAATATCCACGACCTTGTCAAACAGGCCGAGGTTTTCAACAGATTTATAGGGCGCCGGTAAAGCGGTGCTGTTGTACAGTTCGCTGGCAGCCAGGCGATGCAGCGTGTCGTTGATCAAGGTGGATTTACCGGACCCGGAAACGCCGGTTACGCAGATGAACAGGCCCGCGGGGATTTCCAGGGTCAGGTTTTTGAGGTTATTGCCGGTAGCGCCAATGACCCTGAGGACCCGGTCGGGGTCAATCGGAGTTCTTTTTGCCGGGGTGGCGATAGCCCTGACGCCAGACAGGTACTGGCCCGTGATGGAGTCAGGGTCCTGCAGCATTTCCTCTGGTGTACCCTCAAACATGATCTTCCCGCCATGGACTCCGGCTCCCGGGCCGATATCCACCACCCAATCGGCTGCGCGAATGGCCTCCTCGTCGTGTTCCACCACGATAACCGTGTTTCCCAGGTCACGCAGGCGGGTGAGGGTGGTCAGCAGGCGTGCGTTGTCACGCTGATGCAGTCCGATTGAGGGTTCGTCCAGGATGTACATCACGCCAACCAGGCCAGCACCGATCTGGCTTGCCAGGCGAATTCGTTGCGCTTCGCCGCCGGACAGGCTAACCGCTTTGCGGTCCAGTGTGAGGTAATCCAGCCCGACATTGACCAGGAAGTGAAGCCGTTCATGGACTTCTTTGACGATCTTTTTCGCAATCTCCCCGCGTCTGCCGTCCAGTCTGAGCTGATTGAAGAACTGCAAACACCGTTCAATGGACCACGCCGTGATGGAGGGCAGGTTGGTGTCGGCAATGAAAACGTTGCGGGCTTCCCGGTTCAGGCGCTGACCTTCGCAGACGGGGCAGGGTTTCTGGCTGATGTATTTGGACAGCTCCTCGCGGACAATCCGTGAATCGGTTTCCCGGTAACGCCGTTCGAGGTTGGGGATGATGCCGGCGAAAGGATGCCGGCGTTTCTGTACGCCGTTGTCACCAATGTAACTGAACTCGATGATCTCATCGCCACTGCCGTAAAGAACTACATCACGGATTTTCTGCGGCAATTTCCTGAACGGGGTCTCGACATCAAAATCATAATGTTTCGCCAGCGACTGGATAATCTGAAAGTAGTAGGCATTGCGGCGGTCCCAGCCGCGCACGGCGCCGCCAGCCAGGCTGACATGGGTGCTGCTGACTACCCTGTCCGGGTCAAAAAACTGGCTGATCCCCAGGCCATCGCACTCGGGGCAGGCGCCGTTCGGGTTATTGAAGGAGAACATGCGCGGCTCGAGTTCCTGCAGGCTGTAGTCGCAGTAAGGGCAGGCATAGCGTGCACTGAACAGCTTTTCCGGCAGGGCGCTGTCTTCGTCCATGGGTGAAATCATGGCGATGCCGTCGGTCAGGGTAATTGCCGTTTCAAATGACTCGGCGAGCCGTTGTTTTAGATCTTCGCGCACCTTGATCCGGTCGACGACCACCTCGATGTTGTGCTTGCGGCGCAATTCCAGCGCGGGGACCTCGTCCAGGTCATAAACCACGCCATCAACGCGCGCCCGGACAAATCCCTGCGCCCTCAACTCGTTGAACAACTGCAGGTGTTCACCCTTACGGTTGCGCACGACCGGTGCGAGCAGCATGAGCCTGCTGCCTTGCGGCATGTTCAGCACGTGATCCACCATCTGGCTGATGGACTGGGCCTCCAGGGGAATGGCATGGTCGGGGCAGCAGGGCGTACCGACCCGGGCAAACAGCAATCTCAGATAGTCATAAATCTCGGTGATCGTGCCCACGGTGGAGCGGGGGTTGTGCGAGGTGGATTTCTGTTCGATGGATATGGCGGGAGACAGGCCCTCGATGTGATCAACATCTGGTTTTTCCATAAGGGAAAGGAATTGGCGCGCATAAGTGGACAGCGATTCCACGTAACGGCGTTGGCCCTCCGCGTAGATCGTGTCGAACGCGAGCGAGGATTTACCCGAACCCGAAATCCCGGTGACCACGATCAGTTTGTCCCGTGGCAGGTCCAGGTCGATGTTGTCGAGATTGTGCGTGCGGGCGCCGCGGATCTGTATCTGCTTCATAAACCCCATCTGTATAAACTTCAGCCGGGAACTCCGGCCGGATCCAAACCACCTACTATACTCCTTGAAGCAATTAGCTGGCAAAGTCCTGTATGATTTGTCCCGGGTGCGGGAGTGAGCGCCTCCCCGGCAAAAATGTTTATCCAAAAAGGTTGACCGGAACCCCTAAAAACGCTAACATTTCCGCCCTTTTGCAGGCCCGTTTCCACACGGAGCAGGAATCCAATGTACGCAGTATTTAAAACCGGTGGCAAGCAGTATCGCGCAAGCACCGGCGACGTGATTAAAGTCGAAAAAATTGAAGCCGAAAAAGGCGCTACGATTGAACTTGACCAGGTACTGATGGTCGGTGAAGGTGAAGACGTAAAGGTCGGTACGCCTTTTCTCGAGGGCGGTAAAGTCACTGCTACGGTACTCGATCAGGGCCGCGGTGACAAAATCACGGTGATCAAGTTCAAGCGCCGCAAGAACTATCGCAGGAAGATGGGGCACCGGCAGTATTTCACCCAAATTGAAATCACTGGCATCGACGCGTGACAGCGGAGGAATTGACTCATGGCACATAAAAAAGCAGGCGGCAGTACACGTAACGGCCGCGATTCGAATCCAAAATACCTTGGCGTAAAGCGCTACGGTGGTGAATCTGTACTGGCTGGCAACATCATTGTTCGTCAGCGGGGTACTCGTTTCCACGCCGGAGACAACGTTGGTGTTGGCCGCGACCACACACTGTACGCATTGAAGGACGGCAAGGTTAAGTTCCAACACAAGGGCTTGCCGAAACGCAAATTCGTCAGTATTGAAACATCCTGACCCTGAACCGGTTGTTTAGGAAAAACCCCGCTCAGGCGGGGTTTTTTATAAGCCTATGAAATTTGTTGATGAAGCCAATATAGTCGTGATTGCCGGGAACGGTGGGAACGGTTCCGCCTCTTTCCGCAGGGAAAAATATATTCCTTTCGGCGGGCCGGACGGGGGTGACGGTGGACGTGGCGGCAGTGTGCTGCTCGAAGGTGATTCCGGTTTGAACACCTTGGTTGATTTCCGCCACCTGCGGAAATACAAGGCACAAAATGGCCAGCATGGCTCGAGCAGGAACAAGACTGGTAAAAGCGGCGAAAATGTGGTGGTCAGGGTGCCGCTGGGCACCGTCATCACCGATGCGGAAACCGGTGAGCGCGTTGGCGATGTGACCGATCACGGCCAGCAGCTGCTGGTGGCGAAGGGCGGCCGGGGCGGCCTCGGCAATGTCCACTTCAAAAGCTCCACCAATCGCTCACCCCGGCAGACAGTGCCGGGCTCTCCCGGGGATACATTCGACCTGCACCTGGAACTCAAGGTGCTGGCCGATGTCGGCCTGCTGGGGTTTCCCAATGCCGGTAAATCCACGCTGATCAGTACCGTCTCGGCTGCACGGCCCAAGGTCGCTGACTACCCGTTCACCACCCTCTATCCCAATCTTGGCGTGGTGCGCATCGACGTGGACCGGAGTTTCGTGATTGCTGATATTCCCGGACTGATCGAGGGCGCCGCCGAGGGCACCGGCCTTGGTATCCAGTTTCTGAAGCATTTGCAGCGCACGCGCTTGTTGCTTCACCTGGTGGATCTCGCGCCGCTGATGCTGGATGTCGACCCGGTTGAGCAGGTACGGCAACTGCAAAAAGAACTGCGGAATTTTGACCCGGGCCTGATGGACAAACCCCGCTGGCTGGTATTTACCAAAGCCGACCTGTTGCCGCCGGACGAGGCCCGGAGCAAGGCGGAAGAAGCAGTAGCTGCGCTGGGCTGGAAAGACCCCTGGATGCTGATCTCCTCGGTGACCAAAAGCGGTACCGATGATTTGATGCAAAAAGTTTCCCTGGAGCTGGAAATTCTGGAAGACGAGGCTGCCGCCCAGCTTGAAGAACCGTTGTAAGAGCCCGCTTGCGGGCGGCCTTTCCAGAGCCTTTCTTACAAATGGACGGCCACAAAAAAGCCCCGCTAATTGCAGGGCTTTTCCATAATACAGGTGCAGACTGCCTGGTAAATCCGGTGGTTTACCCGGTTATTTACATGGCCCTCACGTGGCTGTTAAGCCGTGATTTATGCCGTGCAGCTTTGTTTTTAGGCATGATGCCTTTTGCCACTGAGCGGTCAATCGCAGGCACGGCTATTTTGTAGGCGGCATCGGCTGCGGTCTTGTCACCGGACTCGATGGCTTTCAGAACGTTCTTGATGGTCGTACGGACGTGAGAACGCTGACTGGCGTTGCGACGGCGGTTGCGTTCCGACTGACGTGCCCGTTTGCGAGCTGATAAACTGTTAGCCAAAGTATTTCTCCAACATAAATTCAATAATCAAGCCGACTATTTTCTTATTTTTCCACGCACAGGTCAATACAATATGAACTGGAAAATAGTTGGTGAGCCCGGGAGTGCTGGTGTGTTGCAGGAGCAAAGGACTTGAAACTGCTGAAATCCACCGTCTCGGTGGGCTCCGCGACCATTGTTTCACGCATCCTGGGGTTTGTTCGCGACATTGTGTTTGCCCGCTATTTCGGCGTCAGCGGCGAAACAGATGCTTTTTTTCTCGCCTTCAAGATCCCGAATTTCATGCGCCGCCTGTTTGCCGAAGGTTCTTTTTCACTGGCTTTCGTCCCGGTGCTCTCCGAGGTGCGGGAAACGGGTGACCGTCAGGCGCTGAAAGATCTCATCG
>PVMK01183871.1_pt1 | contig 10858 bp, 9 predicted proteins | sample 1853481 | NCBI WGS metagenome assembly PVMK01 (sample SAMN08533507, study PRJNA380276) | Marine sediment metagenome, whole genome shotgun sequencing project. | reverse complement strand
GTTCTGTACCGCCATCTGCTCCTTCACTATGTCAATGCGGCTGACCAGTTCCGACGCCAGCACCACATCGTCGTCGACCACCGCAACGATGTAATCCAGCTGGGTAAGCGCATTCGCCTGAAGGGTGATCAGCAGGCTGGCGAGCAAACCAAACGCACTAGATTTCATCAATATCCTCCGTTCGGTAGCCGCGTATCGCGTCTTCCATCAACGAATCCACCTTACCACCAATGCCGGCCATGCCTTTGAAGACGATCTGAATGAAGATTCCCCTGTCGGTATCGGTTTCTTCGAGGACGCCGTCGGTGGGGCTGCGTTCGAAAGCCCGGTAAACCAGCCTCAGTCGCCAGCAGCAGTCGTTGTACTCGACGCCCGCAACGCTTTCGATGGTGTGGTCGACCTCGATGTCGTAGTTCCACCGGCCGAGCATGCTCCAGTGCTTGGAGACCGGCCAATACGCCGACACATCGCTCTGATTGATCAACGGCTGTCGCGTCTCGCTATAGCGATAGCCCACGTTGAAGATGCGTCGATTGCCACGCTGATAGCGTATGAAAATCGAACCGTCGTCCCAGAGGTCTTCGTGGTGGTCGTAGACCGTATTGGCGGTGACGCTCCAACGCCCGAACAGTTTTAGCGCGGCCTCCCCGGCGAGTTGCGAGCTCGACTGCCGGTCCATCTCATTTGGCGGACCCGCGAGGGTTACATCCCGGTCCTGGAAGTAGAAAATCTGACCGGCACTGAGCCGCAGCCGCTCCCGCCCGTATTCGGAGTCCAATAGCCGGGTGGTGAGTGCCGCGGAGAGCTGATCCGCGTCACCAATTCGATCGATGCCGGCAAATCGATTGTCGCGGAACAACTGACTGAAGTTGAAGGTCAGCGACCCCGCATCGAAGCGTGGTAGCTCGGACTGATCCTCGAACTGCTGGTACAGGTAATACAAGCGCGGTTCGAGGGTGTGAATCCAGTTGCCGCCGAAGGCACCGAACTCGCGTTCGAAAAACAGCCCTGTGTCCACGGTGCCCATCCATAAGCCCCGATCCGGCTCGTCGTCGAATTCTTCACCCAGTACCGGGGTCACGTCATCCAGATCGTAGTTGGTATAGCGATAGCCGCCGTTCAGGCGCACAAAACCGGACGGCCAGTAGATCGGTAATTGCAGTCGGGGCTCGACATGGAACCGATCGCCATTGAGTGCCTCGATGCCCACGTTGCGTGAATCGTTGCCCCGGTTGAAGCGCGACACGGAGGTGCCCAACGACCACTCGAACGGTCCGACCAGATCACCCTGATAGGTCATCGCGAGCTCCGGCAAACGGTCATAGGGATCGCGCACCGTTTCGTCCAGGTTCTGAAAACCCTGAGCCCAGAAGCGCGCGAACAGACCACCCGCGCTGTACTGGAGCTCACCCGTTTGATTGAGCGCCACGCGACTGGACACGCTCAGATCGGTGCCCAGATCCCGGAAGTAGTCGTCGTCGCTGACCTCGGTGTAATCGACGAGCGTCCGAAAATCGCCCAGCGAGCCGTCGTGCCAGGCGTGGGCCAACCAGCGGTTCGCCGGGTCGAACGAGCCGGGCAACCCGAGCGTGTCGAAGTCATCTTTGCTCACCTGGCCGTTGTACAGATCATCATCGTAGAGAAATGCGCCGCCCAGCTCCGTCTCGGCCCAACTCGACAGATGGCGAAACTCGACCTGTACACCCACGCCCCGGTCTTCAATCCAACGCGGCTCGATAAGCGCATCGTAGTTCGGAGCAAGGTTCAAATAGTACGGCAGACCGATGTCCGCACCTTCGTCGCCGAAACGCAGGCTCGGAAACAAAAACCCCGACATGCGTTCATCGGTCACTGGAAATCGCAGGTAGGGCGTGTAGAAGATGGGCACGTCCTTGACGCGAACCACCGCACTGCGTGCAACGCCCCATTGCGCGCCGTCTTCCACTTCGATGGTGCGCGCATCGATGGCCCAGCCGTTGTTGCCCGGTTCGCAGCGCGTAAAGCGCGTCTGGGTGCCCTGCAACATTGCGGCTTCATCTCGCGTGATGCTGGACGCCCGACCCCGAATCTGATGGTCGTGCAGAAGAAATTCGGCATCGGTCATCTGTAGCACGCCAGTGTCCAGATACATTTCCGCCGACTCCCCGAGCACCAGGAAATCTGGTTCCCGCAGTATCACGTCTCCCTCCGCGACAACCCGCTGATCCGCGTTGTAGATCGTCGCGGCATCAGTCGAAAATGAGCGGTTGCCCTGCTGGAGGTGCACGTTGCCCAGCAACACCGCGCGTTCATCGATCCAGACTTCCGCCGAAGAAGCACTGACTTCGAGCGGAAAGTCGGACGGGCTGGAACTCAGTGGCTGGGCGAACGTCGGCTCGACATAGGCGCCCTCGCAATACTCGTGAAGCTCGGTTCTGCGCACATCTGACAGATCAGCCCACTCCACCCAGTCCAAGCGGTGCGCGCTATCCTCGCCGAACACCGTAGTGCTCACCAGAATCAGTAGCAACGTAAGCCGGCGCATCAGCGAGGGGTTGGATCCGGAGAATGGGACGGCCCGGATGATAAAAGATTCCACCGCCCCAATTCTACGGGCTGCCGCAGGCTGCGCCTACTTGCCGCCGGACGCCGCCGGCAAACGGTCCCGCTATACTGCGCCTGTGCAAACCGATCGACACACCGAACTGCACGCCTGGGCGGATGCATCGCTGGCCAGGCAACGCCTCGAACCGTCTGGCGACTGGATGCCGCTGGAAGGCGCAGCGAGCTTCCGGGTGTTCTACCGTCGTCCGATCACGGCAAGCGGGCAGCCCGATAGCGTGATCGCCATGGATGCGCCCCCGGATCGGGAAAACAACGCGCAATTCGTCACCCTGTCGCAGCGCTTCCGAGACGCCGGTATCGCCGTGCCCGAGGTGCTCGACAGCGACCTCGATCGCGGCTTCCTGCTGGTCGAAGATCTGGGCGAAGTGCTCTTCGAAGCGAGCTACGCAACGGCCGATCGCGACGCAGCCTTGGAGTCTGCGCTGGCAACGCTGGTGCGCTTTCAGCAACTGCCCGACGACCCCTCGGTACCGCCTTACACCAGCGCACGATTCATCGACGAGCTTGGGTTGTTTCGTACCTGGTTATTGGAGGGTTGGCTGCAACTCGATCTGTCCGCAGCCGAGCAGTCCCAGCTCGACGACGTCACCGATCAGCTCATCGCGACCGTCGAGGCACAACCACGGGTTTGCATACACCGCGACTACCACTCCCGGAATCTGATCTGGCGGAGCGATCGCACCACCGGAGTGGTCGACTTCCAGGATGCACTGTGGGGCCCCGTAAGTTACGACCTTGCCTCGCTGCTGCGCGATTGTTACGTGCGCTTCGACGAAGCGGACATCGACTACTGGCGGACCCGCTACCTGGAACTGGCCAGCGCCGGCGGCGTACTCGACGTCGACCCGGATGTCTTTCGCGAATGGCTCGACCTGACCGCGTTGCAACGCCAGTTGAAGGCGCTCGGCATCTTCGCCCGCTTGCAGCTTCGGGATGGGCGGGCCACCCATCTCCAGGACATCCCGCCGGTGCTGGATCATGCGATGAGTATCGCCACCCGCTATCCCGGACTCAGCGGATTCGCCGACTGGCTGGGCAATCGTGTTTGGCCCAGCGTGCAGAACATCGCCCGATGAAAGCCCGCCGTTGAACGCCCTTCAGATGAGAGCCCTCCGATGAAAGGAATGATTCTGGCCGCCGGACGAGGCGAACGGCTCCGCCCGTTGACGGATCACACGCCGAAACCCCTGCTCGAGATCCATGGCAAACCCTTGATCGTGCATCAGCTGCACTGGCTGCACGCCGCGGGAATTACCGAGCTGGTGATCAATCTGCATCATCTTGGCGATCAGATAGAAGCCGCGCTGGGCGACGGCAGCGACTTCGACGTGAGTATCAGCTACAGCCACGAACAGTCGCTGCTCGACACCGGCGGGGGTATCCGCCACGCCTTACCCATGCTGGGAAAAGAGCCGTTCCTGATACTCAACGGCGATATCTGGACCGACTTCGATTTTTCCGTGCTGCCGTCATCGCTGGGCAGTGACCTCGCGCATCTGGTGCTCATCGACAGGCCGGCCCATCGGGAAGTGGGTGACTTCGACCTGCAGGGTGACCGGGTGCGCCGCGACGGCAACCGTGAAATGGTCTATCCCGGAATCTCAGTGCTGGCTCCAGAGCTATTCGTCGAATCGGAGGTAACGACGAGTGTGTTTTCTCTGACCCGCGACCTGTTGTTCGATGTCTCCAGACAAGGTCGGGTCGGTGGCCAGCGTTTTGCCGGGACCTGGTTCGACATTGGTAGCCCCGACCAATTGGCGGCCGCGAGAGCGTCGCACGATACCGGACGCCGCCAAACCCCGCCGGGATTAGATTACAATGCGCGCCCCATGAGCAGCCCTAACGATTACTGGATCGCGCCGTCCATCCTGGCCGCTGATTTCGCCCGCCTGGGTGATGAGGTCAGCAACGTGCTCGACGCCGGCGCGGACATCATCCATTTCGATGTGATGGGACAATCACTACGTCCCGAATCTGAGCATCGGGCCGTTGGTGTTGGAGTCGCTTCGCGGCCACGGCGTGAAGGCGCCCATGGATGTGCACCTGATGGTGAAACCGGTAGACCGGCTGATCGGCGACTTCCTCGAGGCGGGCGCCGACTACATCTCGATTCACCCCGAGGCCACCGACCACCCGCACCGGTCGTTGGGCCTCATTCGGCAAGGTGGAGCCAAGGCCGGCCTGGTGTTCAACCCGGGCACGCCGCTGAGCCATCTGGACCACGTGTTAGATCTGGTAGATCTGGTGCTCATCATGTCGGTCAACCCAGGATTCGGCGGCCAGGCGTTCATTGCGTCGAGCCTCGACAAGGTACGGGCGGCACGGCAGCTCATCGATCAATCCGGGCGTAACATCCGGCTCGAGATCGACGGCGGCATCAAATGCGACAACATCGCCGCCGCCGCACGTGCCGGCGCCGACACCTTCGTCGCCGGGTCTGCGATCTTTGGCACGGCCGACTACGCCGGCACCATCGCCACGATGAGAGGCGCACTTGCCGAACTCGACTAACGAGACGCTTCAGCGGCGCTTCTCGGGCTACCTTTTCGATCTGGATGGCACACTGGTCGACACCGCGCCGGATATCGATGCGGCCCTGAACGTCGCCCTCGCCGACGCAGGTCTCGCCACCATCGACGAGTCGTTGACCCGCCATTGGGTTGGCCACGGCAGCCGGGTGTTGGTGGAACAAGCGCTGACGTTTCACGGCGTGCCTGGATTGATCCAGGACGCCGCGGCCATGGACGCGATGCTCGAAACGTTCATTGCGTACTACAGCACGCACATCGCGGATCACAGCGAGACCTATCCGGGGACAATTGAAACGCTCGAAAGACTGGCCCAGCGAGGCGCAGGCCTGGCAGTAGTCACCAACAAGCTCGACGTATTGAGCCGGCAGTTACTCGATGCGTTGGATCTTACCCAGCACTTCAAGGCGATCGTCTGCGGCGATACGCTACCGGTCTCCAAGCCAGACCCCGCACCTGCGCTGCACGCCTGCCAGGTATTGGGAGTCGAAGTGGCCGACAGCCTGTTCGTGGGCGATTCGAACACCGATGTGGAATGCGCGCGTGCGGCCGGCTGCGACTATCGTGTGCATGCGCGACGGCTACAACCACGGTACGCCCGCCGAGCAACTCGGCGCTGACGCGGTCATTGATTCACTGTCCGAGCTGATTTAGGCTCCGGTCCCTCTACTTTGACGAACGGCTCACACGAACGCCCTTCGACAGACGAGTTGATACAACGAAAATGAGACGAAGCGACCCCAAAGCCCATCCACGTTGGCGCTGATCCTCACCCGCTGATCGCCGCGGCCGTCAGCATATCCGTCTCTGAACCTCTCGTTAGATCGTTAAAGAGCGCATCGTCATGACACCCGCCGAGTTCGAACGCCTGGCCCAGGAGGGCTACAACCGCATACCCGTGGTCGAGGAAGTCCTCGCCGATCTGGACACCCCGCTGTCTGTTTATCTGAAGCTGGCGGCCGGTCCCTATTCCTATCTGCTGGAGTCCGCCCAGGGTGGAGAGAAGTGGGGCCGCTACTCGATCATCGGGCTGCCTTGCCGGACCATCATCACGGTTCGCGGACATCACATCACCGTCACCACCGACGGTGCCCTGGATGAAGAACTGGACACTGATGATCCGCTGGATTTCATCGAAGCCTATGCCGCCCGTTTCAAAGTCGCCGAGGTGGAAGGATTGCCGCGCTTCTACGGCGGCCTGGTGGGATATTTCGGCTACGACACCGTTCGCTACGTGGAAAAACGACTGGCCAATTCAACCCCGGACGATCCGCTCGGCGTGCCCGACATCATGCTCATGGTGTCCAACGACGTCGTGGTGTTCGACAACCTGAAGGGCCGCATGCAGCTGATCAGCCTGGCCGACCCGGACCAGCCGAACGCGCTGATCCAGACTCGCGAGCGGCTCAGCACCATCGCCGCCCGGTTGTCGGGCGAGATTCCCGACATCCCTGACAGCAGCGCCAATCAGCCGATCGAAGAGAGCGACTTCGACTCCGAATTCGGCCGCGAGGCGTTCATGGAATCGGTCGAGAAGATCCGTGACTACATCGTCGACGGCGACGTGATGCAGGTGGTGCTTGCGCAGCGCATGTCGATTCCATTCAGCGCGGCACCCATCAATCTGTACCGCGCGCTGCGCGGCTTGAACCCCTCGCCTTACATGTACTTCATGGATCTGGACGAATTTCAGATCGTCAGTTCATCGCCAGAGATCCTCGCGCGAGTGGAGGATGGCACCATCACCAACCGGCCGCTTGCGGGCACACGTCGACGTGGCTACACCGAGGAAGAAGATCTGGCGATGGAAGAGGAGCTGCTTGCCGACCCGAAGGAGATCGCCGAACATCTGATGTTGATCGACCTCGGTCGCAACGACGTGGGCCGCGTTGCCGAAACCGGGTCGGTGGAGGTGACCGAACGCTTCACCATCGAGCGATACTCGGATGTCATGCACATCGCCAGCCAGGTCGAAGGCAAGCTGCGCGGCGACAAGAATGCCTTCGACGTGCTGCGCGCCACGCTGCCCGTTGGCACGTTGTCCGGCGCGCCGAAAATCCGCGCGATGGAGATCATCGACGAACTGGAACCCGTCAAACGGGGCATTTACGGGGGTGCGGTGGGCTACCTCGCCTGGAATGGCAACATGGACACCGCCATTGCAATCCGCACGGCAGTGATCAAGGACGACACGCTGTACATCGAAGCAGGCGGCGGCATCGTCGCCGATTCCGTACCCCGGCTGGAATGGAAAGAGAGCATGAACAAAGGCCGTGCGATCTTTCGTGCCGCCGCGCTTGCCGAACGGCGCTTCAAAGACCTCGACTGATCCAATCAGCAATTTGACGGGCCGCGCCAGAATGCGTACCGTCGCGCGGACGAGCTTCAGGTGTCCGTTTGATTGCCCGGAGATCGCTTGGCGATCTCTCAACAATCGAAGGATGAAACGGGAAGACGGTGCGTGCCCCGCACAATTCCGTCACTGCCCCCGCAACGGTAAGCGAGCCAAACGGCGATCTCGTGCCACTGTGCATCCGCATGGGAAGGTGATCGCCCGAGAACTTCAGGTTCACTCGCAAGTCCGGAGACCGGCCTCAAGCGTAGCTTAATCATGAGATCGCGGTGGGCGATCAAGCGGCGCGCTAGAGACCACCGGCATTGCCGGTCAACCGCTCGCTTTTCGACCCCTGCCAATCGATCTCGTACATGCCCGGGTGTGGGCAGGAGAGATCACGTGTTAGCAAAACTATTCATCGGTACCGCTCTGGCGTGCGCCGTAATCCCAGTACTTTACGCCGCGGAACCCTCCGACCAGGCACTTGAAACCATGGTCGTCAGCGCCTCGCGGACGCCAATGTCCATCGCCGAGTCAGGCAGTTCCATCACCTTGATCACGCGTGATGAGATCGAGCGCCGTCAGGCGGTGTACGTCGCCGACCTGTTGCGCGATGTACCCGGTCTCGGCGTCAGTCGTGCCGGCGGCCCAGGATCCCAGACCCAGGTGCGGGTGCGTGGCGCGGAAGCAAACCACGTGCTGGTGTTGATCGACGGGGTGCGCGCCAACGACCCTGCACAGGGCGACGAGCTTCGCTTCGAGTATCTGACCACCAGCGGGATCGAGCGCATCGAGGTGATTCGCGGTCCGCAAAGCGCGCTCTGGGGTAGCGAAGCCGTCGCCGGAGTGATCAATATCATCACCGACCCCGGGCGCGTCGCCGACAACTTCGGGATGCTTGCCGAAGCTGGCGAGAACGATTCGACCCGGATCGAGGCGCATGGTGGGTTGTCCCGGGGGCCTTCAGCGCCCGTGGCGCGGTCTCGCGCATCGAGACGGACGGCACCAACATCTCCCGAAGCGGCAATGAAGATGACGGCTTCGACAACACCACCGTTTCCGGCGGCCTGACATTTCAGCCGGGCGAACATTCGCGCATCGAACTCTCGGGCCGCTACGTCGATAGCGACAAGGATTTCGATACCATCGACTTCGGCACCGGGCTACCGGCCGATGCCGATCTCACCGAAGAAGCCACCCAGGCGCAGGTTAACGCGCGTGGCAGTCTCAGCACCCTCGACGATCGCTGGACACACACGCTCGGGGTGACCTATCTGGAAACCGAGAACGAAACCTTCAACGCCAGCACCAGCAACGGGTCCAGCGACGCCGACCGAACCCGCGTGTACTACCAGAGCGACTATGCGCTGGGGTCGACGCAATCGGCAGCGCACAACGTGACCCTGGCGCTGGAATACGAAACCACGGATTTTCGGCAGCGCGGCGAGGTGTTCTTCTTCGGCGATCCGAACCAGGACCAGGAGATAGATACCACCAGCGCGGTGCTCGAGTACCGCGGTCGGATCGGCGAGGCGTTCAGCTATTCCGTGAGCGGTCGCCACGACGACCACAGTGATTTCGACGATGCCACCACCGGCCGCGCCGTCGCGGCCTATGCACTGAGCCCACGAACCCGGCTGCGCGGCTCCGTTGGCACCGCCCGGAAAGCGCCTACCTTTACCGAGCGTTTCGGATTCTTCGCCGATGTGTTCATCGGTAATCCTGATCTCGAACCTGAGCGCTCCTTTGCCTGGGACATCGGCATCGAACAGCGGTGGCTCGACGAGCGCGTGCGCGTACAGGTCAGCTATTTCGACCAGGACCTGGAGGACGAGATCGACGGCTTCGTGTTCGATCCCGATTCGGGGCTGTTCACGGCCGAGAACCTGTCGGGGACGAGCGAGCGCGATGGTATAGAAGTGGCCCTGGAGGCAAGCTTCGGCAACCTCGAACTCGCCGGTAGCTACACCTACACGAACAGCACAGAAGACCGCGGCGGTGCAACCACCGATGAGCTGCGCCGGCCCGAATACGTGGCCAGCGCGAACATCAACTACGCGATGCTCGATGATCGACTGAACCTGAACCTCAACGTTTCCTACACCGGCGAGCAGGACGACATCTTTTTCCCGCCGTTCCCGGCGCCCTCCGAAGTGGTGACGCTGGACGACTTCACCCTGGTGGACTTCGCCGCCCGCTATCGCATCAATGATCGCATCGCGGTGTTCGGACGGGCAACCAACCTGTTCGACGAGTCTTACGAAGAGATACTCGGCTTTCGCACGCTGGGACGCGCGGTGTACGTCGGTGCACGATTCGAACTGGGTCGGTAGTGGGAGGTAAAGCTGTCCATTTGAAGATCAATTGCGGTCAGAAGCGCGACATTCGTCACCAATCTGGACCCGGAATTGCTGGTTCGACGAGAAATCCCTAGACACCTCCACTTTTTAGGTCCATATTTCCATTATTCCTCCATTATAAGTTGGGTAAGGCCTGCAAACAGATAGGCCGCCCGGGCACCGAACCCCCTACATTTCAGGGGTGGGAGTTCGAACTTGAGACCAGGCAGGTGGGTAAGCGTGTTTCTGGCGATGCTGTTGCTGTCGCCGATCAGCGCCAATGCCGTCACCACATTGGACTACGACGCCTACCTCGCCGGTGCGAAAGTGGGCGGCGCTGCCGTGACCATTGAGCGTACAGCCGACAGCTACTCCATCCAAGGCAAGGCCTGGAGCACTGGGTTACTGCGCATGCTCACCAAATGGCGCAGTTACTTCAACGCGTCGGGCAACCTCGAGCAAGGTCAACCGGTTACCGAGGAATACGGCTTCATCGAGAAAGCCCGCAACCGGATCAAAGAGATCTTCATGAGCGACGGTGAAGTTCGCTACACGAAGAACGGCCAGGAGCGACGTCCCCAGGTAGATCCCATGCACACCGATCTGCTGACCGCGCTGTTCATGCCGAACGGCTGCGCCACGCAGAGTGCCGTTCACAACGGCAAAGACTATTTCCGACTGACCCTGACCGCCGAGCAGAGTGATGCCAACGGCGGCATGCGATGTGAGTACACGGTGATCAACGAAGATGATGAATTGACCCACGCCACCATCTGGCTGGGTACCATCGACGGCCTGCTCGTGCCAACGCGCATGGACCTCGAAGGCGCGATGGAAGGCACGCTTCGCTTGAAGAGAACCTGAAGAACGTCTGAAGCGCTGGCGCTTGGCCAGCCGACCATCCCCGACCCCGCCAATTACCAGCGATAAGAACACGACCAATCCTTCGATTCGCTTCTAACCTCCTATTTTATGGGCCTGCACCCTCTTCTTAAAAAAATCCTAACGCTATCCCCAGCCTTCGCAATAACCCCTGCGCCTCCCGGCGACTC
>PVMK01127706.1_pt1 | contig 10858 bp, 11 predicted proteins | sample 1853481 | NCBI WGS metagenome assembly PVMK01 (sample SAMN08533507, study PRJNA380276) | Marine sediment metagenome, whole genome shotgun sequencing project. | reverse complement strand
AATGAATTGCTGGACCAACAAACCGGTAGAAAGATATTCCTGGAACCGCCACCCCTGTTATGGTGTCGTAAAGACCAGGCTGCAGCAAGTAACCGCACCTTCGGCCTTTTGCACTTCAGATACGTCGACAGGTACGACAACTATGCCGCGCGCCAGCAGTTTTTCCATGGTGCGCGGATACGAGGAAGAATAAATTAAGCTTTGCCCGATGAGAAGTGCGTTGGCGGCGTGCGCTTCGTCCTTGTCGACATCAATGAGTTCGTAGTCCGAGAAAGCGGACTTGCCAATTAAGTCCGGATTGATCAGCAGCGTGCCGGGCGCAACTACTGAAACGGCAGACTTCAAGTGCAGGCACTTCGTCGTTTCTACTATCTTCACGGAATATCCGTAGTCCGCAACGATACTGCGCAACTGTTCGATGCCGCTTTGATTGGATCGTGTGGAGAGCCCGGCATAGATGACTTTGTCAATGCGGAGCAGGTCACCGCCATCCAGAGTACCGGGCGGCTGGATTGACGCAAGCTCCCGATACTGTTGCAGAACAACCTCGACACCCGCAACTTCCGACCGTCTCGATGCAGCCCCTGGCCGACATAGCACCGCGATCTCATCCAGAACGATCGCGGTGTCCTCGATAAACACGGAATCCGCCAAACCTGGTTCCGTCGGCACGATGACGATCTCGCAGCCGAGGGAAGACAACGCCGACTGATACTGCTGATGTTGTTTCGATGCGAGGTCAGTGTCGATCTTGATTCTGGATAAAAAAGTCAATTCGCAGCTGCCCAGGGCAGCATTGACATCGCGTGTGATGGCAGTCAGCACGGTGCGGTCTCCCTTGTGTTTTCGGCAGGGCTTGGATTCTGGCAGAACATGCGCAATCGTAAAACGTCCGTTTTGAGTCGCTTCCTCCCGGTCAGCACTCTACCACTTCACTGGCTGGTATCGGGTTGCGATCTCGTCGCTTGACAGCTCTGTTAATCCGGCACACCAAAAGATAAGGGCCCCTCACAAGGGGCCCTTTCCCAATCTTGCGCACGCAATTCGCCGAAGCTGCATGGATAAGCCTGCCGCAAAGGAAAAAGCGCCCGCGAAGGACGCCTTTTTTCCACGGACTCCGAAACGACCTGCCCGATCAGCAACCGGTGGTAAAAACGGTGATTACTGGCGGAGCGCCCGCAACTGCATCAGCATAAGTGACCATACAGGTGCTCGGTGCCGGCGCATCGAGTCTTCTAAACTTCGCTTCGACGGCGTTTATGAATTGAAAGCCCGTGTAGTCCTGCAAGGTATTGTCTATGCTCGCTTCGTCGGGATAGCCATTGAGCATGGTGATGGTCTGGCCTTCCATAGTGATCGTGGCGGGGCCGCCCCGGGCAAGCGCCTGAGCGCGCGCTCGCGCGGTCGCATCGCGAACACTTCGGCCCAGAGCCTCCACCGCGGTCTTTCGCGCCTCGGCATCCATGGATGCGAAGCGTGGATACGCGAATGCCGCCAGAATCCCGAGAATAACAATCACGACCACTATTTCGATGAGTGTAAAGCCGCTGACTGCCTTATTCATGTCGAAGCCTCTTGTATATTTTTGCCAGTTTTGAGCTGGGCGAATAATTTCGATCAGCAAAAAACGTTGTTCTTAGTACGAGAAGTTACGCATGGACGCAGTACTTTCCGCAGCTTGTGCTCATTCTCCAGAGGCTTGGGCCGCGGGTCTGAGACGGTTTTCACAATGATGACCGGCGGGCCTGTGACGCTAGTCACAGTTATGTAAAACCCGGGTCGCCAGCGTGCAGAAAGAACCGCCATTGTCTCGCGGGCTCTCTTCCGGCGAGCCATTCGGTGGCCGCCTCGGGTCGTTTGCTGCCTGTCGAATTAATCCCGTCAGACAGGAAACTCTCTCTGACCGGGCTGCCAGTGAGCGAGGCTGACATGTGCGGAGCCGACTCCCAATGAGCGGACCCATTTTGCCGCAGCGTCCAGCGTAACCCAGGTCTTGATCTTTCCTTTTTGTGTTTCCGCGGTAACGGAGCCATTCGGCGTGTTCGCCTCGATGTGAAATCGGGCGCCGTTGGCGATGATGCTGATTTTCTTGATGGCGCCTGCGGCAACCATCGACTTGAGCATTTTTTCATCCATCTTTTTTCTCGGGGAATAGGTCGCTCTGTTCAGGAATGGTGATGCCAGCTTCGTCGCAATGTCGCCGGATTAGCATCTCAACCATGTTGGCGATGCTGCGGTGGTCTCTGTCGGCGGCCTCCCGGACCGCTTCCTTGACGCCCGGGTCGATACGCAGATTTAGCGTGGCTATCTTGGTTTTGGGCATGGTCTTGCAAAAACTGAATGTAACGCGAATGTAACGCAGATTGCGTTAAGAGTCCATAGCGCTCGATGCCACAAGAGCAGGTGGGTTCTCTTTGGGCCGCAAGATCATGGTCCTGGCCCAAAAATCTGAGCTGTGTTGAGGGACTGGTGTGCAATGAGAGTGCCTGTGACGATCATGCGGTATTGTCCGGGTATGAAGCGCCTGCCCCTGTTGATCTTGGTTTCCTTCCTCATTGCCTGTGTATCCGCCGACGACGGTGCATACATTATTCTCGCGGAGAACGTTGCTGAATTACCGATGCCGGTCTCGAACAACGCGGTGACAACGGTTACCAGGGAGGATCGGCAATATGTTGTGAGCTTTGCTGGACTTGGTCGGGGGCGCGGTCATGAGGATACGTTGTCGGTCACGCTGGTGTTGGATTCCCAAAGCGGTCGCTGGCGTGAGTCTGCGCCGCTGCCGGGCGGTGTGGGGAGGCTTGCATCTGTGGCGGCTTCCGTCGGTGGACTCGCTTATGTGTTTGGCGGTTACACGGTGGCCGAGGATGGTTCGGAGGTGTCGATGCCGTGGGTGCATGCATTTGATCCCGTGACGGAAGAGTTTTTTGATTTGCAGCCGATGCCGGTGCCGGTGGACGATGCCGTTTCGGTCACGTACCTGGATCGTTACATCTATCTCATCAGTGGCTGGCACGATCTGGGTAACGTTAATCTGGTGCAGCGCTACGATACTTCAGCGGATACCTGGGTACAGGCGACACAGATACCCGGGCCGGCGTTGTTCGGTCATGCGGGCGGCATCGTCGGGAACAAGATTGTCTATTGCGATGGCGTAGTCATACGGCCTCATGCTGATCGCCGGCGCGATTTTGTGGCGAGCGATGAATGTTTCTTGGGAATCATTGATGAGCAAGACGGCCGCAGGATCGACTGGCGTCGTCTGGATCCGCATCCCGGTCTGCCGCGCTATCGGATGGCGGCCGCCGGTATTGATTCTTTGAATGCTGTGCTGTTCATCGGCGGTAGCGAGAATCCCTATAACTACGATGGCATCGGTTATGACGGTGAGCCTGCCGAACCTGCTTCGGATGCACTGCTTCTCGATCTGTCGCTGCTTTCGTGGCGGGTGCTGCCGATTTCTACTCCCCCGACGATGGATCATCGTGGTTTGGTGCCTTTTGGCGATCGCTGGTTGACGGTGGGCGGGATGCTGGCGGGTCAGGAAGTCACCGATCAGGTCGTGGGATACACGGTGGAGCAGGGGCAAGGGCGCTGATCTGTTTTCAGGCCTCCCGTTGTCTGGTTCATGCACGCCCGGGCGGCTGATGAACAAGATAATCCCTAAGTTATATCATAGCGTTAGCAGTGCTATCTAGAAAATAGATAAGAAAAGGTACTGACGATCGTTGCATTGCCATTGTGAAGAAAACGAACCTCGACACTGAATTCGCGCAAGCTGATGCTCATCAGCGCTTGATGTGCGACGAACGGAACGTATGACGGGTTAAAGCGTCTTTTAAGACAGCTGATACGAGCATATAGTGAGTCGGCATTTTCCAGTTCGCACGACAGCCGCTGTAAACTGCTGTGGGTGTCGTCATTCAGTTTGCTCAAGGAATCCAGAAACATGATTTCATTCCAGGTCAATTCAAAGCCTGCCTCGTTCGAGGGCGACAGGAACACGCCGTTGCTGTGGGTATTGCGTGATCACCTCAAGCTGACGGGCGCCAAGTATGGTTGTGGTATCGGTCAATGCGGCGCCTGTACGGTACACATCGACGGCCACGCACGGCGCTCGTGCATTACGTCGGTATCAGCCATTGAAGGCCAGTCGATAACGACCATCGAGGGACTCGCCAGTGCTGATGGAGAACTGCACCCGGTACAGAAGGCCTGGCTTGAAGTTGATGTGCCCCAATGCGGGTACTGCCAGGCCGGGCAAATCATGGCCACGGTGGATTTTCTGAAAAAGCATGCCAGGCCCAGTGATCAGGACATCGACAAGAACATGACCAATATCTGCCGTTGCGGGACTTATGTGCGGATTCGCACTGCGATCCACCGGGCTGCAGAACTGGCTGAGTCGGGAGAATGAGCATGTCAGTCACTAAAACAGAAACAGGGTTAGAGCGTATTGACGTCAGTCGCAGGCGATTCGTCGTAACGGGCACGAGCATCGCCGGCGGTTTCGTGTTGGGTTTGCCGGCAATCGGGCTGACGAATGATGTTGTCAGTGGCGAGGCGGGCAGTGAACGTCAGATCGGGTTTTTCATTGAGATAGCAGCCGATGGCAGCGTGATCATTGGCAGCAACCAGCCTGAAATCGGCCAGGGTGTGCGCACCGCGTTGCCGATGCTGGTGGCCGAGGAACTGGATGTCGAGTGGTCGAAAGTCAGCGTCAGGCAAATGCCACTGGGGATCATCAAAACAGCGGATGGTTATGCCTGGAAATACGGTGGTCAGGGTGTCGGTGGCAGCACCGGTTTAACCGAGAACTGGGACTTTATGCGCGAGGTCGGGGCAAGGGCCCGCCAGCAACTGATCAGGGCAGCGGCCGCACGCTTGAATGTCCCGGTATCGAGTTGCAGTACCAGGCCGGGTTACGTGGTCTGCAGCTCCCCGGCCGCAGAGATTCCCTACGGTGACCTGGTGGCTGCAGCGGCACGACTGGACCTGCCCGCGGAAAGTCCGTCGCTAAAAGACATGCAGCAGTACCGGATCGTCGGCAAGCGGCAAAAAACGATAGACGCAATGGATATCATTACCGGCAAGGCGCGCTACGGTATCGATACCCGGGAGCCCGGCATGCGCTATGCCGTGATTGCCCGTTCTCCTTATATCAATGGACGCGCCCGTTCATTCAACGATACCGAAGCACGCAAAGTCGATGGCGTACTCGATGTCTTCAAAATCGATGGCCCCGAACCCGGCGAACCCTACCTGATACTCGCCAGTGGGGTGGCAATCGTCGCCACCTCGACCTGGGCGGCGATCAAGGGCCGGGAAGCACTGCAGATCGACTGGGATCCGGGCCCGAATGCAACAGACAGCAGCGATACTTTCTGGCAGCAGAATCGCGAGATGTTGAAATCGACAGGGCAGGTGGTGGTCGACGATGGCGAGTTTGCCCAGGCCATGTCAGAGGCTGACAAGGTCATCGAGCGACACTATCAGGTGCCGTTTGTGTCGCATCAACCACTGGAACCGCAAAACTGTTACGCACATGTGCAGGAGGACCGCTGTCATGTCATCGCGCCGACGCAGATGCCGAGCGGTGCCTCGCGAGCCGCGGCCGCGGTGACCGGATTACCGCGAGAAAATATCCATGTCGACATGACTCGCGTGGGTGGCGGGTTCGGCCGCAGGCTGACCAATGATTATGTCGCCGAGGCCTGCATGATTTCGCAGAAGACCGGCTGGCCGATCAAGCTGCAATGGACCCGCGAAGACGATGTCAAACATGACTTTTACCGGCCCGCCGGCTTGCACGCGATGAGCGCGGGTGTGGATGATAAAGGCAAGGTCATCGCGTGGACTCAGCGCCTGGTAAGCGCCAGCAAGTATTACCGGCGTCCCAACATGACGGATGAACGTTTGTGGGAAGCCGAACTTTATCCGGATGATTTCCCGAGAAAGATCGTCGAGAACTTCAGGCTGGAATATTTCCATAACCCGATCGGGCTTCCCAGGGGTTCGTGGCGCGCCCCGGCGCATACCGCCAATGCGTTCGTCATTCAGAGCTTTCTCGATGAAATCGCTGTCGAGACCGGCCAGGATCCGTTGCAGCTGCGTATCGATATGCTGGGAGAAGAGCGGGAAATGGCATATGCCAACCATGGCGGTCCCACATTCAATCCTGGAAGACTCGTGCGATTAATTAAATTTGTCGCCGAGCGCATCGATTACAAGAAACAACGGCCGGATGGACATGGTGTCGGTCTTGCCACCCACTTTACCTTCGGCGGATACACCGCGCATGCGATCGAAGTTACGGTCAGCCCGCAGGGGCAGCTGCAGATCGAACGCATCGTGGCGGCAATCATTGTGGTTTTGCCGTCAACCCGCAGGCAGTTGAAGCACAATTGCAGGGCGGCACCATCGATGGCATCAGTACGGCACTGGGCCTGGAAATCACGGTGAAAGACGGCCAGGTGCAGCAAAGCAATTTCCACGATTATCCGCTAATGCGGATTGCCGCGGTGCCCAGCCTCTTCGAAGCGCATATATTGCCGTATAACGACACGCCTACCGGAGTTGGTGAAATAGGTCTTCCTTCTGCAGCCCCGGCACTCGCCAACGCAATTTTTGCCGCGACCGGCATACGGCTGCGGCGCTTGCCCATTGGAGACCAGTTGCAAAAAGGCATGGCGGGCTGAATCAAGGATCGGCTGGCCGTCGCTAAGGGCTACGTACAAGTCCTCATTTCAAAGGCTGGTCCCATGGCCTAAGAAGAAGGGTTAATGGTTCACGTAGCGTCCGAACTTTACGACAGGTTCGTCCTCGGACGGCCGTCGGTGACACTCCTCGTCATCGCTGTTATAACTTTAACTTGCGGCTGGTTCGCCAAGGACTTCGGGCTCGATGCGACGACCGATTCGCTGACGCTGGAGCGGGACGAGGACCTCACTTACTACCGCTCGATTCGGGCACGCTACGAGTCCGATGATTTTCTCATCGTCACCTTCACACCGTCGGAAGATTTGTTCAGCGATCAGGTTCTTGCCGATCTCAAACAGCTGCGTGATGCTCTGGCTGCGGTGCCGGGGGTCGGCTCCGTTGTCAGTATCCTGGACGTACCGCTGATCCAGAGCCCGCCGCTCGATCTTCAGGGTCTGGGCGCAGGTGTAAGGACGCTGGAAGAGAAGGAAACCGACCGTGGCATGGCTCGTGAGGAGCTGTTGACGAGCCCCCTTTACCAGAATGTGATAATCAGCACCGATGCCGGAACGACGGCGATGCGGGTCGATTTCGAACAGGACGAGGAATACCTGCAGCTCTTTTACTGGCGTAACAGTCTGCGCGAGAAGCGTCTGGTCAGCGAACTGACAGCTGACGAAGAAGCAGAACTCGAAGAAGTAAGTGACCGTTTTCAGGCTTACAGTCAGCGTGCTCTGGCCAGGGAGCAGGAGCAGATCGCGGCGATCAGGGCTGTGTTGGCCGAGCGCAGCCATCTGGGAAAGATGCATCTTGGTGGAGTACCGATGATCGTCTCCGATTCAATCGACTTCATTCGCCACGATTTGCTGGTGTTCGGTCTCGCTGTCGTGGTCTTCCTCCTGATTATCCTGACGATAGCTTTTCGAAAACCACGATGGGTCGTATTGCCGCTCGTCACCTGCCTTGCAACCTGCACCATCATGCTCGGGGTGCTCGGTTTCATGGGCTGGCGGGTGACCGTCGTTTCATCGAACTTCGTCTCGCTGATGCTGATTCTCTGCCTGGCGCTGACGCTGCACATCATCGTACGTTATCGCGAGATACATGCGGCACAACCTGGTACCGATTCGCTGACTCTCGTAAGGACGACGGTCCGGAAGATAGTCGTTCCCTGCTTTTATACGGCGTTGACCACAATGGTGGCGTTCGGCTCTCTGGTTGTCAGCAACATTGAACCGGTCATCGATTTCGGCTGGATGATGGTGATGGGTGTCGCCATCGCGTTCATCCTGTCATTTACGTTGTTCCCGGCCGCTCTCGTGATGCTCGAGCCGGGCGAACCCAGATCGCGACACGATCTTACGGCGGCGATAACAGCGTTTTTTGCGAGGCTGGTCACGCGACATAGCAAGGGGATTTTGCTGATCTTTGCCGTACTTGCGGTTATCTGTGTTTCGGGAGTTGCGAGGCTAACCGTCGAAAACCGTTTTATAGATTATTACCGCAAGTCGACCGAAATCTATCAGGGCATGGAATTGATCGACAGGGAACTCGGTGGCACGACGCCCCTGGAGATCATCATCGATGCACCGGTGGCGGAAACAACCGAGGACGATGAGCTCGGGTTTGAAGACGAGTTTGAGGAGGAGTTCGAAGACTTTTACTCCGATGACTCAGAAGCCGGGGCGGGAATTACGGCGACGAGCTACTGGTTCAATAGTCGGCGAATTCCGGATGTACGCGCGATACACGATTACCTGGACGGTCTGCCCGAAACCGGGAAAGTCCTGTCTATTGGCACGGCAGCGGAAATCCTGGAGCAACTCGATCCGGGCATACTGCAGGACAACTGGGGTCTGTCCATCGTTTATCGGAAGTTGCCCGAAGATGTAAGAGATATCTTGTTTTCGCCATATCTTTCGGACGACGGCCAGCAACTGAGGTTCAACATACGGGTGTTCGAGTCGGATCCGACCTTGCGACGGGCAGACTTAATCGACGAAATCCGGCGCTATCTGACCGATGAAATGAATCTCGCAGACGATCAGGTACATCTGAGCGGCATACTCGTACTTTATAACAACATGCTGCAAAGTCTGTTTCGCTCGCAAATTCTGACACTGGGGGTAGTCTTTTTTGCGATAGCGCTGACCTTTCTTGTACTGTTTCGCTCGATCAGGATCGCCGTCATCGCGATTATTCCGAATGTGCTAGCAGCGGGGATCGTGCTAGGCGTGATGGGCTGGTCTGGTATTGCACTCGATATCATGACTATTACGATCGCAGCGATCACGATCGGCATCGGCGTGGACAACACGATCCATTATGTCCATCGTTTCGATACGGAATTCGCGGTGGATCGCGATTACTGGGCGGCGATCAAGCGCAGTCACGCAACAATTGGCCGTGCAATGTATTACACCAGCGTTACGATCATGCTCGGCTTTTCGATCCTTGCTTTGTCCCTATTTGTGCCCACCATCTATTTCGGCCTGCTTACAGGGCTCGCGATGTTGGTTGCGCTGCTCGCGAATCTGGCGTTGCTGCCTGTGCTTATCGCGACGTTCCGGGTAGAAGGGCATCTGACCGCTGCTGATCGATAAGCATACTGCATTGCTCGGGTCGGGCCCGAATCCGAGCCCCGTCAGACAGGTCCCTGAGCAGGGATTTGCGATGCGTGCTCTTTTTTGCCCACCGGCTCCGTGCCGGACCCCTAGGTATATGCCCGGATTGCAATACACAGGCAGCCGCCTAGCCTACGCGAAGCGGAGTGAACCTGGGGTGAAACAGATGCAAACTCAAGATTCGTCGATAGGGTCGATAGAAAGTGTAGACAAGCTGTTACGCACGAGTCGCGTCGGACACATAGCGACTATTTCTCCAAAGGGCAGAGTGTCGACCGTTCCGATTGCTTATCATTTTGACGGCCAAAATGTATTTTTCGGGACGCCGAGAGACAGTTCGAAGCTTAAATTCCTGCAAGAAAATCCGAACGTCGCCTTTCAGCTGGACAATGGGAAGGTGATGGGAGAAGCCGTTGGCGTCATGATGCAAGGCAACGCCGAAATCTATGAAACGGGAGATTTATTCAAGAAATGCAAGGAGACAATGCCGGCCATCTTGAGATATTCGAAGAAGTATCCTGACGCGTTCGTTTTTTACCTCCGTAACCCCAAGAAATTAGCGGAAGTCAAAAGGTACACCAAATATCGAGTGGTCCGTATCGTACCGGATCGGATCCTGTACTGGTCCGGCTACGACTGGGGTCGGGTGATTCCCGACCCGGAGGAATACACCACGTTCTTTGATATCCATCAGGAAACGGACCCGAAGGCCCTGGGCCGGGAGGTGAGCAGTTTATTCGCAAGCATGGAAACAATCTCGTCCGATCAAGAATCCGGGGAGGATATCCTGGATCATTCCCGGCAGCTGTGCCATCCGAAGGTCATTGATCAAGACAAGTTGATGTCTGAGTTGTTCGCCGAGGCGATGACGGATCAGAAGGTGACCGAGGACGAGATGGAAATTCTGAATACGATCCGGCGCAATTATCGTTTCTATCTTGATTCACTCAAGAACGCCTTGAGTGATGGGATTATCTCCAGTGATGAATGTGCATTACTGAATACGATCAAACAGTCCGTATATCAGAGCGTACTGGACACCGCACTAAAAGATGGGGAAATAAAGGAAGAGGAGGCTAACCTGCTAAAGAAATTCCGTGAGCTCCTGGACGTCCAGGAGAATCAAGGGGAGCAGGTGACTCACTAATAGTCGTACAAGCTTGATCTCAGCCTCTGCACTCCATGCAACAAAACGGCGCTGACAATCCAGCGACGTTGCGCCTTAATATTCGCGGAAGCGAACTCGGCCTGGCTGTACCAAATTGGCTTCTTGCCGAAAGCTCACGTTCGGTTTCAGATATAATTGGCTCTCCGCGATTTGCGCAAGCGATCTTTGGCGACACGGAACCCGCGGCTCAGGAAGAAAGATCAAGGAGGCAGCGATGGGGCTTGCAATGCAGGGTGTGTTGATTGGAGTCATTGCCACCATAGGCATGGACATCTGGGCGGCAGTGGTCAAGTACGTTCTTCGTCTTCCAACAACGGACTGGGCTATGGTGGGACGCTGGTTAGGCCACATGCCCCGGTGGGTATTC
>PVMK01124158.1_pt1 | contig 10858 bp, 9 predicted proteins | sample 1853481 | NCBI WGS metagenome assembly PVMK01 (sample SAMN08533507, study PRJNA380276) | Marine sediment metagenome, whole genome shotgun sequencing project. | reverse complement strand
GTCTTTGAGGACACCGAGCGGGGCGTTCGTGTGAAGGCGTCATGCGTGGGCCGCAAGCTCAGCAAGCCGCGGCTGTGCAAGCAGCTCGGCGACTTTCGACCGGCCTCCGTGCATCAGCTGGAAGATGCTGGGCGCATGGTTCATCGGTATTCGCCCATGCCGCCCACGGTGCCGGAGAGCTTGTGGAAGGACTACGCGCAGTCCCTCAACAACGCCCGACTAGAGCGCCAACACGCCTGGAGCAACTACCGAGAGTCTGCCTCTGGCGAGCGTCGGCGACTCAAAGAGAAGTATCGACACCAGCGAGGCCTCCTCGCCGCCCTTCCCGTATCGAGCCGCGACCGAAAACGCCTTTCACAACAACTGGCGCTCCGCCAGGCCATCGAATCTCGCGCCCTCAGGCGGAAGCTCGCGAATCAACGAAGGGCAATTCAGAAGACACCGCACCCCGGCACGTGGCGCCATTTCGTCGCCAGCCGCGCCGCGGACCGCGACGCCCGTGCGATTCGACTTCTTCAGCGACGAGAGCGGCAGCGACGTTCGCACGATCTCGAGAGGGGCTTGTGACACGGAACCTCCCAGTCGCTCGATCTTCCGCTGTTGCATTGAGTGTCCCCGTATCAAGACGGAGCGTGTGAGCGAATCAAAGACGGTCTCGGTTGCGCCGCGCGCCACGCCACATAACACGATGGCGATCTTCGACTTCCTCATCATCGCGTTCGTCATCTTCATGATGATCAAGTGGATGAACTCCCTTCGAAAGAAGGAAGACGTAGCCCCGCCGCCTCCCCCCAAGGACGAAGCGCTTCTCGAAGAGATCCGCGACCTCTTGGTGAAGCAGTAGCCGAGCCCTTCGTCGGGGTTCTTCCATGGGCCGATGGATCCGCGGCGGAAGACCACTGCCAACCGTTGAAGCGCAGCCCGTCGCGAGGTTGTAGCCCACCTGGCGCTGGCGCAGGACGTCGTCGTCGCCCACCAGAACCATGGTCGGGGTACCGCTCACCCCGTAGGCGAGAAAGCTGGCCCGCCGCCGGTCGGCGGCCACCAGCGAGAAGAACTCCTCGTCGCTTGTCGAGAAAGCCGGCGACCTTGGCGCTGTCCTCGTCGGTGATCGCCACGACCGGAATTCCCCGACGGCGGCAAAGGCCATCACCTCGGGGACCGCCTTCTTACAGGGCACACACCAGGTGGCCCAGAAGAAGAGGAGACGCTGTCGACGCGTGGAGATCGGGCAAGCTGCCGCCGCCGACCTGCTCGAGACTGGTCGGCAGCGAAGGCGCGAGCTGTCCCAGCTGGGCGGCCCCGGCAGCTCGGGCCATTCGAGCGGCAGGGAGCGCAGGACCAGCGAGGCGACGAACTCCAGGTCCTCTTCGGGCTCCGGGCCGGGGCGGATCACCCGCAAGAGCATCGGCGTGTTGCGCGGAGAGGTCATCGTCCATTCTCGAAGCTGACCCTTGAAGTCGAACGTTCTCTCCGGAGGTCCGAGGACGACGTCGCCGACCTCCAGACCCGCCTCCACGGCGGGTGATTCCGGAAAGACCGCCTGCAGCCAGCTGGCGCCGACCGGTATCTGGCGGCCAGCGCGCACCGCTTCGGGCACCGCCGCGTACTCGACACCCAGCCACGACGGCACGAACTCCTCGAGCAACTTCAGCTCGTCGCTCAACGGCGGGAAGGCGTCGACCTCGGGCGGCAGGAGCGCGGACCACCGCGACCGCAGCTTGCCGGGCTCGAACGCTTCGCAGCTCAACAGGGAATCCAGGGCCTGCTGCTGGTCCCGGCGGCGCCCGGCTTCGGCCTCTCCGGTCGCGTGCTCCCCGAGCAAAACTCGACCCGCAATGGCCACCAGGACGGACCGCATCCGACGCAGGGCCCCACCCCGAACGTCCAGCCGCCAGCGCGCCTGCGACGCTCCGCGCGCCCGCTCGCGGAGCCGTTCGAGCCGCTCCCAGATCTCGGGTCGATCGCGTGCGAACCGGTCGAGCTCCGACAGCAGCCGACCGAGAAGAATGCCCCTTTCCTCGGCGTCCAACTTCTCGAGATGCGCTTGCTGAAGGAGCTCCTCCCACTCGGGCAGCTCGTGCACGAACTTCCGCAGCGTCTCTTCCTTGACGTCGACCAGGGTCCCCCCCCACCGCTTGGCGAAGTCCTTCATCTTCTCAGCAAGCGGTGGCAGCTCCTCCTCGTAGCCTTTCAACTCCGCTAGACTGCGCGGACTGAACGTGCCAAACGCCTCGCCGATCTCGTCGAGAAGCCGGATCTCGGGCTCCCAGGCCCCGCGATCGCGCCAGGCCTCGGCGAGCAGCGAGTCAACCAGCGAATCCAGCCCCAGCCCACGAGCCTCGGCCTCCTCGGCAAGCAGCCGCTCGAGATAGAAGTCGCTGGTGCGCATCGGCACGTCCGGAGTGCTGTCGGTGAGCAGCACGTCGAGATGGGCCTGGTCGGTGGTTGGGTTGCGGCCGAGCGCGTCGATAAAGCGGAACGCGTGACCGATCCGGTCACGATCGCGCCCTTCCGGATAGCAGCCGTAGGCCTTGCGATCGCGGGTCGTCGAGAAAAAGCCGCAGGCATCGCCACCCGGCTCGCCGGACAGGTCGTCGTAGATGGCGGCCGCAAACGTGCCCGAGTAGCACTGACTCATGACCATCACCGCCTGGACACCCGGCGTCAGCTCTCCGAGGAGCCCCTTGAGCTCCTCCACCGTCAGCTTCTCTTGCCACAGCGAGATGGCGCCGTTGTCCGGTTGCTGGCGATTCTGCGTCCCGTGGTCGGTCACGAAGACCAACAGTCGATCGCCTGGCCGCAGGTCTCCCGCGTCGGCGAACCAGTTCCAGAGGGCTTCCTTCCTGGCCGGATGCAGGGTGACTTCGGGCCAGCGGGTGTCCGTGAGCTCGGTGCGGGGCTTCAGTTTCTTGCCGACGCGCGTCCCGTCGATCAGCCAGAAGCCGTCAGGCTGCGCGTCGCGAACCGCTAGATCCGGCGCTTCGTCCGCGCCGTCGGCGGAGAAGACATGGATCCGGTCGCGGGGCACACCACGGTCCACGAGCAGCCGCACCATCTCCTGCAGATGGTGCAGATGGCTCTGGTAGTTGGACTCGGGTCGGGAGCCTCCGTTGATCAGCAAGGCGTGGGTGACGCCCTCTTCAGTCGCAAAGGCATGGGTGACGCGCTCCTCAGTCGCGTCGTCGCCGGTCCGGAGTCCCGCGAGCAACCAAAGGGCGGCCAGCCCGTGTGCCGTCAGGACTCCAGCGAGCGACCAAAGGGCGACTAGCGCAACACCCACACCCCAACGCCGAAGGTAGACATTTCGTGGTTGCGTCATGACGATTGCTCAATCCCTAGGCTCTCATACTCTCCTACGTCCGCAAAGCGGCGCACGCGCATCCAGCAGCCTTGATGGTGCGCTTGCCGGCGTTGCCTTGCCAACGCGAGTCGATCACCGCGGACGTGGGTTGGAATATCCAAAGTTGACACGCTTCAACGTGGGAAGGTCCGGTGCGGTCACGCCCCCGATCCCGGTCTCGTTCTCGGTCTCGTTCTTGGTCTCGGCCACGGCCACCAACACTGCCGCTGCCATTGACCCTGCCGCTGACACTGCCACTGACGCTGACGCCCTACACAGACGCCGCCACTTTGCAGCGTCCATGGGGATTCGCCGGCACCTAGCCTCGTGTTCGTCTAGTTGTAATTAGAATCACAAAGATCCAAAGCGTTTCGGATTTCACTCGCGCAGATCCCGGCGCGCTTCGACGCGGGAAGGACGGTCGCCGGTCGCAGTTCTACGACACCCTTGCGGGCGCAGATCCTGGCGCGCTTCAACGTGGGTAAGGACCATCGCAGATCTACGACACCCTTGCGGGCGATCGTTGAGCCGAACGGACGCGCAAACTTCGCCGGGCGCTCATTCATAGTTTGTCACGTCGCAGAGATGGGACGTTCGCGGGCGAACAATTACGTATGGACGAAACTCCACAATTAGTGGGACTGTCCGCTCCCCCCTGGACCCAAGGAGAGTCCCATGAAAATTTATGTCTCGCTCGTCGCATCGTTGCTGTTCGGGAGCATCGTTCTTCCCGGATGTGCAGAAGAGACGTCCCTAACAGAGTCCGATGAAGGCTTTGCCGATTCCAACGAGACGGTTGGCGCGACCATCGCGGCGTTGGGCGAGACCTGCAGCATGGACGGCGAGTGTTCGGTTGGCGAAATCTGCGTGGATAGCATCTGCGTGAATCCCCCGACGCCCTTGCCGGATGTCACTTGTCCGACCAGTCTCGGTTCCTGTACGGCGAACGATGTTGTGACCGATCTTCTCTCCGCGCGAGTGATAGACGACGACGACTGCGAAGATGGTCAGATCGATCTTGAGTGGACCGTCGGGTACTCGACGACAGCCAACATGAGATACGATCTTGCCGTATACGTCGCCAAGGATGGCGGCACAATCAATAACTCGGGAACGGCACTAGAGTGTGCCGGACAGGCCGCCCAGATCGGCGACGGCGACTTCAACACCGACGCGGACGCCGACGACGACACGTTCGAGGACAACGATGGCGACACAGCGGGTGGAGTCGACACGTGCGGGGATTTGTCCACCGACGGTGGACCTGTCCAGTGGACGGTGACCGCGACGGTCGACTGCTTCACTGTGGGGGACCTGATCCTCGAGTCCTGCCGTGTGTGGGAGCAGAATGCGAACCATATGGGCGGCTGCACGACTATCTCCGACGCGGGAACCGGGTCGAAGTGCGATTGCACCCCGTTCGATTTCGGACCTGTGATCGACCCTTGCCTGGTTACCGACTGCAACGACGGCAACGAGTGCACCGCGGACAGCTGCGTTTCTGGGGGTCCGGGCACGACCGCGACGTGCGTGAATGCCCCCCAGCCGGGCGATGTTTGTGGTGATCCCGTGAACGGTGTCTGTGATGCACCTGACTTGTGTAACGGCCTAGGAGCCTGCGAACCGACCTTCGAGCCGGATACGACTGTCTGCCGTGAGGGTTCGGGTGACGTCTGCGATCCGGACGAGCTCTGCACGGGGTCGAGTGTCGACTGTCCTGCGGACGTGACCAGCACAGAGACGTGTCGGACGGGTTCAGGCGATGTCTGCGATCCGGACGAGGTTTGCACCGGCACTCCGGGTGAAGCGTGTCCTGCGGACGTGACGCAGCGGAGACGTGTCGGCCGGGTCAGCGACGTCTGCGATCCGGACGAGGTTTGCACCGGCACTCCGGGTCAAGCCTGTCCAGCGGACGTGACGGACGGCGGACAAACGTGTCGGCCGGGTCAGGGACGTCTGCGATCCGGGAGAGGTTTGCACCGGCACTCCGGGTGAAGCGTGTCCTGCGGACGTGATCGGCAGCGGGACGTGTCGGCCGGGGTCAGGGGACATCTGCGATCCGGGTGAGGTTTGCACCGGCACTCCGGGTCAAGCCTGTCCTGCGGACGTGACCAGCACAGAGACGTGTCGGCCGGGGTCAGGCGATGTCTGCGATCCGGACGAGGTTTGCACCGGCACTCCGGGCGAAGCGTGTCCTGCGGACGTGACCAACGGCGGAGTCACGTGTCGGGTGAGCGGCACCGGCGACGTGATCTGTGATCCCGCGGAGTTGTGCACGGGTGTTCCCGGTGAGGACTGTCCAGACGACGAACTCGCGCCTGAGTTCACGCCGTGCGGCTCCGACGCCGACACCGCCTGCACCGACCCGGACACCTGCGATGGGCTCGGGATGTGCCTTACGAACAACGAGAGGTGCGGCGGCGTCACCGACTCGTCGCTCTGTTTCTTCGACGTCCAGCCGGACAAGGGTATGTGCACCGAGAGTGGGGATGCCTGCCTGTTCGACGCGGCCTGCGGTACGGATCCCGACGTCACTTGCCGGGATGATGGCGACTGCTACGACGCGGACGGCGAGAGTCTCGGCATTGACTGCACCGATGGCTGCCTGGATGCTGATGACTTCTGCGAGCAGACCGGCCAGTTCCGGTTGCTCTTCACGCCGGATGTGCAGAACTACCCGGCGTCCAAGCTCCCGGCGAGCAACCCGGGGCAAACCTTCTACAATCTGATCACCGATGAACTAACCACCGTAACGATCAGTATTCCCTATCCCTACGTGTCCGTCGGCGGCCAACCGCTGCATGTCTACGAGGACGACATCGTGGTGGGTGCCTGCGTGGACTCGAACGGGTCGACCGGGGAGCAATGCACCTCGGACGACGACTGCAACGGGGGCACTTGTGACGCGAACTGCTTTGCGCCAGACGAGGCGCTACAAGCCTTCGACGCGCGGTGGACGATCGACGACTGGGTCGACATTGGTGGTTCCGGCCATTACGACGAGGGCGATGGCTGGACGTTGGATTGCGACCAAGTCGTGGGCCCGAACGGGTCCGGCTTCTGCGAGCTAACCGTCCAGGTCGGTCCTACGCAAAGTGGCAAGGCCTACGTCAACCTCCACCTGGACTACGGCCTGAAAGGCGTCAACAACGTCGACGCCAACCCTGCCGGCGGTGTTTGCACCGGCGACGGCACCACCCCATGCGTGGATGATGGGGAATGCGATCTGGCGGGGGGCACCTGCCAGTTCATCGACCGCTACGACAGGGCTGCCGGCCCCAGTAGCATGTTGTTTGCGGAACCTGGGCACGACGCGCTGGTGAACACCGACACCGGGGATGGCCCGGTGGGGATCTTCGACTGCACGGACTATCTGTTCTCGCACCATGACGGTGAGCTCTTCGAGGACAACGTCCAGAACCTCAACGCCTTCAAGCAGATCGCTGGAGGGTTCGGCCGGTGCACCCATGAGAACAATGGCCGGCCGTGCAACGAGGGCCTTGCCGTGGAGCTGATAAACAACAAGACGGGTAAGACCGTCCAAAGCGGTTGGACTGACGGCGACGGCTACTGGTCCACCGAGTACAAGCACAAAGGTAAGCCGACGATCTACACGGTCCTCCTTGAAGAGGAAAACTGCGGGTTCATCGCTCAGGAGGTCGAGCTCCAGGGCAACGGCTGGGCCAACGTCGATTTCGACCCCTCGACCTGCACCTCGACCGCCGAGTACGGTAAGGGGAGGAACAAGGAGCGTTAGGAGGCTGCTAGCTAGCCAAGCGCGATCTGGCGCTGGTGTGATTGATGGCCCGACACCTCCGGGTGCCGGGCCACTTTCTATCCGCGTGAGGCCGGGTTCGGTCCTGCTAGAAGATGGACTGGCCAGGCGCCCACACCCTGCCGCCATCGTCGACTATGTGGCGCTTCATGATAGCGTCGCCGCCGCGGAAAAGCTCTACAGCAAGCTCGAGACTTCCATTGGCTCGCTTGTCACTTCTCCGCGACGGGGCCGGGTCGTCCCTGAGCTCCGGGCGGAGGGGCTAGAGATGTACCGCGAGCTGCTGGTCAGCAAGTATCGTGTCCTGTTTCGGGTTCGCGATCGTGAGGTCGTGTTGTTGGAAGTTCTCGACGGCCGACGCGACCTCGCTGAGCTCCTAGTTCAACGAGCGATCGGTGACGTTTTTTAGGAGCTTTTGGCGACGTGCTGGACGGTGCTCTACGTGGCGCTCAGCCTGCTACAGTACGAGACGGGGCACAACGCGTCGTTCGATCTGGCCCTGTACGCACGCAGCCTATGGGGCATTGCCCACGGCGCGCCGTTCCCTGCAGCAAGCCAAGGACGCGGGCGCCGATGACGTTCTACTGGTCCCAACGACCTCCGACCCTGACGACGTGCATCGGGTGACGGACATCCTCGGGTAGCGCGCTACTCCACCACGATTTCGGTGCAGCAGCCGGTCAGGCAGAAGCTCCCAGGCACACACGGGTCATCACCAGGAAGACCGCATACCTGCTTGCCCGGTGGGCAGCGATCCCCGCCACCGGATCCACCCATACCACCGGTGCCGCCTGCACCACCCGAGCCACCAGTGCCGGGGAAGCAATCTTCTGGAATCGTGGGCTTGCCCAGGCAAATCTCGCAACGCCCGCAGGTGTTCAAGCAGCTGCCCGCTGGCGTACATGCCTGACAGTGCGCAGGGTCGGTCACGGTATCGAAGGTGCAGCCGGATTCGGAGCCGATGTACACGTAGCCCGGACCGCCGCCCGGACCCTCGCCGTCGAGCTCCGGGAATGTGCAGCAGCCAAAGCAATCGCAGCCGTTGGGCGTGAGCGGCACGCACACATCCTCGCAGAGCTGTGACTGGGTTTCAGGACAGTCTCTGCTCCCGAGCAGACCTTCATCATAGGTGCACTGGACCTTGGGCTCGAGCGGATCGCAGCTCCGGCTCCATTTGCAGTCGTCGTTGCCGGCGCCATTTCCAAAGTCGAAGTAGCAGTCGGCCTTGCACTGCTCGCCGGTTTCACCGCCGACTCCGGAGAGCAACTCTTCACCCTCGTAGTTGTCGCACGGTCCGAGGCACTCGGGATCGTTATTATCGACGAGGCCGTCATCGTCGTTGTCCGAACAGTCTCCGCAGGCCGTGACGCGTCCGTCACATTGGATCAAGAAGCGTGCCGCTGTCGGCGGGTATGTTTCAACGGATCTCAGACGTTTGGTGCTGGACCGGAATAGCGGACGGCGGCGGCGCGGTGACGGCCGCCACCTTTGCTCCGCGCTTGTCATTTGTCGCCCGAAGGTCCCCGCTGCGAATAAGCCGAAGGCGTTGAGCGCGGCAAGCGGGGATTGAGGACATCTTCGATGTCATACAATCCCACATCTTGCCCCGGACAAGCAGGCTCCTTCATTGCAACCGCATGTAGGCCGCTGAAGCTCGCCGCGACTCGCTGTGACTTCCTGCAACAAGAAACTTCTCAGCGTGATTGACTGCGACTGGTCGCAATCCGGCGCGATTCGGTCTCGCGGAGTTTCAACCAGTACCGCTGGCTCTCACACAGGTGCAGGGAGTGCCGACCACGCTCAGCGAGTTGCGGCAGGTTCCAGCGAAAAACCGCGCGTCCGACGAAAAAAAACGCCCCATTTGAGAATACTTTGGGTCTCCAAAACCGATAACAGGCTTGTGAGCAGGGATTCCCAATTCGAGTATCGGTCGGCGGAGGCTCCAGAGTGCGAGCCGTACGCATATTTTGTGGAGCGCAAGGAGCAGATCGCAGCGTGGCTGCGGGCTGGCTACTCGGTCAAGGGCGTTTGGAACGCTTGTCGACGCGCCACGCCCCCATTCGAGGGCTCGTACCAGACCTTCTGGCGCTACTGCCGCACGCACGATCTCAGCGTGGCTCGAGGACAACGCCCTGCGCTTCCGGGACAGGGTAGGTCGCAACGCGGGCCGGTCTCGCAGGCCGAGGGCGCCACCGGATCTCCCAAGATCTGGCCACGGCTACAGGGGAAGCCACGGGAGTTCATTCCCCGCGGTGAGGACTAGAGATGGCAGATGCACGAACTCTAGATTCTCCCTTACTGACAAGAGATGAATCAGCGCTGTATTGTCGCATCTCGCTTCGGACTTTCGATCGGCAAATCGCCGCCGAAGTTCCTCGTGTGCGGATTGGGTGCCGCTGCTTGTATGACAGGAAAGATATTGATCGATGGCTGGAAAGACACAAGGTTGGAAACTTCACAAGGATCCCGAGTCGGGGGTCTACCGGGTTCGGTTCCGCATGGGCGGGAAGCGTTACCATCGATCCACTGGCAAGACGGATCGCGCAGAGGCTCAGAGCGCGGCAGCCCGACTCGTTCGACGATTGATCGAGGGCGATGGCCCCGATCATGGGGCTCCCGATGTGCCGCTGCCCGAGCTCATCGGGAGCTGGCTCGCCGGGGTACGGTCGGAGGTGTCACCGGAGACGCTACGCACGTGGGAGCTCTATGCTGGGGCGCATTTCATTCCGCACTTTCATAGCGCTGACCGACTCTGTTCCGAGCGTTGCTTGCGCGACTACATGCGCAAGCGGCTCCAGGAGGTTAAGGCGCGGACCGTTCAAAAGGAGCTTTCTGCGCTCCGTCGTCTGCTCACCTGGATGGTGGAGGGCGGGCTCGTACAGGAAGCCCCCACGGTTCCAAAGCTTCCTCGGCGTGCGACCGGGACCGCCCACCCGAGCGGGCGGCGAAAACGAATCGACCTCTCCCCCGAGGAGATGGATGCCATCGTCCGCGCGCTTCCGACGCAGACGCGGGACGGACAACCCCTTCGAGCATACTTTGAGATCATGCGAGAAACCGGGCTTCGCCCAGGAACCCTGCAGCGACTCCGCGCTCCGGACGACTATCGACCCGGATCCCGGTTCCTGCGGATTCGGGCCGAGGCGGACAAGGCCAGGTACGCGCGTGAGGTGCCGTTGACCGCGCGTGCACGCGAAGTGCTCGACGCGGCGTGTCCCGCTGAGGGAATCCTCTTCCCCAAGTTCGCCTGGCGTTACCCGCTGCGAACCGCCGCCCTTGCCGCCGGCTTAGAGCCCGACCGTGCGTCGAACGTCAAGCCGTACGACTTCCGACACAGCGTCGCGACCGAGCTCACGGAGCGCTCGGGGAATCTACTCGGCGTCGGCTACCTGCTTGGACACCGCCATGCGACCACCACCAACCAGTACGTTCATGCACGCCGTCGCGCGGCCGAGTCCGTTCTTTTGGGACAGAATTTGGGACAGATTGAAAGCGGTTTCGAGGTAGGCAAAAACGCCGCACGCGCTAACTCTCTGAAATCACTTCAGTGCGAGGAACAGGACTCGAACCTGCACGTCCTATGGACACTGGAACCTAAATCCAGCGCGTCTGCCAATTCCGCCATCCTCGCTTGCGTTGTGATTTCCGACCGTTAGCACGTCGGCAACCTGGTTCAAACCGCCCACGTCTCGCTCGGTGACCGGAATGCCGGGTCGTGCGTTCAACCCGGCACGCGTCAG
>PVMK01115092.1_pt1 | contig 10858 bp, 8 predicted proteins | sample 1853481 | NCBI WGS metagenome assembly PVMK01 (sample SAMN08533507, study PRJNA380276) | Marine sediment metagenome, whole genome shotgun sequencing project. | reverse complement strand
TTGATTGAACCGTCAATATAAGAATACTTTATACCCAGGCTGCTGATGTGTTTTTCTATTATCTTTAAAGACTTTACAAACTGGGAAAAGATCAAGACCTTGTGTCCTTCCTCCAGAATATCCTCAAGCATATCCTTCATTGATTCGAACTTGCAGGAGCTTACTTTTTTAAGGCTGTCTTCGGCGAGCATGGGGAAAAGCGCTATTTGACGCAATTTTAAAAGGGCACTGAAAATTGTCATTGCGCTTTGTTTTATACCCTTATCATCAAGAGTAGAAGCTATTTCCCTGCGGTACTGTTCCCGGTACGTATTGTAAACTTCAAACTGCTCCTGTTCCATTTCAGAATAAATGGTAATGATCTCTTTTTCAGGAAGTTCTTTTTCGACCTCCTCTTTTGTTCGCCTCATAAGAAAGGGGAAAATCAGTTTTTTGAGCCTTTCTGCGGCATCTTTATCCTCTTGCATTTCAATCGGACGGGCAAATCTGGTTTTATAACTTTTCTGAGTGTTAAGAAGGCCGGGGTTTAAAAAGTCCATCTGTGACCACAGGTCAAGAGTACTGTTTTCTATGGGCGTGCCCGTCAGTGTTAGCTTGTGTTTTGATTTTAATGTGCGTACAGTTTTAAATGACTGTGAAGTGGAATTCTTAATATACTGTGATTCATCAAGAATAATATAATCAAGCTCCATCTTATGGAGCAGTTCTATGTCATTTCGCATAGTATGGTAGCTCATTATGATCAGGTCAAATTTATTCAAATAATCCAGATCTTTATTTCTTTCAATGCCTGAGTGTCTTATATGTTTGAGAAGAGGGGTAAACCTCTCTATTTCGTTTTCCCAGTTTGGTATGGTCGAGACAGGAACTATCAGGAGAGATGTTCCCAAATCATTATTTTCTTTAACTTTTTGCAGAAGGGCAAGCGTCTGGACTGTTTTACCAAGGCCCATATCGTCGGCAAGACAACCATTGAAACCGTATTCTCTTAAAAAATTGAGCCAGTTATAACCGGAAATCTGGTACCCTCTGAGTTTGCCCTTAAAGTTTTTTGGAAGCGCATGTTTTTTTATTTCCTTAAAGTCTTTAAGCTTTTCAGCAACTTCAACTATTGAAGTAATTTCTTTTGTCTTGTTTGCAATGTCATTATAAATTTCATCAATCAGGTTGAAGTCAAGTTTTGATACTTTCAGGCTGCCGTCGTTTTTCAGGCCTTCTGTCTGAAGTTTCTTGATCTTTTCTATGTCTTTTTTTGTCAGCAGAATAAAAGAGCCGCCAACCTTAAGCAGGCCTTTATCAAGGTATTGTGAATCAATGTTTACAGGTTTTTCCTTTCCTTCTTCATCCCTGTAGTTTAACTTGACATCAAACCAGTCTGCATTTGAAGAAATGTTGAGACACACCTCCCCTTTTTTGGAAGTTATTTTCTTTTTGCTGCCCTTCAGCCTTATATCGATACCCTTGTCAATAAAAACAGAACCATACATGGAAAGAAAATCTTCAAGGCTAATGCCTATTTCAAAATTAATGTAAACAGAATCATAAAGCTTGACAAATTTTCGGTCAGGCAGATTACTAAGTTCCATTTCAACATAGTCTTTTATCATGTCCTCATATTTTCTGTTGCGATATATCGCGGCCATCTCACTGTTTTCTGAGCTGGTAATGAGGAACCGCTTTTTGTCCTTGAATGCAAACTCATGACCATTATAGTTAAATACAATAGAAATTCCCTGCTTGCGGCTGGATGGGCTTATTTCTATAAGAGGTTTTGGGTTGTGGCTGGAAATCCTTAATGATTTCGCACTAAAATCGACATGGACACAGTCTTTTAATTGTTTTTCAACAAAATTTCTAAAAAAAGCAATATCCGCAAGTAAAAACTCATCCCTGCTTTCAATCAGGTGATAAAAAAAACTGGTGTAGAGCATGCTGTCTTTTTTATAAAGCAAAAGACCCTTGGAATCCAGGTAATAAAATGAAAATCCATTTCGGATGATATTTTTTTCATTATCATAGGAAATTATGGAAACAGCATTTCCGTAAAAAAGTCTGATCTCAGGAGTAAAAAAGATTACGCTTTCCTCAAGCCCGGTTATATTAAAACCCAGGGTGGTAGATTCAATTGAATGCCGCTTTAAAGGAAGATAGTTCTGCTCAAATTTTATATAAACAGGAAGGTTGGGATTATTTATAATAAGGTCAAGATATTTGCATAGTGCTTCATCAGCATCTTCGTTTTCAAGTAAGAGTCTTGCTAAACTGTTTTCAACTTCTGTTACTTCTTCAGAAACCTTGTTTTCCTCAAAAAGTTCTATCTTTCCAAATGTCTCGTCTTCCTTGACATTAATGGTTCCCGGCGAGATTATCCAGTAGGCCGGATCATGCTCTGTTGAATAGTAGTAGTCTTCACTTTTTTCTACCAGGAAAACAAGCTTGTATCTTTTTCCTTTATTTTTCGCTAATGAAAAAGAACTTGTATCCTCGATTTTATGGATAAAATCATTTTCGTAGTCACCGTAATCAGTAAAATCAAAATTAATAATTTCATCTTCCGGAGGTTTGTTTTTGCTGTGGACTTTTGTGATCTGTGCGCTTAAGTCGCTTAAGCTTTTATGCTGAAGGGTGTGGATCAGAACCGCACCGATATGCTTACAGAACCGGCCATGGTGACAGGTACACCTGAACTTTGTAATTGCACCTTCAGCAGTAATAGAGATTTCTGTTCGGTGAGTGCTTGTGCCGTTGTCCTGAACACGTGCGGATATCAGGTTTGGTTTTTGATCATATTTAAGGATTGAGTCGTTCTGTGAAAACTCCAGGGACTGGGAATATATTTTCCAGCCCATCAGTTTCTGGATGTCTTCAAGAGTCTTTAAGTTTTTTAGAACCATTTATCCCCGGAGTTCTCTTTTAAAAAACTGGAGACCAGAAAAACCAGCGGCAAGAGTAATTTATATTAATTAATTTAATCATCTTCTAAACAGCTTTTAGATGTTCGTTGTTTAGTTAAGATCAAATCGGTTTCTAGCGATGTTTCTGTTTTTATATACAGTAGAGATTAATCGTTAATAATATCATAAAAACAAATATTTTGTAGATATTTTTATTTTGCTTTGCCCTTTATTTATTGTCTTCATGAAAATCCTTGCCTTCCCGCAAAAAGCGGGATCTTCGAGGGGTATGTTCAAGCTGACCGCCTGTCCCGTTGTAGCGGGGCTATGCGGGTTGTTGTTTAGTAATAAGGGATATTTTTTGAAGAAAGGGTTAAAAAGTCTTATAAATTGTTGTGAATTGTATTTTTTGGGCTTTTTTGGATGGTATTACCTTAAACTGGTCAGACAAAAAGGGACATCTATGGAAGTTGTGTTTGCGGAGAGATTTTGCAGCTGCAGAGAATTGATGTTTCCCGGGTTATTCTTTGGCTTTATTAAAAAGGGGCGATTTAATAAGGTTAAATTTTTGTCCCAGAAACCTAAACAGAGTTATAACGGTCTTTATTCCGTAAATAGCGCTGTTTTTAAAATCTATTTGTGATGCTTCGGGAAAATATCTGACAGGTACCGGAACACAGCCTATTCTGAAATTAAAGTATGCTGTCTGGGCCAGAAATTCGGTGTCAAATACAAAGTCTTCTGAATTTTCAAGAAAAGGGATAGTCTCAAGCACTTTTCTTGAATAGGCTCGGTACCCTGTATGGAAATCAGTCACGTTCTGTCCAAAAACAATGTTTTCTGTAATGGTTAAAAGACGGTTGAAAATATACTTCCATATCGGCATACCCATTTCAAGCGTCTCTTTTCTGGTTCTGATACGGGTGCCCAGCACAACATCACAGACATCCTTTTCAATAAACCCAATAATATAAGGTACCAGTCTGCTGTCATACTGGTAATCCGGATGAACCATTATTACAATATCAGCGCCCCTTTTTAAGGCTTCTGTATAACAGGTCTTCTGGTTTCCGCCGTATCCCCGGTTTTTTTCATGAACAACCGTATGTATACCCAGAGACTCTGAGACTTTAACCGTATCATCACTGCTTTTATCGTCTACCAGGATAACTTCGTCAATATAACCTTCAGGGATATCATCAAAAGTCTTCTTTAATGTTTCTGCCGCATTATAAGCGGGCATTACAACGATTACCTTTTTTCGATCAGACATCTGTTTTCTCCTTTGGTCATATTCTATAAGAGATAAGAAGGCGATATGCTTAATAATATAAGGTTTGTACTTTGCAAACGGTTTAAAAATACACTAAAAGATTTGTAATTTCAATAAATTATTATTTATTATTTATTTCAGCCAAGCTTTTTTAATTTCTGCAGCAGGTTTATTGAAATTGAAACAAAAAAAGGAAATGGTCTGTAGAAGCAGAGCAGCCTTCTAAAATCTTTGTTTAAGTTATTAAAAAAAAATGATAGGCTGTATCGAACCTGCATAAATTCTTTTGGAAACTGACATGACCGACCCTCTTATAATTATAGTTATTATTATTTTAGCAGCAGTTCTGTTTCTGGTTTTTCTCTTTTCCAGACTGTTAAAAAAAATATCAGGTTTTGATCAGGAGCTGCAAAACCTTGAAAAAAATCAGCAAAGAACTGAAAGCATCGTTAAGGAAGAAATAGCAAAAAACAGGACAGAGACAAGCCAGAACAACCAGCTTTCCAGACAGGAAATGTCAAATTCTTTAAAATCATTTGGGAGATTCTCTTCTTTCCAGAATGGCAGAGATAGCCGGACTTCAAAAAAATCAACTGGATACCTTCTCAAAACAGCTTTCTACCCAGACCCGCACCAACGAGGAAAAACTGGAACAGATGCGTGAAACAGTGGAGAAAAGACTAAAGACCCTCCAGGATGAAAATACTAAAAAGCTGGAACAGATGCGCGAAACAGTGGATGAAAAACTCCATGCAACTTTAGAAAAAAGACTGGGAGAATCTTTTAAACTGGTCAGCGACAGGCTGGAACAGGTTTACAAAGGTTTGGGTGAAATGCAGACCCTGGCTGCGGGTGTGGGCGACCTGAAAAAAGTCCTTTCTAATGTAAAGACACGGGGAATCTGGGGAGAGATAAGCCTCGGGTTTTTGATCGAACAGCTTTTTACGCCTGAACAGTATGCGAAAAATGTTGCGACGAAAAAGGGAAGTTCCGAAAGAGTTGAATTTGCCATCAGGCTTCCAGGCAGAGATAAGGATGAGGGGGAAGTATGGCTTCCGATTGACTCAAAGTTTCCAGAAGCAGATTATACCCGGCTGATCGAGGCTCAGGAAAAAGCAGATCCTGAGCTGGTGGAAGAATCTGCCAAGAGTCTTGAAAAATTTATTAAAGCAGAAGCAAAAAAAATAAATGAAAAATACATAGATCCTCCAAACACCACAGACTTTGGGATTATGTTTTTACCGGTTGAAAGTCTGTACTCGGAAGTTTTAAGAAGGCCCGGTCTTTTTGAACAGCTGCAGCGCGAGTTCCGCATTACGGTTACCGGCCCCACAACGCTGGCCGCGCTCTTAAACAGCCTTCAGATGGGGTTCAGGACCCTGGCCATAGAAAAACGTTCCAGTGAAGTATGGACAGTTCTTGGTACGGTTAAAACAGAATTCGGCAAGTTCGGAGATATTCTTGATAAAACCCAGAAAAAACTCCAGGAAGCAAGCAATACCATAGAGACGGCGGCAAGAAAATCAAGGACCATTGAAAGAAAGCTTAAAAACGTGCAGGAAATGCCTGTTGAAAAATCTGTCGAAATACTGCCTGACGTTGATGACAGTAACGACAATTGACAGACATTCGTTAAAATGATAAAAAGACCTTTAGTTTGATCCTTAAACAGACTTCATTAACCTATCCAAACAAACAAGATGAATGCAATAGAGGTTGAAAACCTTTCAAAATTCTACGGTCCTGCAAGAGGAATAGAGGAAGTCTCTTTTTCAGTAAAAAAGGGTGAGATTATGGGGTTTCTCGGACCGAACGGTTCCGGAAAAACAACCACCATGAGAATTCTGACCTGTTTTTTTCCCCCTACCAGCGGAACCGCACGTATCTGCGGAAGCGACATTTTAAATGATTCTTTTTCAGTCCGGCAGAAAATCGGTTACCTTCCTGAAAATGTGCCCCTGTATATGGATATGCCGGTCTTTTCATATCTTAACTTTTTTGCGGAAATAAAGGGTGTTCCTTCCCGAATGAAAAAGAAGAAGGTGGATGAAGTCATCCAGCGGTGTGAACTTCAGAGTGTTTCTCACCGGCTGATCAGAAAACTGTCAAAGGGGTTTAGGCAGAGGGTCGGGATTGCACAGGCCCTTTTAAATGATCCCGAGGTCCTCATTCTTGACGAACCCACAGTGGGTCTCGATCCGAAACAGATCATAGATATCAGAAGTTTGATAAAAGGGCTTGGCGGAAGCCAGACCGTAATTCTATCCACGCATATTCTTCCGGAAGTAAGCATGACCTGTGACCGGGTGATTATTATGCATCAGGGCAGGCTGGTTGCAGTTGACACACCCTCAAACCTGACAAAGAAGCTTCAGCAGGCACCTAAAATAATGCTTAAAGCGGAAGGCCCGGTATCGGATATTACGCGTACCCTAAGCCGGATTTCGGGAATAACAGCAATTGACCGAAAAGAACCGGACTCAGAAAAGAACGGTTTCTATGAAATAGAGACCGAAGAAAATGCTGATGTAATAAACGAGATAGCAAAGTCTGTATATGAGAACAACTGGAAACTTAAAGAGATCAGACTCGTGGACATGACGCTTGAGGAAATATTTATTAAAGTAGTAACAGAAGAAGAAGGGGTCAACAACAAGTGAGCTGGTATTTTATTATGAAAAGAGAGGTGAATTCGTACTTCACTTCTTTAACCGCATATATTGTTCTTCTTATCTTTCTGGTGATATCCGGATATTTTTTCTATACCAACCTCACCATGTTTGTGACCTTTGTGGGTTCTGATATTAAGCTGGGGCTGTGGCAGTTTACGTTTCAGGACATGAGAAGAACCATGCTGCTACTTCTTCCCCTTCTGACCATGCGCTTATTTGCCGAAGAAAAAAAACTGGGAACCATCGAGCTTCTTTATACCCATCCCATAAAAGATCTCGCAATCATCATGGGAAAATATCTTGCCTGTCTCCTGGTGCTTATGGTGATGCTGGTGCTGACCTTTCTTTATCCCATACTCTTAAAGATTGTTTACAGTATTGAGCTTGGACCTCTGGTTACCGGATATCTCGGACTTTTTCTTCTTGGGGGCGCATTTATTGCCTGCGGAATATTTGTTTCATCATTAACCGAGAACCAGATTGTTGCCGCCATGGTTACCGCGGGAATCCTGATTCTTTTCTGGTCTATCGACTGGAACGAAGGAATCGCCGGAACAAAGGCAATGGTTATTCTTCACCAGATTTCACTCTTTGAACACTTTTACAGTTTTCCGCGCGGGGTGATCGATATCTCTAATATTGTTTACTATCTCAGCATTACCTTCTTTTTCCTGTTTTTAACTCTTCTCTCTCTTGAATCCCGCCAGTGGAGGGGAAAAAAATGAAAGCTCCCAACATACTATCAAAACAGGCTGTCATATATTATATAGAACTCTTTTTGCTGGTGGCCTTTGTGCTTGGAACCGTGGTGCTGGTAAACTATATTGCGTTTAATAATAACAAGCGTTTTGACTTTTCCCCTGAAAAAACATTTTCTCTTTCATCCCGGACCGAGCGTATTTTAGATTCTCTTGAACACGATATCCATGCAATCATATTCTATGACCGAAAAGAGGGGCGGACCTATCAGGAGCTCATGCAGCTTTTTTCATGGGCCTCAGATCGTTTTCATTACGAATTTATCGACCTAAACAAAAATCCGGCAAAAGCAGAAGCCTTTAATGTCACCAGAAAAGGCGCGGGCATACTTGAGTATATGGGAAAGAAAGAAAAGGTTCTGTATTTTGAAGAGAGCAACATTGTCAGCGCTATTATTAAACTGACAGACAGCCGGGTAAAAATAGTACGTTTTGTGACTGGTCATGGCGAAAGGAGTATCTCGGGCCATGACCCTGAGACAGGATATGCAAGGATTGTCAGTGCTCTTAGAGAAGAAAACTACCAGGTGAAAGAAATTCTTTTGATGCAGGAGCAAAAGATTCCGGATGACACCTCGATTCTGATCATCAGCGGTCCAAAAAAAGATTTCTTGAAACAGGAACTGGAGATGATCGATGCCTATATCAAAAACAATGGCCGGATTATTCTGCTCTGTGATCCCTACCCGCTTCCTGAACTTGAAAAATATATGGGGACCCTTGGGGTAAAACTGTCGCGTGATTTTGTAGTTGACAACAAAAGCAAGTTGTTTTCCATGGACCATTTATCCCCGATTATCATACCGGACAGAAACCATGCCATTGCTGAAAATATGAACGAGGCAGTAGTTTTCCCGATCTGCAGGTCTGTTGCTTCTGTTAAAGTAGAAGGCTTAGACCAGAAAACAGAAATAATCGCATATTCAAGTCCTGATAGCTGGGCTGAACAGAATACCCAAAGCGTGTATGACGAAAAAGCAGTCTTTAATAACGGGGTTGACATAAACGGCCCGGTTCCGGTAGCGCTTGTGAGCGAAATTTCTTTTGAAGAAGATAAGACCGGACATTTAATGGTCTTTGGCGATTCCGACTTTCTTACAAATTACTACTATACAATTCTTGGCAACAGGGACTTTTTTCTAAACTCAATAAACTGGCTTTCTGAAAAAACCGAAAATCTGGCTGCATGGCCAAGATCTCCGCAGGCACCCATGGATCTTCTATTTCTAACTGAAAACCAGAGCAGAATGATATTCTGGTCTGCTGTGGTAATAGAGCCGCTCATTATTTTTCTCATTGGCCTGTCTGTTATTTTCTGGAGGCGTTTTAAACGATGAATCTAAAAAGACTTTTTTTCTGGGCTTTTATCTTTTCAGTGCTTCTTGGTTATGTTTTGCTGACCGAGCAAAAACCCGCTGAAAAAAAAGAGCTTCCACAAAGCACCCAACTGGTAAAAGTTTTTTCATTTTCCCCGAAGAAAATGCAAAGAGTTGAGATTATTCAAAAAAATAAAAAAGTTATCCTGAAGAAAAATCCAGAAAACTGGGAAATTGTTTCTCCCGATTCAAAAAATGAAATCCGTCAGGAAGCAGTAAACAGCATCATTTCTGCCATAACAGATACAATTAATATTGAAGTTATCACAGATGCCCCTGAAGACCTGACCCAGTATGGACTGTCTTTACCTTCCACGATTTTAAATATCTTCCTTGATAATAAAGAGGACCCCATTGTTTTTCTCATGGGAGGCAAAACGCCGACAACCATAAGCATGTATGCCATGCTTAAAGGTGGAAATACCGTAATAACAATCGGTACTTTCTTGAGTTCTTCAATAAACAGTTTTATGTATAATTTTAAGTGATGCTTCCCGCCTGCAAGGCGGGGCATCCCGGTAATTAAGATTGATTTCCTGGCTTGTATCGCTCGACCCCGCTCATAGAGCGGGGCTTACGCAAAACACTCCGGTAAAAAAGCAATCTTTACCCCGTGAAATGATCGAAGATCAATTTCAGTTTTAATCGGAATTGTTTCACAGTGTTTCACAGGGTGAACCGCCCGCTTTGCTCAAGACGCTGAGTTCGCAGTAAGGCGGGGGGTTAAAAACCAAAGGCAGTTCTTTGCATCTCAACTTATAATCAACAGGCAGCAAAATTCACAAAACAGTTATTAAGACAGGCTTATGAAAAATCTCCGCTTGGGTTACCTCTCTACCATGTATCATACCTCCCATATGATCAAACATCTCAGATGGATAGAAGAAGAACTTGGAATAACGCCTGAATGGAATTTGTTCGGCACGGGCCCGTCAATGGTACAGGCATTCAGGGAAGACGCTCTTGATATTGGATACATCGGTCTTCCGCCGGCAATGATCGGAATAGAAAAAGGCCTGCCTTTGAAATGTATCGCCGGGGGTCATGTGGAAGGAACGGTCATGATCGGAAGAGATGAGTTTTCCTCTTCTGAAGATGAATCAACTTACGCTGTGCTTAAAAAGTTTGTTGGAAAAAAAATAGGCGCGCCCACTTCCGGTTCCATTCATGATGTGATTGCGCGGTTTTTGATTAAAGAAAGTGGCGCGGAAAATGTTGAGGTCATAAACTATCCCTGGGCAGACCTTATCCCGGATGCGATTCAAGCGGGTGAAATTGATGGTGCTTTTGGTACGCCTCCGCTTTCTGTTGTGGCAGACAAGTGGTTTGGTTATTCTGTTATTGTTCCGGCATCACGCATCTGGCCGTTTAACCCCAGTTACGGAATTGTGGTAACAGAAAAGACCTTACAGGAAAAAGAGCTGCTCAAAGGTTTTCTTAGCCTTCATGAAAAAGCCTGCAACCTGGTAATTGAAAATCCAAAAGAAGCGGCAAAAATCACATCCGATGAGGTAACGGTGGTGGACAGTGATTTTGTACAAAAGGTTTTTTCTGTTTCTCCCCGTTACTGCGCAGCGCTTCCTGAAGAATATGTAAACGCAACAACAGCTTTTATGCCCGCATTGAAGAACATGGAATATATTAAGAGGGTCCTTTCAATAGAAGAAATATTTGATTTTTCACTCATTGAAGAGGTCCATCTTGAACTGCATCATTATTTGAAGCCTTTGAGTGCTTGTTAAAAAGGATTCAAGGTTTCGAGGGGTCTCCACCCTCCGTAGCATAGCTACTGCGGAGGACGGGAAGGATTCGAGGGGTCAAGTGTTACGAACTACGGACATGTGATTTTATGTTTTTCCTTCAAGCGTAGCGCTCCTCAAATCCC
>PVMK01123774.1_pt1 | contig 10860 bp, 8 predicted proteins | sample 1853481 | NCBI WGS metagenome assembly PVMK01 (sample SAMN08533507, study PRJNA380276) | Marine sediment metagenome, whole genome shotgun sequencing project. | reverse complement strand
CTCGAGATAGATCTCTTTTTCCGTGCCCCGGTCGAGGTCCAGGTCGGTGGGAATCGAAGAAGTTGACGCCGGGGGAGGAGCCAGGAGGAGCAGGAAAACGATCAAAATCGTGCGGAATGGGACCCCCCCGGCAAGAGACAAGACATTTCCAGATCCGCAAGCAGGCATCTTGTCGGTCCTTTCAGCAAGAAGTCGCCACTTTGAAGACGGATGCGCCTACCGTGACAGTATCCCTTCCCCGCGATAGTACATTAAATCCCTGCCTGGCACCACCTGGCCGGGGAACACCCGGCCGGGAACGAGCCGCACCTTTGGGACACTCCACTCATCAAAGTCCTTGAAGGCGTGTCCTCCGCAGTGCTAGAATGGCGGGAAAACCACTGAAAAAAGAGAAAAACCATGTATACGCAGATTGAAAAAGTCCGGGTCCTCTTCGAAACCCTTCCGTACATAAAGAAGTTCTCGGGAACGACCGTGGTCATCAAGTATGGCGGCAACGCCATGGTGAGCCCGGAACTGCAGGTCCTTTTCGCCGAGGACGTGGTCTTCCTGAAATATCTCGGGATCAACCCGGTCATCGTTCACGGAGGAGGGCCCCAGATCGGCGCCGTCATGGACAGGATGGGCCTGAAACCGCGCTTTATCGACGGCCACCGGGTGACCGACAAGGAGACGATGGACATCGTCGAGATGGTCCTCGCCGGCAAGGTCAACAAGGAAATCGTGATGAACATACAGCGGGCCGGCGGTCTGGCCGTCGGCCTCTCCGGCAAGGACGCCTTTCTCCTGCGAGCGCACAAGAAGCGGATCCAGAAGGTCAATCCCGAGTCCCAGGCCCCCGAGATCATCGACATCGGGCTCGTCGGGGAGATCACCCAGGTCAACCCCGACATCATCCGCACGCTGGAGGAAGGAGGGTTCATCCCCATCATATCGCCGGTCGGAGTCGGGCCGGCAAATGAGACCTTCAACATCAATGCCGACACGGTGGCAGCGGCAGTGGCCATCGCCCTTTCGGCTCAGAAGCTGATCTACCTCACCGACAGCGAAGGGGTCCTCGACCGCAAGGGCCGCCTCATCCCGATCCTGGACCGGGCGACGGCGAAAAGACTCATCCGGCAGGACGTGATCCGTGAGGGGATGATACCGAAGGTTACCCACGCCCTGCGGGCCCTCGAGGGAGGAGTGAAGCAGACCCACATCATCGACGGCCGCCTGGAGCACACGCTGCTTCTGGAAATGTTCACCGCCCGCGGCATCGGCACGGAGATACAACTCGAGCCGCTTCCGAAAACAGGAAAGAAGGGAAAGAAGGAGAAGGGGAATGTCTGAAAACACCTTTGTCGCCACCGATCAGAACTTCGAGGAGGAAGTCCTCAAGTCCACCGTTCCCGTCGTGATAGACTTCTGGGCCGCCTGGTGCGTCCCCTGCAAGATGATTGCCCCGACACTGGACGAACTGGCGCAGGAGTTCGCCGGCAAAATAAAGATCGGCAAGCTCAACGTGGACGATAATCGCACCGTCGCCGGCAAGTACGGAATCCGGGGCATCCCTTCTCTCCTCCTCTTCAAGGACGGCGAGATCAAGGACCAGATGGTCGGGGTTCACTCGAAGCAGGAGATCAGCAACATGATCTCCAAGAGCCTCTAGCCCGGACATGGACCAATCCTGGGCGAAGCGGGCGGAGAAGGTCTTTCTCCGCAACTACTATCCCGCCCGGGTCTCCCTTGTCAAAGGCGAGGGCTGCCGGGTCTTCGACGACGCCGGCAAGTCGTACCTCGACCTCGTCAGCGGCATAGCCGTCAACAACCTCGGCCACTGCCATCCCGCCGTCGTCGCGGCGATCCGGGAGCAGTGCGGCCGCCTGATGCACGTCTCCAACCTCTACCAGAACCCCGTCCACCTGCAGCTCGCCGAACTGCTGACGGAGCACTTCCCCGGGGGCCGGATCTTCTTCTGCAACAGCGGCGCCGAAGCCAACGAAGCCGCCATCAAGCTCGCCCGCCGCTACGGCCACATGAAATCCGGGCCGCGGCGCCACGTCATCGTCGCCGCCCTCGGCTCCTTCCACGGGCGGACGATGGGAGCCCTGTCGGCGACGGGGCAGACACAGTATCACAAGGGGTTCGAGCCTCTCCTCCCGGGATTCCGCCACGTCCCCTTCGGCGACCTGGCGGCCCTCGAAGCCGCCGTCGGCGAGGAAACATGCGCCGTCCTCCTCGAGCCGATCCAGGGTGAGGGCGGGGTGATCGTCCCCCCCGAGGGGTACCTGAAGGGAGGGTTGGAAATCTGCCGCCGCGCCGGCGCGATCCTCATCCTCGACGAGGTCCAGACGGGGATGGGGCGAACGGGAACCATCTTCGCCCACCAGGCCGAGGGCGTCGTTCCCGACGTCATGACTCTCTCCAAGTCTCTCGGGGGAGGGCTCCCTCTCGGTGCGATGCTGGCCCGGGGGGAGGCGGCCGACTCCTTCGAGCCCGGCAATCACGCCTCGACCTTCGGCGGCAACCCCGTCGCCTGTGCCGCCGGACGGGCGGTGATCGAGACGATCATCAATGAAGGCCTCCTCGAGAAAGTGCGCTCGCTGGGCGCTTTTTTCACTGCCGGCCTGGAGGATATCGCCCGCCGCCGGGGTACGATTTCCGCTGTCCGCGGGCGCGGACTCCTTCTGGCGGCGGTCCTCACCGTTGAAGCCGCCCCGATCGTGGAGGCCGCCCTCGAGAGAGGCTATCTCATAAACGCCGTGCAGAAACAGGTGCTGCGGTTGGCCCCCCCCTTTATCATCACCGAGGAGGAAATCACTTCCTTCCTCCGGGAACTGGAAGAGATCCTGGGCTGAGAGCGCCGACCGGCGTTCAACCGGGCCGTCATGAGGGAAACACGCGGAAGGGTCGCGAAGCCGACCATCGGCATTACCATGGGCGATCCCGCCGGGGTGGGCCCGGAGATCATCGTGAAAGCCCTCGGAAGCCGCCGGGTGCGCGCGTGCTGCCGGGCCGTGGTCATCGGCCGCCCTGAGGTTCTCGACACCGCCTCCCGCTCCCTCGATTCGCCGCGGCGCTTCGCCACCGTATCGGATCCGTCCCGGAAGACAACCGCCGGCAGTTCGCCGCTCATCGAAGCGGGCGCCTTCCTGGCCGACCTTCGCCTCGGCCGCCCCCGCGCCGCCGGGGGGCGCGCCGCCGTCGCCGCCATCGAAAAAGCGGTGGCGCTCGCCCGGGCCGGAGATATCGACGGCATCGTCACCGCCCCGATCAGCAAAGAGGGCATCCGCCGGGGCGGCAGCCCCTTCCCCGGCCACACCGAAATGCTCGCCTCCCTTACAGACACCGAAAACTATGCCATGATGCTCGTCGGCGGCGGCCTTCGCGTCAGCCTGGCGACGATACACATCCCCCTCAGGGAGGTGCCTCGCTCTCTCACCACCGGCGGGATCCGGCGCATCATCGATCTCACCTGGCGGGCCCTCGGTGATTTCGGCGACGGCGACGCCGAAATAGCCGTCTGCGGCCTCAATCCTCACGCCGGCGAAGCCGGCATCATGGGCGAGGAGGACCGCCGCCTCATCGCTCCCGCCGTCCGGGCCGCCGCGCGGAAAGGAATTCCCGTCTCCGGCCCCTGGCCCGCCGACACGATCTTTTACCGGGCCGCCCGGGGGGAATTCGGCGCCGTCGTCGCCATGTACCACGACCAGGGTCTCATTCCCCTGAAGACCCTCGCCTTCGACAGCGGCGTCAACCTGACCCTCGGCCTGCCGATCATTCGCACTTCCGTCGACCACGGGACAGCCTGCGACATCGCCGGGAAGGGGGTCGCCAGCCCCTCGAGCCTCATCGCCGCCGTCGAAATCGCCGCCGGCCTGGCACGACAGCGGGCGGCGAAGGCCTGAGAAGCGATGGCGGAGCCGATACGAGCCCGGAAATCCCTGGGACAGCACTTCCTCCGGGACGACGAGGTTCACGACGAAATCCTTCACTGGGCCCGTCTTTCCCCGACCGACCGCGTCCTGGAGATCGGCGCCGGGGACGGCACCCTGACCCGCTCCCTCGGCCGGCTGGCCGGGGAGGTGATCGCCGTGGAGACCGACAGACGCTGGCTCCGCCTCCTCCGCCGGGAGTTCCCGCCCGCGGGGACGGTCCGCATCGTGGAGGCCGACATTCTGCGCTACGACTTCTCGTCCCTCCTCGATCTCGCCCCGCTCAAGGTGGTCGCCGACCTGCCGTACAACATCGCGACGGCGGTGCTCGACCGCCTCCTCGAGAGGCGGGACCTCTTCTCTCTCATGGTGCTCATGTTTCAGAAGGAGGTCGCCCTCCGCCTCACCGCCTCCCCCGGCACGGGGAGCTACGGTTCCCTCACCCTGGCCACCCGCTACCGAGCCGAGACGGAGATTATCCGCATCGTCCCGCCCCAGTCCTTCGTGCCGCCCCCGAAGGTGGAATCGGCGCTTCTGCAGGTCATTCCGAGAGAGAGCCCGCTTCTTTCGCCCGCCGCCGAAAAGATCTTCGCCCGCCTCATCCGGGCCGCCTTCAGGCATCGCCGCAAGACATTCCTCAACTCCCTGACCCACTCCGCCTTCCCCCGGCCTTCCGCCACCGTCTCCGCGGCGATGGAGAGCCTTTCGATCCACCCTCGCGTCCGGGCCGAGGAGATCGGCTTCGAGGATTATCTCCGCCTCGCCGACCTTTTCGCCGGCAGCGACGCCGCCGGGCCCGGAACCTCTCCGCCGGACAGGATGCCGTGACGAGGGAGCCCGACACCACCCTCGACATCATTCCCCTCGGCGGGCTGGGGGAAATAGGGCTGAACATGCTCTGCCTCCGCTGTCGCGGCCAGATCCTCGTCGTCGACTGCGGTCTCATGTTCCCCGAGGCGGAACACCTCGGCATCGACCTGATCGTTCCCGACTTCTCCTATCTGCTCGAGCACCGGGAAGAGATCGTGGGCGTCGTCCTGACGCACGGCCACGAAGACCACATCGGGGCCCTCCCCTATCTACTCGACCTGATACCGGTTCCCCTCTACGGCACCACCCTGACCCTCGGGCTCGTCGGGGAGAAACTCCGGGAGTTCAAGCTCGAGGGACGGACCGAGCTGCACACTATCAGGGACGGTGAAATCATCGAACTGGGAACTTTCCGCGTCGAGGCGGTGGCCGTCAGCCACAGCATCGCCGACGGGATCGGCCTGGCGATCGACACCCCGGCGGGTCTCTTCGTCCACACCGGGGACTTCAAGCTCGACCCCCGCCCGGTGGACGGAAGGACCACCGATCTCGACCGCTTCCGCGCCCTGGGGGACCGCGGGGTGACGGCCCTTCTCTCCGACAGCACCAACGCCGAGAATGACGGCTCCACCCCCTCCGAAAGCTCACTCCGCCCGACCTTCCGCAAAATCATCGCCGCATCGGAAGGCCGGGTCCTCGTCGCCACCTTCGCCTCTCACGTCCATCGGATTCAGCAGGTGGTCGACGCCGCCGCCGAGGCGGGCAGGAAAGTGCACCTGAGCGGACGGAGCATGGTCGCCATCGCCGGGGTGGCGACCCGGCTCGGCCGGCTGCGCCTGCCGTCGGAAATCCTCATCGACGCCGGGCAGCTGCGCTCCCTCCCGCCGGACAGAATCCTGATCCTCACCACCGGAAGCCAGGGAGAGCCCCTCTCAGCTCTGTCCCGCATCGCCGTCGACAACCATCGCCAGATCAAGATAATGCCGGGAGACACCGTCATCATCTCCGCCCGGGTGATCCCCGGACACGAGAAGGCGGTCGCGCGGACCATCAACAACCTCTTCCGGCGCGGCGCCGAAGTCCTCTACAACCGTATAGACGACGTTCACGTGTCGGGACACGCCGGACGTGACGAGCTCGCCGCCATGATCAGGGCCGTCCGGCCCCGTCACCTGGTCCCGATCCACGGGGAGCACCGCCACCTCGCCCACCACGCCCGTCTCGCCGCGAGTCTCTCCCTGACCGGGGAGCGGATTCTCCTCGCCCGCAACGGCGACCGCCTCCGCTTCGAAGAGGGACGGGGCGTCATCTCCGGGCGGGTGGCGGCGGGAAGGGTGCTCATCGACGGCAAGGGGCGCGGCCGCGCCGACGACAGCGTGCTGAAAGACCGGAGAAGAATGTCCCGGGACGGCGTTATCCTCATCATCATCGTTATCAGCCGGCAGACCGGCGAGGTGGTGGCGAAACCGGACATCATCGCCCGGGGGGTCGCCTTCGAGGACGAAAGCCCCTCCCTCGTCAGCGAGACGCGGAAGGTCGTAGCCGGTGTCCTGGAGGGGTGCGACGCCGACCTCCGGATGGAGTGGGAAGAGGTCCGGATCAAAGTCGGCAAGGCGGTGCGGCGCTTCATCGATCGCAAGATGGAGCGCCGGCCCCTCATTCTCCCGACGGTGATAGAAATCTAGAACCTCCGAAAGACTTCCAGTTCTTTCTTGTGCTATCGATTCATTTTTGTTACACTTTTTGCTTGTTAAGTGCTATTTCCCACATATTCACTAGAAATTGATCCTTGGGGGCATCGATGAACGAGAACCAAAAACCACAGCACACGCAGGTCGGCCGTTTTTTCAACTACGCCAACAACCCGATCACCGTCACGGGTGCCATCATCACCACTCTGGCCGCCCTCCTGATAAGCATCTTCATCGCCATTCACCTCTTCGGTGGGCACCAGAGCGCCTACACGGGAATCCTGGCCTTCGCCATCCTGCCGGCGATCTTCGTTTCCGGCCTGTTCATCATCCCCGTCGGCATGTGGTTCAGGCGGCGCAAACTCATCGCCGCCCACACCAGCGAAGCCGAGCTTGACGCTTTCCCCCGTCTCGACTTCAACGATCCCCACCTGCGCAAGGTGGTGCTCGTCGTCATCGTTCTCACCTGTCTCAACGCCGTCATCTTCGGGACCGCCTCCTACATCGGCGTCGAGTACATGGAGTCGGTGGAATTCTGCGGCACCGTCTGCCACACCGTCATGTCGCCGGAGTACGCCGCCTACCAGGATTCGCCCCACTCCCGCGTCCGCTGCGTCCAGTGTCACATCGGTCCCGGCGCCTCGTGGTTCGTGAAGTCCAAGATCGACGGCCTCCGTCAGGTGGTGGCCACCACGCTGAACACCTTCAGCCGTCCCATCGGCTCCCCCATTCACAACCTCCGCCCGGCGCAGGACACCTGCGAGCAATGCCACTGGCCGAAGAAACATCACGGCGACAAGCTCCGCGTCATCGCCCGCCACGAGTCCGACGAGACGAACACGCCGAGCTACACGGCCCTCCTGCTGAAAACGGGCGGCGGGGATCTCGACCAGGGGAGGCACGGCGGCATCCACTGGTGGCACATCTATTCCGACAACCGTATCCGGTACATTCCCTCCGACGAGCGGCGCTTCGGCATCAAGTGGGTCGAACTGATAACGGCCGACGGGGAGACGAGGACCTACACGCGCGAGAGCGAGGAGGCTGTCGGAGAAGAGGAGATCGCCGCCGAAGCGCGGATCATGGACTGCATCGACTGCCACAACCGCCCGACGCACCTTTACAAGTACCCCAACGATTCCCTCGACGAGGTGATGGAGCGCCGCTCCGACCTGAGGGCGCTCCCCTTCTTCAAGCGCGAGGCCCTCGCCGCCATCACGGGAGAGTACGCCACGAACGTCGAGGGGACGGAAGCCGTCAGCGACGCCATCATGCGTTTCTACCGGACGAAATACCCTGATATCTTCAAGAACAAGGAGGGCCTCGTCACGGACGGCGCGGAAACGGTGGCCGCGATCTACGCCCGGACCGTCTTCCCCGAGATGAACACGAACTGGGAGACTCATCCCAGCCATATCGGCCATCCCAACGACGACGACGAAGGATTTCTCGGCTGTTGGCGCTGCCACGACGACGAACTTCAGACTGCCGACGGGGATCACGTTATCCCCCAGGACTGCGACAACTGCCACACCTTCCTCTTCGAGGACCTTCCCGAGCTGCCGGAATTCGATTCGGCGATATTCTGATATCCGGCGCAAGGGCTCGCGCAATAATAACTTCACAGAATTCGCGCCGGAGATTTAGGTTGGGTTTGGTCGATATGATTGAGCAAAACCACAGAAATAGCGGGCTATTTCGAGGATTTTGCGATTGAAGATCGGCCAAAGACGGCCTGAAGATACAAGTCGAAAATGTGAAGTTATTATTGCGCGAGCCCTAAGGACAGGCCGATGGGCGGGGCTTCGAACCGACTCTCATGACTCTGTTTGAAATCCTGTCCCTGGCGGTAGTCCAGGGGCTGACGGAGTTCCTGCCGGTCTCAAGTTCAGGGCACCTTGTTCTGGCGGGGTCCCTCTTCGGCACCCTTCCGGAAGAGAACCTCCCCACGATCATCGCCCTCCACGTCGCCACCGCCTGCGCCGCTCTCCTCTTTTACCGGCGCGACATCGCCGACCTGGTCCGGGGGCTGGTCGCGCGAGAGAAGGGCGCCCTGCGGCTCCTGCTGCTGATTGCGGGAGCAACCGTGGCCACCGCCGTCATCGGACTGACATTCAGAGGCTTGCTGGCGGGGCTCTTCTCTTCCACCCGGGTAGTGGCGGCAAGTCTCTTCGCCACCGGCGCTATTCTCATATCCGCCTCACTCCGCCCCCCCGGAGGAGAGACGATGGAGGAGATGGCCTGGTGGAAAGCTCTTCTGATCGGCCTTGCCCAGGGGATCGCCATCGTCCCGGGCCTCTCCCGCTCGGGGACGACCATCGCGGTCGCCCTCTTTCTCGGGCTCCGACGCACTGAAGCGGTGAAGTTCTCCTTTCTTCTCCTCATCCCCGCCACCGCCGGGGCAACCCTGCTGGAGTCGCTCCAGACCGCTTCCCTGGGTGGGGGCAATCTGCTACAATTGGCTGCCGGTTTCCTCGTGGCGGCGCTGGTCGGATACGCGTCGATTCTTCTTGTCCTCCGGTGGACCGGCAGCGGAAGGCTTTGGTACTTCGGCGTGTACTGCTGGTCCGTGGCGGCTCTGGCCGCTCTCGCGGGATAGCCGGGCAAACGTATGGTCGCTAAGAAAAAACCGCCCAAGGCAGGCGGAGGCAAGTTCCTCCCGCGGGCGCCGGCAGGTGACCGCGACAGGAGGACAGCGCGATGGGCCCGCATCAAGGAGGCCATCGGCGTCGCCCTCGTGGCGCTGACGGTGGCGGGCATCATCAGCCTCATTTCCTATCACCCCCAGGACGGCTCCTTCAACGCCGCCTCTTCAAACCCCGCCTTTCATAACTACCTCGGCCGCTTCGGAGCCTACCTCTCCGACGTCCTGATTCAGCTGCTGGGATTCGGGGCCTATCTCTTTCCCCTCTTCACTTTCGTTCTTTCCCTGTCCTGCTTCGTGCGGATCGCCGAAGGGCATCTTCACGCGGCGGCGCGCTTAGGCGGCGCGATCCTCTTCTCCCTCTCCCTGGTGGGGCTTGCCAACCTCCTCTTCCCCTCCGACCCCCTCTTCGCCGACACGGCGGCCGGCGGTTTTGCGGGCGACTTCCTCGTTCGGCACATCGCCGGCTATCTCGGGAGAACCGGCGCCTACCTGGTCTTTTTCTCCACCCTCGTCGTCTCCCTCATGGCCCTTACCGGCTTGACGCTGAAGGAGGCCGGCGCCTCGACCTGGGTCGCCGCCGTGGGCGCCTGGAGCAGATTCCGCCAGCACCGACAGCTGACGAAAGGGCGGGCGATCAAAGAGCAGGCCCGCACGCGCCCCGCGGAAGAGCCCCCATGGGAGGCGGCGAACGAACCGGAAATCATCGACCACCTCGTTCCCGCCATCCCCCGAAAGCCCAGGAGGCCGGCGAAACAGGAAGCCCTGGATTTCCGCCGGGGCTCCGGGAAATTCACCCTCCCGCCACTCTCGCTCCTCGCCGACCATCCCGCGAGCCGTTCCCATCTCTCCCGGGAGGAGCTGATCGCCAACTCCCGCATCCTCGAGGGAAAGCTCAAGGATTTCGGCGTCACCGGAAAAGTCACCCAGGTCCATCCCGGACCGGTGATCACCATGTACGAATTCGCCCCGGCGCCCGGCGTCAAGGTCAACCGCATCGTCAACCTGGCGGACGATCTGGCCCTGGCCATGAGCGCCATGGCGGTGCGAGTGGTGGCCCCGATCCCGGGCAAGGCGGTCGTCGGCATCGAGATACCAAACCACGACAACGAGATGGTGCACCTGAAGGACATCATGGTCTCCGATGAGTTTCGCGCCAGCGGCTCCAAACTCACCGTCGTTCTCGGGAAGGACATCTTCGGCCGTCCGCGGGCGACCGACCTGGGCGCGATGCCCCACGTGCTCATCGCGGGAGCGACCGGCGCCGGCAAGAGCGTCATGATCAACTCGATGATCTGCAGCATCCTCTTCAATGCGACGCCCACCGAGGTCCAGTTCCTGATGATCGACCCCAAGATGGTGGAGCTCACCCCCTACGACGGCATCCCGCACCTCATCGCCCCCGTCGTCAGCAACCCGAAGAAAGCAGCCTATGCCCTTCGCAACGCCGTCGGGATAATGGAGGAGCGCTACCGGACTCTCGCTGACAAGAAGGTGCGCAACATAGCGTCCTACAACAAGCTCATCGGCAGCGGGCGGGCCGCCCCCGGGAACGGCGAACCGGAACCGACCCCGATGCCTTACATGGTCATCGTCATCGACGAACTGGCCGACCTCATGATCCTGGCCCAAAACGAGGTCGAGGACTCGATCACCCGGCTCGCCCAGCTCTCGCGGGCCGTCGGCATCCACCTCGTGATCGCCACCCAGCGCCCTTCCACCAACGTCATTACGGGGATCATCAAGGCCAACCTCCCCGTCCGCATATCGTTCCAGGTCGCCTCGAAGATCGACTCCC
>PVMK01120849.1_pt1 | contig 10861 bp, 11 predicted proteins | sample 1853481 | NCBI WGS metagenome assembly PVMK01 (sample SAMN08533507, study PRJNA380276) | Marine sediment metagenome, whole genome shotgun sequencing project. | reverse complement strand
ACAGTTCAGAGCGTTCTGATTTTATTTTACTGCTGTGATTCAAGATCGCGTTCCACATGATCTCTGGAGAACGATACTGGTTATAGGTACCTTCAAGCCGTTCTCCCTCAACCAGGCCAAACAGATAATCGAGCTCCTCATCCGTATATTTCGGCACCAGGGCAAACCCCTGGGCCACCCGCATCACATCCGATGAATTAAATTCAAATGAGTCCTGCCACCATTTTGTATATTCATCAAGTCCTTTTTCTCCAGACAGTTCCTTTGCCACTGCATTTGCCGCCCGGTAACCGCACATCAGCGCACCCTGGGTTTCCACTTCAACAAAAGCGGCTGCATCTCCAATCACGATTGCGTTTCTATTCCAGGGCACAGGCATGGCAGTATAAGTCTTAAGGGTGCATCCCACCGGTTTTATGAGTTTGGCATCTTCAAACGCCCAGGCCAGGGCGCCTTTTTGGGTGATATTTTTAAAAGATCTCAGGAGGAGAATATTTTTTATTCCGGTACAGATCACATACCCCACATCTTCACCATGAATTGATGGGCCAATCATCACCGGGGCCAAGCCCCTGATAATTGCGCCCGAAATAGGTCTTTAAAGCGGTCTGTCTAAGACCTTGATCCCCTCCATGTAATAGACAATACAAAACGCTGTGGTAAAGAGCTGCCTTTCCTTGTTCATCCCGAGTGCTTCTGCTACCCCGGTATTGACCCCATCCGCAGCAATTAATTTTTTTGAGGAAATAACAGAATGTTTTCCCTGACAAGTCAGATACAGTTTGACTTCGCTGCCTGTATCTTCTGCATCATATACCACCGTTGAAGAGATATACTCAACTCCCCAGATCAGTACATTCATCAAGCAATTCCTGGAGAAGGAACCCCTTGTCAAACTTAATTACAATAGGCCTTTTGTCTTCATATGCAAAATGTATGTTATTACCTGAAGGCGAAATATAATACTTATCTGTCACCTTCATTTGAGGACCGGTATACTTGACCCTGAAATTATTTTTGGTAAAAAATATTTCATCTTTTCCAACTTTAATGGTGTCCCCGGAATAGTTCTCATCCATAATAAACTGTTCGCAGCAGGCCCGGGTTATTTGAGAGATATCTTTTCTCTTTTCAATCAGTACAACTTTTAGCCCCTTTTCCGCAGCTGTCTTAGCTGCCATGAGCCCGCCGGGTCCGGCACCAACAATTGCAACATCATACATATTAATTGCCTTCCTGTTATTAATAATATATGCCGCTAAGCATACCAGCAGACTAACACATGTATATTTTAACTGATAAGAAAATTATCCCGAGCTTTTAAAAGCTTGACAGATAAAATTGCTTGTAATATTTTACGAGAATATTCATTAAACAGTTAGATTTAATTTAATTTTAACGGAAATAGCTATGTTTTCAACTGATAGCTAAAGAAGCTTCTTGGTGAAAATCTGGTATTAAGTGATGATGAAATATGCGAAACCTATTCCAGAGACCAGAGCTTTGTCAGCGGTAAAAAACCCGATGCAGTTGTTTTTGCTGAATCTGCTGAACAGGTACAGGAGGTATTGCGATATGCAAACAAAACAAAAACTCCTGTGGTGCCGCGCAGCTCGGGATTAAATTTACATGGCGCCGCTGTCCCGGCATACGGCGGCATTGTCCTTGACCTTTCAAAGATGGACAGGATCATAGAGATCAATGAAAAGGACATGTATGTCATTGTTGAGCCCGGAGTAACCTTTGAAAAACTACAGAACGCTTTAATTGAAAAATCTCTTCGAATCATGGTTCCATTTGGAATACCTCCCGGAAGGTCTGTCCTGACAAGCTATCTTGAACGCGATATTGTTATGACATCAGCAAGCACGGAGTATGGAAACTTTCTCACCCATGATACGGAACTGATTCTTCCGGACGGAGAACTTTTCAGAACCGGCTGCTGGAACCTCGGGGGTAGGCCCGGTGGACTGTACGGACCGGGGCTGAATACGCTTCACCGTCTCTGGACCGGGGCCCAGGGGACCCTTGGTGTTTTTACAAAGATGGTTATCAGCATCCACCACCTCTCGCCAGTTAGAAACTTCTTTTTTATCCCTTTTGAAAACATAAATGATATTCCTGAACCCATAAAAAAGATTCAGCGAAAAGAACTCGGATGGGAATGCTTCGGCCTGAACAGGTTCAATCTTGCCGCAATTTTAAACGATGACTGGCAGACACCTGAAACCTTCCCCGCAAAAGCCGTGTCTTCTTCAAACTTTGAAAAGCTGAAAGCCTCTCTGCCGCCATGGACTGTTATAGTCGGCATCTCAGGGCTTCCTCACCTCCCTGAAGAGTGGATTAAAATTCAGGAAGAGGTATTGCTTGAGATTTGCGGTAAAGAAGGACTCAAAGCAGAAAAATCCCTGCCGGGATTTCCTGACATTGAAAATGTTTTCCTTAAGGAAAGCTTAAAACCCTTCAGCATTCTTAAAAAATTTAACTATAAAGGCGCTGTCCATGACCTTTCGTTCAAAACACAATTAAACAAAATTCCTGAGCTGGAAAGAACGCTAATCTCATCAACCCGTGATAACGGCTCCACAACTGATGATATCGGCGGATACTTTTCTGTTATTGAACGTGGACGGAGTGTTCACTGTGAGTTTGATCTTCATGCGACCCCCGGCCCTTCAGAACAAAAAGAAAAAATAAAAACGCTGTGGGAAACAGCCGGCAGAGACCTTTTAGACGCGGGTGCGCTTTTTGATCAACCCTATGGATACTGGGCAGAGATAGTCTATGCCCGCGCACCCCAGTATCACAAAAAACTCAAACAACTAAAATTAGAAATGGATCCCCAGGGTATTTTGAATCCGGGAAGGCTCTGCTTCACCATGGGACCAAACCAAAACAGTTAATTTAAAAGTGACCATTATGGATAAAATAAAAAGAGTCAAACCTAACCAAATACCTTCTGAAGCATATAAAGAAATCGAAGAAGCAGTTGGCAAAGAAAACATAACAGCGGACCGCGCCACTATTGAGTGCTACAGCAGGTTTGGTATCGACATTGCGGGTTACTTAAAAAAACACGCCAAAGACCCGTCAAACATTCCTGCCTGCATCGTCCTGCCCGACTCAACAGAAGACATACAGGCTGTTGTGCGTATTGCCAACAAGTACAAAATCCCGTTTATTCCCATGACAAACGGACAGCTTGGCGCCGCATGCATGCCCACTACTCCTGCACCAACCATCTGTATCCATTTCAGCAGAATGAACAGGGTATTAGAGCTTAACGAAGAGAAAATGACCATTAAGATTGAACCCTACGTGGACTACGGTCAGGTCCAGGCAGAAGCCATGAAGAAAGGCTTGTGGAACGGCGGAACCCCCCTTGCAACATCTCTTTGTAAAATATCTTCCCAGGTCGCCCTTGCCGGCCTGTGGCAGACCAGCAAGAAGTATGGCACCATCTGTAAAAACGTAATCGGTTTAACTGTTGTTCTGCCTGACGGCGAAATTTTAAAGACTGGCTCTTATGCCGTTGACGGGGTAGATGACTTCTATGACTATGCTCCCGGCCCTGATCTATACAGTCTTTTCCGGGGCAGTACAGGTGGATCAGGTATCATCGCGGAGCTGACCATCAAGCTCTATCCATGGCCCGGTGAAAAAATTCTCCCTGAACCCAAAGCCGGAAGACCCAGCATCAGGACCTACCATGAAGACAAATATGATTGGTCTGAACCTCCAAGAAATTTTCGGCTTCACTGGATAGAATTTCCTGACATGGAAACCCAAATACAGGCCCTGCGGGAAGTGGGCCATTCAGGAATCGGTATCGGCCTGAATGCCACGGGTATTTATAATGTTTATTACTGCTCTGCTACTCAGGACCAAACTCTTAAATGGCTGGATGAAAAATTCTTTCCAGCTTACAACCTCTATCTCATCAGCAGTGGAAACATATCGGAAAAACAACTCGATTACGAAGAAAAGGTTCTTAAGAAGATCTCAGACAGCCTTGGGGGAACCTTCCTTTCCAAAGATTATAAACCTGAAGTGCTTAAGGCACTTGGTCCCTGGAACCTTGACTGTATAAGGCATATGTGCGGTTACCGGATGTCCCGCCACTATTATCTTGATACCTGGTTCTGCTGCGGTGACCCTGATATCGGAACAGAAGCTCAAAACCTGTGGACCGAATCAATCAACACTATCGGCGAGACATATCCCACTGACAGGGGCGGCGTGGATAATACGCCTTTTATGTATGCTGCGGACCCTATTGGAAGAAATTATCTTACAGAAGCTGATGTGTATCCTGACGGGACCGATCCCCAGGCTTTGCAAAAGGCACAGCAGTTGATGCTCTTTAGTATTGCCAGAGGAATGAAAGATAAGATGGGGCCGGGAGTGACCGGATTCGGCGCAAGCCTTGAACCTCTCACCTCGTTTTTCCCGGAAATGGGACCGAATGTTAACCTGCTGCTGCGTAAATTCAGAAAAGTCCTTGACCCAAACAGCGTCTGTGCTCCGGGAAGATATGTCTTTACAGAAGAAGAACTGAAAAAAGTCCCTCAACCCCTGGTAGAGGCAATTAACGGACTTCGGAAAATGAATGGCATGGAACCCGTAAACATATAAGCAATTGCGGAATGCGGATTTTGGATCGTGAAATAACCTGCCCTGTAAAGTGTATGGCTCAGAGAATAAACAGCATTGTAATCTTTCAACTTTTTATACTTTAAAAACTCTAGTCCCTTTAAATATTTTAGATACGTTTAGGCACTTTTCCCCTTCACGCAACTCTGGTTACCAACTACCTTTTTTTACAAACCCCTTATAATTTACAAAAAAGCTATAAAAACCAGGATAAAACAAAAAATATTTGGTATTCAGGCTTTTAATCAGATACAATCTATAGTATTATACCCAACAAGAATCTCTACTGATTGTATATCATCAAAAAAGAAAAATTCTAATCAACAATGTCTAAAAAACTAACCAAATTAACAAGAAGAGATTTTCTACTGAAAACAGGCGCTGCTACAGCAGGAGCTGTTTTCAGTAGTAATTTTTATGCACATGCCCTGGCAGAAAAAAGACCTATTATTAATAATCCAAAAATAGCGATTATTCTTGACGATGTCGGCTATAATATGTCTTATATACGGCCTTTTCTTGAACTCAATGTTCCAATAACATTTTCAATTTTGCCCCGCATTCACTATTCCCGCAGACTTGCCAAAATGATAAATGATGAGGGGCACCAAATAATGCTGCATCAGCCCATGGAACCGCACAACAGTCTATTAAACCCGGGTCCGGGCACTCTTTATCTAAATCAGAATATTGAAGAATTACATGAAACAGTTGAAGAAAATATTATGAGTTTCCCCTTTGCTGTTGGTGTCAACAACCATATGGGCTCACTTTTCACTGAATCCAGGCAAAAGGTTTTGGAGACTCTGAAAGTTTTCAAAGCAAAAGAATTCTTTTTTATTGACAGTGTTACCTCTCGGAATTCACATGCCTTTGTTACAGCAGAAAACCTGAACATGAAAACCGCCAGCAGAAATATTTTCATTGATAACCAAAACAATAAGACTTCGATCTGCAGACAGCTTGCAAAGCTTAAAAAGCATGCCTTAAAATTCGGGTCTGCGATCGGTATTGCACATCCAAGGCCGGAAACTGCATGTGCAATGGCTGAATTTTTTTACAGCGGAGAAGCAAGTAATCTTTCTGTGGAATATATCTCTGGAATATTAGATATATCTTAATGTTTCAACTGCCTGCTTAAGGAAGTAACCGCATAGCTGTCATAAAACCTGATGGCAACACCTCCTGATGAACACCTTATAATTTTTCCGCGTATCTTTAGCTCGCTGCATGATCCGGTAAGCTTATTAACTGTTTCATTTCCAATTAAAAGCTCAACTTTTACTTTCATCCCTTTTTCAAAAATTGAAACATCCTGAAAAAAAGCGCCTGCTGCTGAAATATCTTTGGTAACTGCCTTTACTTCCCTGTCCATTTTTTCAGACATAATTACAGCCGGCATGCTACGATCAAACCTCTCAAACTTCCTTCTTTTTTCACTTCTGTTCATAATTTCAGACCACCTGTTAATAGTGCGTATATGACTGATATTTAGCACTTAATCATCAGATATCAAGAGCATGAAAAATATTTGAAAATTTCAGTTGGAAAATCAGGCAGATAAAGATTTTAAAATATTTTTTTGTATGAGTATGGACGGTAACTTTATCTGAATATCTGCTTGCACCAATCATGTAAATAGTGTAGTTGAATAAAGAATCTGTGGAGGATTTTATTGTCTCGTTCGGGATTTAAAACCCTCGTCTTTAGACGAAGGATATTTAATGGTTAAAGAACTGCAAATAACTTTGATACAGTTAACCCCTTAAGAGAATTTTGCGGTTTTTTTTACTCTTCAGCCAGTTCAGCAGGATACTGAATCAACTGTCATGTAGAAGGTAGTAGTTCAATTAAGTTTTCCATAAAAAACACTGCCACATAAATACTGTTTCCTGTACTTGCGGATTATTGGGAGAATTATAATGAAAAAAAACAGTTATGAGAAATCTGAAAACAGCTATGACAGGAAAATTGAAAAGGATTTTGAAAATATCCTCAAAAGAGATCCTGTAAAACTGACAGACGAGGAATTAAAGAAAAAAATCGGGCAGTTTCTTGACAAAAACAGAATCTGCACGCTTTCAACATGCTACAATAACATGCCGAGATCAACACCGGTACGTTACAGAAGCAATGGTCTTACGATATATATTGTTACTGAAGGGGGAGGAAAGATAAGAAATATAATGAAAAATCCTTTGGTTTCAGTAAGCCTTTTTGGCGACTATTCCGGGTTCCAGTCTGTTAAAGGTCTTCAAATCTGGGGCAAAGCCGAAATTATCGCTCCCAACAAAAAAGATTCTCACGCAGAAGCGCTTAAAGTGCTTCAACTGAAAGAAAGAGATGATTTAAAAGAGATTGATATGAAGGATGTTCGTCAGGATATGTACATAATTAAAATCAATACCCAAAAAGCCCGTTATCTTGATTTCCCCGAAGGAATTCTTAACCAGACCTTAATCCTAGAGAAGTGAACCGTCCGGTTCACGCCCTTCAGTTATCCTGATTCTACAGGAATCAAAATCTGTTACCTGTTTTTTATCGCCATGCTGAATACCCCATGGATTCGTTTTGAGAAAATACTGGATAAGTTCTTTTCCAGCTTCCCCTGTCTGATCACTGACACTCAGTTCCATTATGTAAAGCAGCCCCTTCATATAATTCCTTAAAGAGATATCCGTACTTCCGGAATTTATTATAGAGGTATGCTTTGTCTGAAAATCCGCCAAAGCAGACGCACTATTAGAAAGTTTTTCACACAGAGATTTTACCAGCTTAATCCCGATAGACGGTGCTTCCTGCAGAACTGCCTCAAGATGAATATTTGGCAGACATAGAGTAACAACATCAGTTGCTGCCACCAGAGTCGCGGTACGGGGTGTGCCGAGTATCGCGCCGATTTCTCCAACAAAATCCTTAGAAACAGAGGCATCAATGGAATTAACTTTTTTCCCCTTTATTAATACGTCAACTATTCCCTTTTCAAGCAGCAGAATTTCACTGCCTGTTTTACCCTCAGTTATCAGAACTTCATCCTTTAAAAATATTTTTTTATAATGCTTTAGTTCCGCATTAATCATATCGTAATCTCCATGCCTTCTTTTGCCATTAATATATTTTCAGGATCAATTCCCTTTTTCACGGCAGCACCCCTGATATCATCAAACATTTTATCAAGGGCCTCATCTGTTCTTGCTGGGTCATGGTGTGTAAGGACCATCTTCTTTACGCCTGCTTCTTTCATCCAGTCCAGACAGTTATCCCAGGAAGAATGTCCAAACCCCCTTCTTACAGACGGATATTCTTCAGGGGTGTACTGGCAGTCAACAACAAGCAGGTCAGCTCCTTTTATGAAATTAACAAAACGTCCATTGACATCGGCAACAGTTGTGTCCGTATCATCAAAAAAAATATCATCCGCTTCATCTGAAGGGCTCTCTTTCCCCACATCAAAAAGATTATAGTAAGGTTCATGGTCACCGGTATATACAATGCTTTTACCTTTTTCAGTCAAATGATACATCAGTGACCGGATCGGATGATTTGAAAACAGGGATTTCACCTGTATGTTTCCTATGTCAAACTCGGTTTCGCCCAAAGTCTCATATGTTATGTCCGCTTTCAGCTGCTCGTTTGATACCGGAAAAAATTCATACTGCATCTGTACATCAAAAGTACTCTGAAGCGTTTTTTCTTCCAGAAAATGAACGGGTCCTTTAATATCTATTTTTGTGTCCGGGAAATAACAGGGCCCGAAAAAAGGAAACCCCTGAATGTGATCCCAGTGGGTATGAGAAATAAGCAGGTGCATAACAGGCAAAGGTTTATATTTCTCCATAAGCGCCATACCCAGCGGTCTGATACCGGTTCCCGCGTCAAGGATAATACATTCATTGTTACTGCCTTCAATATGAATACATGCCGTATTCCCGCCGTATTTTATAGTTGAGGACCGGGTGACGGAATGGACCCTCTTGTACCCCAAAGTTTCAGCTTCATATTTTATGCTCTTGAATAATATTTAAAAATTCAGCCGCTTTGTTTATCTCGAAAGGAAGCTGATCTGATATTTTTTTTAAAGTATTAGAAGATATATTAAGTTTTTTAATCAGATCTCGCTATTTCCTCTTCGAGAGGATCTCCGCTTTCTCCAAAATGAAAATGTTTACAAAGGTTGTTAATGACTGTTACCACATTGGGTTATGAGATTTTTATTATTTCCAGCAGACAGGTGATGTGACTCTACCGAATCAATTAAAGCATTGTCCAGTCTCCATTTTTTAGCCAGCAATCCCGCCCGCATGAGTGTGAGAACAGCCGAAAATGTGCAATTTCGGAAAAAGAAAGAGATACTCCAAATTGCCTGCATTCCTCCAGAACCTGGTAATATTTTTCAGGATTAATCCTTATGAATAGAATCTTACCTATGTCATGGAGCAGCCCTGCCACAAAATAGCTGCCCATCTCCTCATTGGGGACATTCAGGGCTTTGCGAGAAGCTTACAGCCCCACAGCAGAAGCAAGACAATGTTTCCAAAATTCTTCCAAATCCAGCGGAGACTTTTTTTTCTTAACAGAAATAGTGCCAAGAAGAGCAGTTGAAACAGCAAGATTTTTAACCGTGTTAACACCCAGCAGAATAACAGCCTGAGGGAAGAGACTGAACGCGTTCCGCGACCCCGTAGAATGATGAGTTTACCAGTTTTATGACTTTCCCGGTCAAAACCGGGTCGAGCATGATGATCTTCACCAGTTCTTTGGGTGAAGTCTCTATTTCATGGGCAATCTGGTTTACCTTCCCAATAATAGGAGAGATCGGGGGCATCATTTCGATAGCCATTTCAACTTCTTTTGGAATTTCAGAAACACTGATTGCCATTTAATTTTTTAAAAATACGGTTAATAAACTTTTGAAATTAAACTGCTGAAATTGAATATTTACTTTTCAGATAACCGTAAAAAGAGTATTATGTCAAAGAAAAACTGTGCCTGGTAGAGGATCAAAACAATCTTTATTCGCAAAGAACCATGGTTAATCTGGAACATACAATGAATCTTAAATCCTTAAAATATCTGCTAATTCTGCTTGTTTTCTTACTTTTGTTTACTGCCTGCAAGGCTGAAACACCAGAGGTTTTACTTCAAAACAAAAATGACGGTAAAATCTCTGTTTCAGTCGAAGTGGTTAAAACACAGGAAGCCAGACGGCTGGGGCTTATGTACAGAAAGTCTCTGGCAAAAAAGAGGGGTATGCTTTTCATCTTTGAAAATGAAAGAGAGCATCCTTTTACCATGAAGAATACCTATATACCGCTTGACATGATCTTCATAAACCGCAACAGAAAAATTGCAGGCATTGTTAACAATACCGCCCCTAAAACAAAAGGTCCATACACTATAAACGCTCCTTCACTATATGTGCTGGAAGTAAATGCCGGCTTCTGCAGAGAAAATGGGATTAAAAAGGGTGACAGTGTTATTTTTAAAAACATTGAAAAGTAAAAAGGACGTTATTCTGTTTGCGGAGCAATTGAAAAACCTAAAATGCAGCAGATTGATTATCTCAGATTACCATTACAAATGTTAAACTGGTTTTTGCAAAAGACCAGTTAGGAGTCTGGCACATAATATGGACTTTGGGGTTTTTCAAGATTACTCGTGATTATTTAACATAAGCTGGGCTTAAAAGAAAAGGCGGGGCTTTCAACACTGCCTTTTAAAAATAATCAAATGACCCGAATAATTAAATAATCCCATTAATACTACCAGTATTTTTAATAATCTTTTTGCAGGAAAGCAAAGATAACAGACTACACCTTTCATGATAATCGGCATACGTTTGCTTCACATTTGATTATGGCAGGTGTTGATCTTACAACAGTAAGAGACCTTTTAGGACATAGTGATATCAAGATGACACTAAGATACTCCCACCTTGCACCCTCGCACAAAAAAACGGCAGTAAACGTGCTTGATTCCACCATTAATGTGAAGTCTACTTCACAATTACTTCACAGTTTGCCCATTTCGGACATAAAAAAAGCAATTAGCTTCAATAAAAAGAACGCTAAGTGCTTAGAATTACTTGGTGGAGCTGAACGGGATCGAACCGTCGACCTCTTGACTGCCAGTGATAAAAAGAAGTAGGCTGGTTTTACCTGTTGTTAGCTGTTGTCTCTAAAATTGAAGAAATAGGGGGTAGCGCCTT
>PVMK01117834.1_pt1 | contig 10862 bp, 12 predicted proteins | sample 1853481 | NCBI WGS metagenome assembly PVMK01 (sample SAMN08533507, study PRJNA380276) | Marine sediment metagenome, whole genome shotgun sequencing project. | reverse complement strand
CCTGTCAGAAGACCGATCGTCATGCCCTTATTACCAAACATGCCAAGCGATTCCTTTATACCGGGCATTATATGCCTCATCGGGTTTTCGATCTCTTCTTTGAGAAAAAACAGGTATTTATCTATCATTTTATCCACATTTCCGTCCAGATGATCCAGCCCATGCAGTTTAAGGCCCTCACGCATGATCTGGGGGTCGGTTTTGCCAGCCATGGATATGGTCCTGAATGCCTCTTCAATGCCAAACAGATTTTGAAATGCCCTGTCCAATGACCGCGTACCCGCACCGCCTGCGGAGATCAGTGTACCATCTATATCATATAAGACCAGTTTGTTCATAACTCAGCTATTATAATGGAAAATAATAAATATATATCCATAACTCCTGTTGAAATTGACATTATTCCTTCCGTTATGTTAAAAATAATGTCTATCTTTACAATTGGAGGATTATGATGTACGCAATATTCGAATCAGGCGGTAAACAGTACAAGGCAATTGAAGGTGAAACTATCAAGATCGACAAGATCGATAATAAAAAGTCCGTAACCTTCGGCAATGTTATGATGGTATCTGACGGTGATAATATTTCCTATGGAAATCCTTACATTGCTTCTGCAAAAATAAGTGCTGATGTTGTGGAAACAGCCAAGGACAAAAAGGTGCTCGTGTTTCATCAGTTGCTGAGAAAAGGGCAGAGAAAACTGAGAGGCCACAGGCAGTATTATACCTCGGTCAAGATTAACAAAATAACATTGAATTAACATCCCATCACAGGGTTTCATGATCAGGAGGATGCAGTATGGCTCATAAAAAAGGTGTTGGAAGTACAAGAAACGGTCGTGACAGTGAGTCCAAAAGACTTGGTGTAAAAGTATACGGCGGACAGCTTGCAAAAGCAGGCAATATAATTGTCAGGCAGAGGGGAACAAAGTTCCATCCCGGTTTTAATGTTGGCAAGGGAAAAGATGATACTCTCTTTGCCCTGATTGCAGGAACAGTCACGTTTGAGCGTTACGGCAAGAAAAAACAGAAAATTAGCGTTTATCCGGTAGAACAAAGCGTTAATTAAGTTTCACTAGATTTCAACTATTCGAAGGCGAGTGTAAAACACTCGCCTTTTTTTATGGTTAACAATATATGATCTATTCATAAAATTAGGGCATGGCATCGCCATGCCCCTACAACCACTCTTCTCCAATATCGCTAAAGAGGCCCCACTACATGTCATCCTCGGGCTTGACCCGGGGATCCAGAGTCTTCAATTTAATTCTGGATTCCAGATCAAGCCTGCCTGCCGGTAGGCAGGTCCGGAATGACACAGAGATGGAGCCTCATTATATAAGAAATCTCTTGTCCGCAAAAAGTAACAATTGAATTTTTCCTGTATCATATATCCTGACCTTTATTAAGATAATTTAATTAAAATGAAATTCATTGATCAGGTAAAAGTTTATGCAAAGGCAGGAGACGGCGGCAGGGGCTGTGTCAGCTTCCGCAGGGAAAAATTCATCCCTAAAGGCGGGCCTAATGGTGGTGACGGCGGAAGGGGTGCCCATATCATATTCAAAGCAAAGCACAATATCAATACCCTGCTGGACATGAGGTACCAGCAGCAGTACAGGGCTGAAAAAGGCCAGCACGGTATGGGGAGAGACAGGTACGGACGAGATGGTAAGGACCTTGTTATCCCTGTGCCCATGGGCACTTTAATAAAAAACCATGACACTGGGGAAGTCATGTTCGATCTTACAGAAGACGAACAGGAGTTTATAGCTGCAAAGGGCGGCAGGGGAGGTCAAGGTAATACTCATTTTAAGGGTCCTTCCCGTCAGACACCGCGATATGCACAGCCAGGCGAGCCGGGAGAGGAATTAACTCTCACCCTTGAACTGAAACTCCTTGCAGATGTAGGTCTGATAGGTCTGCCAAATGCCGGCAAGTCAACCCTGATAGCATCGGTTTCATCAGCAAAGCCTAAAATTGCAGACTATCCCTTTACAACTTTAATTCCTAACCTGGGGGTTGTGAAATATAAGGAGTTCAGCAGTTTTGTAATAGCTGATATCCCTGGACTTATCGAAGGAGCATCCCAGGGAACAGGCCTGGGATTTCAGTTTCTGAGGCATGTCGAAAGAACCACTATTCTTCTGCACCTTGTTGATATATCAGAAATGGCAGAGGGCGATCCTGTTGATAACCTGGAGAAGATCAATAATGAGCTTAAACTGTTCAGCGCTGATATCATGGACAAGCAGATGGTTGTAGCAGGAACAAAACTTGATATTAAAGGTGATGGTGAAAGACTTGACAGGCTTGCCGATTATTGCAAAGATAAAAACTATGATTTTTTCCCGATCTGTTCTGTAACAGGTACGGGAGTTAATGACCTGGTCCAGTATGTGGCCATAAAAGTGGAAGAATACAAAAACAGGGAACAGTAGTCAGGTATCAGTAAGGGTTACCCCAAAAGCCATGATATGAAACGTTTAGTAATAAAAATCGGCAGCAATATCCTGGCCTCTGCAGAGCAGGGACTTAATACAAGAAGGCTGCGTACAATAACTAAAGACATAGCCGGATTAATGGACAGTGGGTATGAAGTCGTGCTTGTTTCTTCAGGAGCAGTTGCAGCAGGTCTGAAAAAACTCGGTCTAAAGAAAAAACCCCATGACATTAAGCTCAAACAGGCTGCAGCAGCTATTGGTCAGTCAAGTCTCATGTGGGCTTATGAACATAATTTTTCAGAGTTTAAGCAAAAGGCTGCACAGGTTCTCCTGACAAGAGAAGACATATCAAGCCGACTAAGGTATATCAATGCAAAAAATACATTGTTAACCCTGATAAGTTACGGCGTCATACCTGTAATAAATGAAAATGATCCTGTTGCAGTTGACGAGATCAAATTCGGTGACAATGATATGCTGGCCGCCCTTGCAGCCAGTCTTGTTGAGGCTGACATGCTCATAATAATGTCTGACGTGGATGGGCTATATACAAAAAATCCGGCCATGAAGGGCGCTGAAATAATCAGATCAGTTAAAAAGATCACCCCTGATATCGAAAAGCTCGCTGGAGGTAAGGGCAGCTCTATTGGCACAGGAGGGATGTATTCAAAACTGCTCGCAGCCAAGCAGGCAAGTGATCATGGAATTCCTGTGGTAATAATGAACGGCAGAAAAGCAGGGCTTCTTGCAAAGCTTGTGGAGGGCAAAAAGATCGGGACATATTTTGAACCTAAAAAGCAGCGCATGTCATCCAAAAAGGGCTGGATCGCCTATGGAGTCAGGGCAAAAGGTGCTATCTATCTTGATGACGGCGCAGTAAATGCATTAATAAAAATGGGCAGAAGTCTTCTGCCATCTGGAATAGCAAAAGTGGAAGGTAACTTTGATGTTGGAGACTATATAAGATGTCTAAATAAAGATGGAAAGAAAATCGCCAAGGGGCTGACCAACTATTCCTCAAATGACCTTGAAAAGATAAAGGGCAAAAAGACCTCTGAGATAGAAAAAGCCCTTGGATATAAATACTCTGACGAGGTGATTCACAGAGATAACCTTGTAGTGGTATAGAGGAGAACAATTATGGATACTATCGAATGTATTAAGACAAGAATGAGCATAAGAAAGTTTATGTCCGATCCAGTGCCTAAGGATAAATTAATGGATGTTATAAACACGGCCAGGCATAGTCCTTCATATAAGAACACCCAGCCCTGGGAAATAATTATCCTGTCAGGTGAAAAAAAACAGGCCCTTTCAAAACTGCTGGTAGATCTTATTGAAAAAGGGACAAAACCCTGTCCGGATATTCCGGAGCCACAATCATGGCCAGAGAAAGAACAGGCCCGCATAACCAGCCTTATGGGAAAACGTACTGCAGCCACAGGAATAGACTTCAGCGATCCGGCAATAATAAAAAAATCCAAGGAAGTAAACTTCAATTTTTATGGTGCTCCCCATGCCATTTACCTTTATCAGGACAAAAGCCTCACCCCCTGGTCCATATTTGATATTGGACTCTTTGCCCAGACATTAATGCTAGCTGCCCATGCATCAGGCCTTGGGACAGTGCCCCAGGCATTTGCAACTGACTATGCGCAGGACATAAAAAAGTTTTTAGATATTCCTGACACAAAAAGACTCATACTTGGAATTTCCATTGGATACCCTGACAAGGAAGCAGCAGAAAAAGCCCTCAGGACCGACCGGGATAATCTAGATAATATTGTTAAATGGGTTGAGTAAAATTCAATATTGAGATTCATCTGCAATACTCTTTTTACTTTATATCCTCCTAAGACAGCCTGACGGCAAACAGATTGGTAAGTGGAGATAGTGACAGGTATAAACTGTTAGCTTGATCGCTTTGCTATGTGCTTTCTCAAATTTTATTTCTTTGCAATATCTAGTTTGTTTTATTTTGCTGTCTCATTAAAATCTTCCTATAGTTACGGTTTATTTACCCAGGGCCTGTTCCAGGTCCATCGCATGTTCCTGTTCCTGAGCCAGTATATTCCTGAGTTGCTGGGCGAGATGATAAAGGTTCAATTCTTCAGACTGTTTTATCCTTGCTATATAACGGTCTATGGCATTATTTTCTCCATCCAGGTCTTGCTGAAGCATTGTAATATTATCATCTGAAATCTTTGCAGGAGGCACATGAACTGTAGGCACTCCTCCTAAGTAGTCTATCTGTGCAGTAATGATAATTGCGTGTCGCAACTCCTCCCCTGCATGAATTATTAATTCTTTTTGTATGCTTTGATACATCGCCCCTTTCAAAACACCTTGATGCTGGGTATACTGAACAATCGCAGTATACTCAAGCGCAAGGTCTGTGTTTAATAATTGAACTAACTCTTCCTTTGTAGTACCTGGCATATTTACCCCCCTTTTAAATTTTAATTAAACCTTAATGTATTTGAGGTCAAGCATCATTATTTTATATCCAATGCCAGCCTTTATGCTTAAAAATTATTAATAACCTTTTGATCCTGCATTAAGTAAATATTAGTGTTGTTTAGCAAACAATCCTATGACATAAGTCATAGGTTAATTCAATTTCATTATGCATCCAATCATATTCTGTTTAAACAAATGGAGGTTGTCAATGAATCTTGTAACTATTTAATTTATTAGTTTTTATTTTATATTCAGGATTAATACCCCATGGCTTGCCGTGTTCGTCATACCCGCGAAGGCGGGTATCCAGAAATGTAAAGTGCTACGAAGTTTCTGGATTCCCGATCAACAGACCTGCCTACCGGCAGGCAGGCCTAGGGAATGACCGTAGTTGATACCGTAGCTTGTTGCGGGGTAGTTCATTGATTATTTATACTTTCAATATGATAGAAATCATTGCATATTAGGGAGATCGTGATAATATTTATGTAAGGTACATATGGCAGCAAATTTATCGGAAAGAAAATGAAATGAATATCGAACTACTTAATACGGTTGCAGAATTGGCTGAAGAATTAGGCCACATATTTATAGCAACGTCAAACACCGAAGGGGTAGCACATTTGGCAGCTTCTGGAAAACTTGAATTAAATCATGAAGGCATGATTGAGGTTACGTCATGGTTTTGTCCGGTCACAGTAGACAATCTTAATACAAACAGCAATGTAACACTCTTAGTTTGGGATGCTAAAACCGATAAAGGCTACCAGTTAATTGGCGAGCAAGTAAAAGTTGAAGAACTTCATATGCTGAATGGATATGCACCGGATATTGAAAACAAATCGCCGATTCCACAAATCGAAAGAAAGTTAATTGTAAGAGTGAATAAAATTACTGAATTCAAACACGCACCTCATGCAGATATAGAAATTTGATCTGTTTATTATGCCTCATCTAACTAGGGTGTAAGATAATTATAAAGGGGACAGCCTTTGCTATCTCTCATTACACTACAGCACTTAATATAGCTGCTTAACTATGCAGAATATAAAGATAAATAATCATTGCACTGTTAGCGAATCAGGTATACAATAAAGTTAGGAGGAGAGAAAATATCCCTCCCGAAAGGAGGTGTGAGATATGACAGCCAAAGGATTAAGGCAACTGATTACGCGGGAAAGCCCCAAACATCTGGATCCTTTCTATGATATGGAACATTGGTTTGACGAGTCATGGGAAAGCCCATTCTCATTGTTTGGTTCATCGACCTGGTCTGATCGCCGTTCGGTTGATCGTTATGAGATTTCACCGAATGTTGATCTGTTCGAGGAAGGCGGTGAATTTATCATGAATATCGATCTTCCTGGAGTCAAGAAGGACGATATCAAGATTGACCTTAGCGAAAACATCCTGACACTCTCCGGTGAAAAGAAGAGGAAAGAAGATTTTGTTAGAGAAGACTACTGCAGGTGTGAGCGTTCATTCGGTTCATTCGTCCGCAGGTTTGAAGTGCCCGGTGATATGGATGTTGATAAGATCAAAGCACACTTTGAGGATGGAGTTCTCGAAGTAAGAATCCCGATTAAAGAATCTGAAAAAAAGCACAAAAAGATAGCGATCCACTGATCCCGTGAATCCCCGGCGTCTTTTGCGACTCCGGGGATTTTTTTGCAACCTTACTTAGGTTTTTCCTTAATACTTCCCCAATTTTCTAATCATTCGATTTCTTTCTGACCTTTCGCTTCGTCATTATGAACAAATGCAAAACCTTCCTCTGCACCTGTCATTTTTCTCTTAATCCATAAGAGATTTATGAGCTTCAGGACAGCATCGCACAGCCTGCCCGATGGCGTGCCCATTCAGGACGTCTTTTTGCAAGCTCAATTTTACCAGGCTGTTCATCATACGGTCTTCTCAGCACCTCAAGCAATTCATTTACCATAGTATTATCCCCCTGTTCCGCTTTGTCGATAGCGAGCTGTGCGATATAGTTTCTCAAGATATATTTGGGATTGACCTTATTCATATTTTCCCGGCGCAGCTCGTCCGGGGTCCTGTCATGTTTCACACGTACCCTGTATTGCTCTATCCATTTATCAAGCCTGACCTTATATGCGTCATTTAACTGCTCTGATACATAATAGGCATCAGAGAAATGCTCAATAAGGTTATCAACCGATGATGTGTGCGCAGCGTTACTATCTACATCAAGGGCTGCCAGTCTGCGAAAGAATATAGTCATGTCCGTTTCAACATGCTGAAGCAGACCCTGCATATCTGTGATCAGTTCATTGTCACTATCTTCATTGAAATCTGCAAGGCCTAGTTTATCCGCCATCATGCTTTGCCATTTGTCGCGTAGATTATTTGAATAGGCCTGGATAGAATTCTCCAGATGTGTAACTTCATCAATTAAGGGATGAATTGCATTTGCAAGCTGGATAAGATTCCACCTGGCAATCTCAGCCTGATTGCCAAATCTATATCTGCGGCCCTGTGCATCAGTTGTGTTGGGTGTCCATCCCGGATCATAATCTTCGAGCCATCCATAGGGACCATAATCGATAGTGAGTCCCAGAATAGACATATTATCTGTATTCATAACTCCATGAACAAAACCTGTACGCAGCCAGTGCACGATCATCTCTGATGTTGTCCTGCAGATCTCATCGAACCATGCACAATATACTTCCTTTGATGGCTCACCCAGATGTGGGAAGTCGGTACGTATCGTATAATCAGCGAAGCGGCGCAGCAGATCCAGTTCTCCTCTCCAGGTAAGAATCTCGAAATTACCGAACCGCGTAAATGATGGCGCTGCCCGGCAGACGATCGCTCCAGGCTCTGGCCGAGGGTTACCATCATAAAACATGTCCCTGATCACTTGATCTCCGGTGGTTACAAGACTTAATGCCCTGGTAGTCGGAATTCCGAGGTGATACATGGCTTCGCTGCATAAAAACTCTCGGATCGATGATCGTAATACTGCGAAACCATCCGCCGTTCTTGAGTATGGAGTTGGGCCTGCACCCTTAAGCTGGAGTACCCATCTTCTTCCCTCTTTGTTTACTATCTCTCCCAGGTTAATAGCACGACCATCCCCGAGCTGGCCGGCCCAAGAGCCAAACTGGTGTCCACCATAACAGGTGGCATAGGGATCCATACCGGATAAAACCTTATTACCCGAGAAAACCTGCACAAAATCCTCGGACTCACAAAGTTCAGGAGAAATGCCAAGCTCTTCAGCCATCTCCCTGGAGTAGGCTACTAATTCAGCTCCTCCTGTCTTTACCGGCTGGACTCTGGAATAACAGGAGTTGGTAACCTGGCGTACCTCATTTGTGCTTTCATGGTCTGCCGGAAGCTCCCGGGTATATTTATTGTCAAAATTAAATGCACTCTCCAGATTTATGCTGTCTTGAGATTTCAATGAAATATCTTTACATCCTCCCTTTCTTAACAATCAATCAGGACGTTTTGTAGGTCAGGACCCTGATTATTCCGATCGTATTGCCATTACTGAGCGTACAGGCATCCGAGACAGAAACGACTTTCTCCACGCTGTTGTCCCGGATAAACTGGTTGACCTGATTATCAAGTTCGTTCAGTTCAGACATGGCATGCAAAATTTTCAGTTCGTTTGTAAATGTTTTCACCTTGATCATAATCATACCTCCATTTTCTGCATCGCTTTTTCTCTAAGCGCGCCCTATTCAGTTTATGATAGGAGTTTCCATAGTTATCGTATGAATATAAGTTAAATACATTATTCATGCAAATAATATGATGATTATCATATGGGAACTCTGACCATCAGGCTGCACCCGTTTGTATAAATACGGCATCTGATTACTGCTCTTTTGCACTATCGTTTTTCCGCACATCTGCAATCCCATAACTACTCAGAATAACAGAGAAAATGCTGTTCTGAAATGTATTAAAAATCATTGACAGTAATAACACATGGTGGTATGTTTAATATATAAAGATAGATTCCCCGATAAAGCCGAACCCTTTGAGAGAAGGGGGCGGAAAGCGGCGGGTCTTATAGGACGTATAAGATGGCCGAGTTGCCTGAGGATGAACCTTTGGTAATATCGGTTTTTTTGTTTTGAGTTTTTTGAATGACCTTATCGTTGGATAGGAGGTGATGAAAGAGAAGATGAAAATTAACGACATAGAGAACATAAGCGGATCGGCCTGATAAACATAAAACCGTGTTCATGAAGATTACTCATGAATAATTTCAGAAGAGAGGAGGTGAGAAGTTATGAAAGTTAGGGAATTAATGAATAGGGACATTGTATCTATTCTGCCGACAGCCACCCTTCATGATGCTGCCCAGAAGATGAAGGAATACCATATCGGCTCAGTTCTGATTTGTGAAGATGGCTGGGACCTTACAGGTATATTGACAGATAGAGACATAAGCCTTGCAGTGGCCGCAGACTTTAAAGATCCAAAGACAACCTTTGCTTCAGATATAATGAAAAAAGAACCGGTGACAATTCGGTCTGATGCAGATGTTGATCAAGCTTTAATGTTAATGAACAGGGCTGTAATACGCAGACTCCCTGTATGTGAAAACAAAAAGGTAATCGGGATGCTGTCAACATCTGATGTGGCTTCTGAGCTTAAGGATGAACTGAATCAGTTCATTGGTCTCGAAGAGGCCTTTGCCAAACACCACTAACAATGAAAACAACGAGGCCTGTCCGCTTACATTATTTACGAACTAATTTCTGTAGGAAGGAGGGACATTATGAATACCTGTGAATATCAATGCATGGAATGCAAGATGGAATTTGCGATAAACCTTATGGACAAGGAACTTGATCAAAAGCCGAAAATATCCTGTCCTCACTGCGGGGCAAAGCATGTTCATAATATAGCTGCAGCGTGCAAATGAAAAATTAAGGGAACTCCATTGATATATTTTGTACAAGTCATGAATTGCTTTTACGAAATATGAAAAGGGCATTAGTGACTTTATTATCTAAAAGGGTTTAAGGATTCAAGGGGTCTAGGTTTCAAGTGAACAGATAAAAGATTAATTTATTTTAATGCAGCATCTTTCTGTAATGTAATCTTTCCTCCAAAAATCCCACCAAGGACGTCCCTTCTTCTCTTCTTTCCCTTTATCACGTGCCTTTTCTCTCGCAATTACTCTTCTTCTCCCTTTATATCTCCATAACGTTCTTTTCCCTCTTCTCGTTTCATTTTCTTGCTTTTATTTCTTCTTTCACGCATCACTTCTTCATATCTCTTTCTGTATTCTCCTTCTAATTCCACATTGTGCTTTCTCTGCTCACGTCCCAATTCCTCATGTACTTTGCTTTTCTCATGATTTTGCTCATAGTTTCGTTTTTGTTCTCCCTTGTCATTCTTATTTAAATTCCCAGCGTCCACTGGAACTGCTATAGTGAATAGTAAGGTTACAATCAAACTAAACACTATCAGAAAACCATTTTTCATAACAATTATTATGTTCACAGATTATAACGTCGGTAGATTTCAATTCTTACTGGGCAAGTACACAGTTCAGTTTTTTCATGGGGGGCGAAATAAGCGCAATCTTTACCATCCATACATTTCACAAACAATAAATCTTTACTTAAATGGCATATTGCTTTGCACAGGTTATCATTACTTACTGAAAAACACCTTAATTTTTTAGTGCATTTTGTTGCCTTCTGAACAATATCTTGAGGAATTTTAATTTCCATATATATAACTTTATTTAATATACCCTTTTACCATACTCTCTATTTTATTCGGATAGTGGTGGATACTACTTGAATATTATGAAATGGTCATAAAACGATCTTGCAATTTATAAGAGGAAATGATCATTGATATTTCGGAAACACTAATGCTCATTAGACATCTATGTAGTAATTTATAAGAGAGAATTATCGTTGAAATCCAGCCTGACCTCATATTATTCATAAGACTG
>PVMK01127295.1_pt1 | contig 10867 bp, 6 predicted proteins | sample 1853481 | NCBI WGS metagenome assembly PVMK01 (sample SAMN08533507, study PRJNA380276) | Marine sediment metagenome, whole genome shotgun sequencing project. | reverse complement strand
CAAACAAACAAAAATTCATGCTGTGATTTCTATCGGGGAAAAATCAAAAATAATATTATGAAAACTAGATATTTATCAATTATACTACTAACGATGAGTTTAATTAGCTTTTCTTCTTTTTCTCAAACGGAGAATGATGAACCGTTGTTAGGCTTGCCGGGAGATGACCTGGATCTTTACGCAGTATTAGACCTTTTTCAAAAGTCAAAGACAATTGAAGATTTTGAAAAGTCATTAAATGACACAAATGCAGGAATTGTCAATTTAGATCTGAATAATGATGGTAATGTTGATTTCATTAAAGTTGTAACCGAAAAAGACGGAGATGATTTCTTATTTATTCTTCAGGATCCAATAAGTGAAGAAGAAATTCAGGATGTTGCAGTTATCTCGGTATCAAAAGATGCGGCGGGTAAAGTTTCCATGCAGATCATTGGGGATAAGGATCTATATGGTAAAGATTATGTTGTTGAACCCCGTTCCGAGCCAACAGAATCAGTTACGGCGAATCCGGCATATGTTGGTGATGACCCGGTTACGGTAAATGTTCAGGCAACGACAGAAGTTGTAGTGGTTGAATCGACACCAGTAGTCCAATATGTGTATTCACCTGTGTATGTACCTTATTACCCTACTTATCATTACGGATATTACCCTCATTGGTGGAGACCCGTAGCAGTAATTGGAATTGGCATTTATAGGCATAATCATTGGCATCGTCACGGTCATTATCATGGTGGTCGTGGATCTGTCAACATTAACGTTCATAATCATAACTCGATCAACAATTACAATAACAACAAAAGAAATACCTCTAACCGCGTGAATAACAACATCAATAAAGGGAATTTCAACACTGCTGGAAAAGGGGGATCACGTCCATCGACATCACAAGCAGGCCGTGCCTCAAGCGGCGCATCAGGATCCAATAGAGCATCAACAAAGCCCTCAAATTCGCAGGCTGGGCGAACCAAAAATGGAACTTCATCAAATAATAGAGCATCAACGAGCCCTACAACATCTAATAATAGGTCAACATCATCTAATAGGTCAGCATCACCCAGTTCATCTAATAGGTCTTCCTCTTCCAGATCATCGAGTCCATCCCGATCATATAGTCCATCCCGATCTACGGGTGGAAGTCGCGGAGGCGGGGGTCGAAGAAGATAAGAATATTGTTGTACAATATTCCCATAAAAAAAGAGGCTATTCATTTTGAATAGCCTCTTTTTTATACCAATTTTTTACTCGTCTTATTCGAGGGGCATATCAGAAGCACTCATATCTCTTAGACACACATATTGGCCGTCTCTTTTTTCAAACAGACTCATATAATTTCCTGTACTTACAACAATATTTGCAGAGTCAACTACACTATAATAACCTATTTCCAATACTTGACTGCCATCTTTCGAAGGAAATACTTCGTTAGTTGTAAACGAAATCTTATTCGTATTTGTGGCCAGATCCACTTCTAAAAATTCCAATCTTTCTTGTTTGTTTGTTAACGGGGCCATATTCTGATAATAAGTAATCGCGTCATCTGCATAATAGCCTATTCTCTTCAACTCACCACCATTATAAATTTCGGCAAATTCATTTTCCCTGGCTTGAATTTCTTTTTTTATTTGCTCTTTATCTATCAATACCGAAGTTGATTTTTCCCCATTAGTATTACAAGAAGCCATCAATAAAAATAGATAACCTAATACTATTCCTTTTAAAAACATGTTTTTCATAATTATCTTTTATTAAAAATTTAGATTACGTAGTCATGTCAAAAGTAATATAAAAACAGCAATTTATCTGACTAATATATATTTAAACGATACTTATGATCCAAAAATGCATATTTATGAACTCGTTTTTAATTTATTGCTTTCTATATTGATAAGGCAACTATGCTCAATTTGTGGAATTAATGAGTCATCAAAACGGAAAAACTTCCTATAAATAGAGAACTCTTTACTGACTCATAAGGAATCGAATCTTGACTGACAATATCAAAGAACGAATCGTTTTTTTACAACATGGGGCTAAACACCATCTTTACATTTTTGCAAAAACCTGATAACACATCGGTTATAAAATATTTACGTTTTAAGGTAATTAATTGAGATTCTAAAAGTTGTCAAATTCATTGACGACCATGATCATATGCAAATAGGATTTAATTCAAGGTTTTCGTTGGAAATGCTGAATAACTTGAACTCAAATGAAATTCTTCCAGAAATGTCCATACCAAATAGAGTGGCAATCTTAACGCCAATTGATGATTTAGAGGATGGAGAGGAAATAACGATGCTGGTTATGCCTGATACATTGAGTGATTAATTATCCAAATAATCAGTAAAATATTTGCAAAATACCATATTTTTCGTATATTGCAACCCTATGAAATAGTTGAATCCCCTTAATTCAATTTTTTTTAGTATCAATTTCAGTCATTGAAACGTATATCTGCGTGAAATGATGTTTAAGAAATTACTTAAATAGAAGTTTAACTAAAATTAATTTATGAAAAGAAAATTACTCCCTATCCTAACATTTTTAACTTTACACTTTGTAGCCTTTGGACAAATCGACTATTCCGATATCCATTTCAAAAGTTATATATATGAGTATAAAGATGTGGAACCTCGAACTTCAGAATTGGGGATAGAAAAGCGTATGCTTGAGGATATTATCGGTCTTCTCGGAGAAAATATTTATACGAAATCAGAGCAAGAAGAAATTATAGAAAAGGCCTGGTTAGCGATTGCAAACCCTAGAATATTTGATTTTGTTTATAAAGACTTTGCAATAATGTCTAATAAAACTTGGGATACAAAAAATCAAAAAGGAGAAATTGTTTTAGAACCAAATCCATATTTAACAGACTGGACAGTAAGTGATAATGAATATCCATATGTTCAATTGGCTTTAAATAAAATCTTTGAATACTTTGAATTGATGACTTACGGAGATGACGCCGAAAGTGTTGCATCGTCCTTCAATGAATTATTAATTACGAAAGATTTTCAATTGTCTAATCCTAAGGAAGATGATTGGGCATATTCATACATTGAATCCATAAACATTGAATTAGAAAAAAAGGGTCTGGTTGCACTAGTAACAAAAGGTTATTATAATATCGTAGTTTGTAATATTGAAAATAAAGACAAATTGACAACATTATTTGAAAAATTTAAATGGGAATTAATTCAACCTTAATTTCCTTCTAAAGCCCCCTCGGTAAAAATCTGCTTTTCTCAAAGCAGATTTTTTTGTTTAAATCAAATAATTCTTAGTAAATTACGTTCTAAATATTTAATGACAATTTTGCATTTCCAATTAATTTAAGAAAGTGAAAAATATTCTTCTAATAATTTACTTTGTTTTTTTGAGTTCCTCATTAGTCGCCCAAAAAAAGGATTACACGGAAATCACTTTCAAAAGCAAACTTCGCAATTATACAAAGGTTTTTCCAAAGACTAAAGAAATAGGTATAAATAAGGATATTTTCAGTGAATTGGTTGAGCTTTTGGCCAATGATTCCTTTTCCGAAAATGATAAAAAAAATATTGCGAATAAACTATGGCTTGCTATTTCAAACCCGCGAAAATTTGACTATGTCTACAAGGATTTTTCGTTAAAAACGATTAAAAATTGGGGTGTCAAAATCAAATTTGAAGATCCAAATTTTGAACCGAATCCCTACTTAGAAAAATGGACCAATACAGGGGATGAGTATCTTTATTTCCAATGGGCAAGTATTCAAATTCTGACCTACTTAAATTTAATGGCATACGGAGAAGATGGTAGCGATGCGAAAAATGCAATAAACAACTTGAAATGTTTACAAGGACTAAAACCTCCCACTCCAAGTGCACACGAATATACATACGACTATCTAAGCAGAGTGAGTAGCAGAATAAAAAACAAAGGTTTGGTTATTCTAATTTATAACAATCACTACGATTTTACAGTTTGTAAATTTGAAGACAAAGAAAAAGTTATAGGCCTATTTGAAAAACTCCATTGGGAATTCATAGACCTATAATAAAATATTTTCCTTGACTTCGCTTATGGTTTTATATTTTGATTTACCCGGAAAAAGTTGTTGGGATCATATTTCTTCTTAATTTCAACCAATCGGTCATAATTATGTTTATAACTTGCTTTAACCCTATCTTGTCCTTCGTCGTCCATCATGAAATTTGAATAAGCTCCACCTGAGGAGTAAGGATGTAATGCTTCCCAATAATCTTTACACCATTTAGTAATTTTTTCAGCATTAGATGGATTCGGATCAACACCGACAATTACACCCGCATAATTAGCATTTCTATAGGCCCATGGTGTTTCTGTTTCTCCTACTCTACTTGCAGCGCCACTTATGGGGTACATATGCATTTGAGAAAGTGGTGTAGGAATACTAGATCCAAATTTTAGATGCTGAGATCGAAGTTCCGCTCCAAGTTCATTAAAAAAGTCCGCTCTCCAGTACCATTGCATCCCCGGAGGAAGCAATCCATCAAATAAAGTTTGAATAGCCGGATAAGGCATTTCACCTACATGTGCAAAAAGCGGATTTTTCGCCAATATTGGTGCAAATACTTCAGAAGCTTTGTCCAAGTCACCAACATAACACCATACTATTGCACAAAATTGTTTGTTATGAAGATGCTCAGGAAAAGGAGGGCCGGGAATAATCATAGTAGCCACAAATCCATTGAGATCATCCGGTGAATTATGAATAAAATCATGGTACCATTCCATAATTTCTTCCGTCTTTTCTATTGGCCATAAGGTAGGGCCTCCAAAAACTGTTTTTACATTGTGCGCTTGAAATTTAAACGAGGTTACAATACCATAATTACCTCCACCACCTCGTATTGCCCAGAATAAGTCACTGTTTTGATTTTCGTTCACCGTAACAAAAGATCCATCTGCCAATACCATATCAGCCTCCAAAAGATTATCAATGGTCAATCCATATTTCCTGGATAAGTGCCCTACTCCACCACCTAACGTCAATCCGCCTACTCCTGTGGTTGAAATTATCCCTGCAGGTACGGCTAAGCCAAATGGATGTGTTGCATGATCTACTTCTCCCCAAACATTTCCGCCACCAACTCTTACAGTTTTTGATGCAACATCCACACGGATAAATTTAATTCCAGATAGGTCTATAACCATTCCATCATCGCATATACCTAGTCCACCACCATTATGTCCTCCTCCTCGAACAGCAACTAATAAATTATTTTCTCTTCCAAAATTCACAGAATGGATAACATCAGCAACATCTACGCACTTTACCAACATACCTGGACGCTTATTGATCATTCCATTATACACCTTACGAGCTTCATCGTAATTAGCCTCTCCGGGAAGAGTGATTTGTCCTCTTAATTGTGCAGCAAATTCTTCGATTTTTGTACTATTTAAATCTTTTACAATATTTGACATAGGATTTTGATTTTAGGTTAATAATCCAAAGTTAATTAGACTAAATAAAAATACGCTCTACGTTTCGTTCAAAAAGTAGTAATTTTAATTCATTTGAACAAAGGATAATTTTCAGAGATCATTCAAAAAGAGTAATTGATGTTCTGTTTATGGCTTTAAGCTTGGAGTTCAGGGTTGAACTTGATTTGAGAGCGAAGAGCTTAAATATTATCTTATTGAAATAATAATCCGGATAATACACAAGGTAAAAGCAAATTTTATCGAGTTCTATGAATTCACAACTGTTTGCTTGACATAACTGGATGGAAGAACTCCATACACTTCCGTAAAACACTTTGAAAAGTACGCCGGACTATTAAAACCTGATTCAAAAGCTATTTCCGAAATATTGCCTGCTTGCTTATTTAATAGATTTAACGCTTTATTTAACCTATATTCCTTTAAAAAAATATTAGGTGACTTTCCTGTAATAGAAATCATTTTTCTATAGAATTGTGATTTACTATATCCTAATTGCTTACTAAATTTCTCTACATTCATATCTGTGTTATTCCATATCTCTTCTGTATAATCCATCAAAATGTTCAGAAATTTTTCATCGGAAGGATTTAAAGTATTAACAAAATCAGAATCAACAAAGACATTTAAATTTTCACCCTTATAAAGCTCTCTGATCTCTGAAGAGATTACAATATCACCTCGTACTGCATCACACAATCGCTCAGCTGTTTTTATTGCATCCTCAAACAGGCTGTCTTTTTCGGTAACGGGTACTCCGGCACTCAGAGCTATTTGTAAATTTGAATTTATCATTTGACCACCATCAATAAATTCTTTAAATCTTACTTGAACCTCTAAAGCACATAGTACAGCTTTAGAAACAGAAGTAAATGAAGCCAAAAAACAATCTCTTTTTCGTTGAACAAGCCTCCCCTCAAATTTATTGATCATTTGAGTTATTGATCCATTAAAATTTCTTAATCCATTCTTTTGGTACTCAGAAGTGCCATTTTCCAAAGACAGACTTCTTAAGCTTGTTACCATAATAAATCTGAAAGCAGTTTCGTCTATAACGGGTAATTCAGAATTTTTATCACTCTCCGGATCTTCAATTCTGCCTAAGAAGGACTCCACAATATTCTGATCTACCTCAATGATACTATGTGGCACATCGCCATGAGCATGATTGTGCATATTTTGCAAGGCCTCTTTATTAGGCGCTTCAATCAAACAAAAAGCTGTCCTTCTATTATCATCACACCAGTAGGTCATGCCTTTACAACCATATAAATGCTGGACTTTTAAATCCTCCTGATGCATTTCTGCAACATGACTTGCTGCAATGCCATGTGGTATATCATGGCGATCCATATAGATAGGCATATGATGATATTTTTTAACAAGTTACTAATTTTAATATAAAAAAGATAATAAAATTAATTTGACTCGCTTAGAAAACATAAATATCTCATTTATGAAATAATTTATGAAGGCCCTTTTACAAGTAAATTAAACCCGCTTTATGCATTGGAACTTCGTAATGAGGATCTAAACAGCAATAAATCAGGGAGTTTTATTGGTTTTAGCATAGCACCGTTATGGTTAAATCAAAAAAATCAACGAAGTTTCTGATTTGCAGATGTTTAGAAACGGAATAGATTTTCCAATGCATAAAGCGGGTTAAACTCGACAATCGTGGTCTAACCAAATTATTTAAATCAAAACATCTCCAAAAGAACTTCCCATTTTTTCAAACATTGACATTGGATGAGTACTAATAAACTACCTCGACATAAGGGTACGAGGTATTAAATTGAGTTTGCAATGCAAACATCCTGATTTCCGTCCGCCAGAGGCCGGACGGGGAACCTGTCTGACGGCTGTCAGGTTAAACCTGATCTTCTCGTACGCCGTATCCGCCAACGGCGGAGAAGGAGTATTAAAATGAAAAAACACCGTTTTATAAACGGTGTTTTCTATTATATGCTACTAAATTACTAGTATATTATAGTTTTTCTACTTATGATCGCGCCATTGTCAAGAGTTGCCTCAATTAATAAAATTGTTCCAACCTTAATGCTTCCTGTCTGAAGCTCAAAGGAATTAGAATTAGGTTTTTTATCAATTAGCAATCTACCCAAAATATCATGAACTCTAATTGATTCCACTGTTTTACTTGATCTGATTTTTAATATATTGTCTTGACTAGAGATAATAAAATCATCCTTACCAATCAAATCATTATCACCTAAAACAGCTCCAACTGCAACAAATTGTATGCTGAATCTATTCAAAAACTCACCGGTTGTTGACTGTTTGAATTGATAATCAGAACTCTTCAAGTCATGAGTAACATTCAACATATTATCCACTAAATAAATTTCTACTCCATTTAAGATCCCTTCAGTTTTTGGTATGCTAATTTTTAAACTGGCTTCAATTTTTGCATCAAAACCAAGAGTAATTATTTCATCACCATTAAAGGAACCTAAACCTTGAATTGTCATTTTTCCTTCATTTATTTGAGAATAGAAATTAATGTTTTTAATATAGTTTATATAATGTGAATCGTATCGTACATCCAAGCCATCTGTTGATTCCTTCAAGAATGCAATTAACAGATCATCTTCAATGCCACTACCATCTGTCATTCTCAGCCAGAACCTGTCTTTTTCTTCTTCATTTACTTCAAAAGCATCTTTTTTAGTACTGGATTTATAAAATTGATCATTTTGATCTTCTAATTTATAGGTATTATTAAATATTACTGATCCACTTTCCAGAGAACGAATCATAAATCCTTGTGAAGAACCGATGTTTTTCGTAACCCCAGGTGAAGAACCACCTGACAAATTATAAGTGACATAATCATCCGGGTTAAATTCACCTCCACTAACAGGTGTAGCATGAGTCCATAAATTTATTTCATTGGCTGCATCATTACTCAACAAGAACAATTGAATGTCAATAGCCGTTGGATATGGATTACCTATAAAATTAAAATTACCACTTTCAGTTCCCGTATCCGGTGTTCCCTTATAATATAGGTCTCTTGAATAGTTACCATTATTAGGTACTCCGGTAAATGTTATTGTTTGAATACCTGTGGAACTACCTTCTACAGAATAACCTCTCCCTTCTGCCATGGACCCTGAGGCGACCCACCAATGTTCATATTCAGTACCTGCCCAAATTGGATTAACATCTGCCGGTTTTAATTCGAATATCCTGCTTTGGTCTACGCCTGCAAATACAGTTGCTATTTGTGCTCCTGAAACCGGTGCTGACCAATAAGTAAAATCATGAATATCATTCAAAGCCGTAGATTTTTCAATTTTTGTGATAACACCTAAACTTGCATTATTATCATATGTCACTAAGGACTCAGTATCACCAATAGTAAGCGAACCATTTACCGTTAGATCACCATAATCTATTATACTATTCTTACTTGATCCGTTAGAGTCAAAAACAATATTCACACCTGAATTTATTGTAATATTACATGCTTCAATAGATTGGTTCGCTCCGGAATAAGATTGCGTAAATACAACTTCCCTTGATTGATCCGGTTCTAAATTCGACCATGAATTACCATCAAATTCCGTTGGCCCCACTACTTGAGTTCCCAAGGCTACATTTTTGTCAGAATCAGCATTATCCACGTCATCTAATAATACTCTGATCCAATCTGATTCAAAATAATCGGGATGAGCAGTTTCCGAGGCACATCCACCTTTAATATAGCAACTGTCATCTCCCCATGTAGATCCATCAACCGTACCAATAATATCCTGCCTATTCGCATAACATGTACCGTCATTAGTAGTTGATATTAATATAACATCATCACCAGCATCAAAGGTGCAAACTGCTGTTGAAATTTGAGTAGCCAAACCTAAATTGCTTCCACTTGGCAATGCGGGAATATTAGGATTACGGTATAATAATACCTCGTCAACCTGCATTAGTGGAATTGCAATATTTTCCGTAGGAGGATTACCGCTAATACCGGGAATATCCGATTGATCATACATCGCTAAATAATACTGTACGACGCCAGGGTCAAGAACACCTCCGGATATATTTTTGATCTCAACCCATTTATCATTTACATTAAAACCGTTATAATATTGAGTGATCATGATATTCCCACTAACCACGACATCTGCGCCTTCTCCTGCTATAATATACTGAAATGGGTTCTCGTTATCATCATTACTCTGAATTACTATAGATGCCCCGAAAAGTTGTGTAGAAGTCGGAATAAAAACAACATCGAAAGTAATATTTTGCCCGGGAAGAATGATGGCTGGTAGCAATGGAATATTATCAAAACTGAACTGGGAGTTGCTTCCGAATCCAAAACCAATGGATGATATCTCTAAATTTGCAACACCATCGTTCTGTATTGTAAAAGTATTTGTTTTTGATGTATTATTTGCAACCAGTCCAAAGTCCGTGTCATCTGCTACATCAGGAGTTGTATCCCCATTAGCAATAGATACTCCATTTCCCATTACGTTGATTACCGGTCCGGGAGCACTTACATCAATCAGCCAATTTTTTGCTATCAAATTATCATAAGCTGGCTGAGCCGCAAGTGTTAACTGTTCATTTCCCGCAATATTCAACCTGCCACCAGATAAACCAAATACATCCAATTGATTTACTATTGCATCTAATTCAGCTGAAAGTAAATTATTATTTTGTATAGATATATCAAGCAATAGTGGATTATTACTAATATCCAAAGCAGTTAAACTATTAGGTGAAGAATGGAATCTTGTAAGCTTTGTAAGCGTACTTAAATCTATCGATGGAATCTGAAGATTGTTCGCTATTTGCAATTGCGCCAAATCAATAGCTTCCAATACGTCAATAGCATTTAGATCTAACGAATAGACTTCCAATACTGTTAATCCTGCAAATCCATCAGTCCCAGTTACCGTAATATTGATTGGGGTCCCATCATTCGCGCTAAAATCAAAAGTAGGATCATTTGCTGTTTGTGTTAGTGTTCCTATCAATGCATTGGTCGCTTCCCACGTCAGTATAGTTCCAACATTGGTTACCTTTCTTGGTGACCATGTCCCGCTGTTAGAAGTTGTAGATAAGGTAAAGGTAGAAACTACCGGCAGAGGTGGAGCAGGGACATCAATGGTCCATCCTTTAGCAACTAAATTATCATAAGAAGGTTGTGCTGCCGCTGTTAATGATCCTGTATTCCCACCAATATTTAAGATCCCATTGGATAATCCAAAAGCATCCAATTGATTTACTATTGCATCTAATTCCGTGGACGGTAAATTATTATTCCCAACAGTAACATCCGTTAATAACGGATTATTGGTTATATCCAAAGTAGTCAAACTATTGGGTGAAGACTGGAATCGTGTAAGCTTTGTAAGCG
>PVMK01183578.1_pt1 | contig 10870 bp, 7 predicted proteins | sample 1853481 | NCBI WGS metagenome assembly PVMK01 (sample SAMN08533507, study PRJNA380276) | Marine sediment metagenome, whole genome shotgun sequencing project. | reverse complement strand
GTGACCAGATCTGAAATTGGGCATAGCCAGAAAAAGGCAAAAGAACTCAGAGATCAATATATATAGGGACGGATGAAAAACAGGGAAACAGGCCGCCGGCCGATGACACTCCGGTCGCCCTACGGGCTCTCTCCGTGTCATCGGCCCCAGAAAGACAGTGAATGCTGAGATAATGGGAAACCGGTAATTTTATTTGTCGTTGGGGGGAAAAAATAGTTGACGTCAGTCATCATTTATGGAAAGGGTAAATTGGTGAGTGATTTTGTATTGTTTTCTTATTTTTCAATTGAAAACTTTATCTTTACGACAAGGAGGGATTGATTATGGCGAAAATGACAGAGAGAATAAAAGGGCTGTTTGAAAAAGTAGAAAACGTTATACTGGCTACCGCCACAAAAGAGGGTGTACCTAATGCGGTTCCTATAGGAGCAAAAAAGATAATAGATGATGAGACGATCCTTATATCCGATCAATTTCTAAACAAGACCCTGAATAACATGAAAGATAATCCTCAAGTAGCTGTTACTTTTTGGAGTGGTTTTGAAGGGTACCAATTTAAAGGGACCATTGCCATAGAGACCTCGGGGGAAAGATTCGAGGAGACAGCTAAATGGATTGATGAAATCGGAAAAGCAATGAATTTTCCATTAAAATCAAAAGGAGCGGTTATAATGACAATATCCGAAATATACGGTGTCTCTCCTGGACCGGGTGCAGGAAAAAAGATAGCATAAATATTTGGATGAGCTTAATCACTTTGAGGCAGAGTCAAATTAGTCCTGTTTCGTTTTTTCACTCAATTATTTCATTAAAATTAGAGGTCTCAGAATTGAATGTTACATTGGTAGCCTTCACTTATTTTGGCGGATGTGCCATGCTGGACTAATGCACGTAATCCTTTCACGAGGGTGCTGCCAGATACCAAAGAAAGCCTGACCTTTTCCAAGGCCAAAATCTTCGGTTTGGAAGCCATTTAGAAACCGATTTTTCTTGACATTAAGACATCTTTTGTCATTACATTGGTCAAGATCGAATCAACCATTCAACCTCTATCCAGGAGGTTACCAATGAAAAAACACCTCAAATTGTATATGCCTTGCTCCTAATAAGCGGTTTTCGCCTGTTGGGAGCTTGAAACCTCTTTTATAGAAAACCAAATCCATCGTGAAATGGGGATGGAAAGCCACGGATCTTCAAAAGCTCCTGTTCTTTGTTGATAATAATTACCTCTCGATCTGAATAAATCATAATCTGAGTCCCGCTGTTTGAAACCTTAATAAGAGGAATTTCATTAAACCCCCATTTAAATGAAAGGAGGATAGCGTTATGAAAATTTTTTTAATGGCTTTAGTACTAGGATTAGTATTTACGGTAGCATACGCACAAATGGACAATCCACTGAAACAAGGGATGCCCAATACAGTAAGGCTGTCAAATGGTGAAGTGATCTATGATCTAAGCGGAGAATGGGATGCTATTTACGATGTTCAGAAAGTTACTGGTAAAATTTATAAGGACATTGTTACAATTACCCAAAAGGGTAATGAAATTGTTGGAATAAGATTAATCGGAAATCAATGGAACCTCAAGGGTAGCGAGGCAATAAGAGGAAAGTTGGATAAAGATGGATTTAAATCTCTTCAAGTAAGTACGGGTTACGGATGGGTTTCTTCCAAAGCAAAAATAGGCGAAAAGTGCAATAAAATTCAAATTCAGGCACGTCTTCCTGCGGGGGATGATAATATATTATATATAACTTTAACCAGAAAATAACCACCTATTTATTCGAGAATATTATTCGAGTTGACAATCTTGTGATACCAACATATTTGTAAACTCAACCTCTCAAAATAGCTTGTGATATCTATTTTTCTGAGGAATGACGTTCAAGGATAATTGTCCTATTCTTGACTTGAAATGCTTGGGATAGAGGTCACACTTAGCCTATATTACTGTTGTTGCAGGGAATTTTTGAAAAAAGTCAAGACTTGACCTCGCACTCTTGCATGGATTTGGCGAATGTGCTAAGAGGGTTTATGCACGAAACCCAGCATCTGCGGGCGTTGAAAAGACATACAATATGTGGGAATCGTCTCTGAATTGACACCAAGCAACAACTCACTTATACTGAACCCTATGAAAAGCGAATTACCCGTCGTTTTATCTGTCAACTCGACCTTTCCGTAGATGTGAAGGGCGTCGAAAATGAAATGCCCGAAATGCAAGGCTGAAAACAGAGAAGAAGCCAGGTTCTGTGATGAATGCGGGCACAATCTCACCTCAGCCCCCGACCCCGTCCCCCCACACCCCTCCGTTGATGACAGAATAAAGAAGATCCAACGATACCTACCCAAAGGGGTCACAGAGAAGATCCTGGCCCAAAGAGACAAAATCGAAGGCGAGCGCAAACAGGTCACAGTAATGTTTTGCGATATGGAGGGATTTACTCCTCTGGTAGAGAAGTTAGGTCCTGAAAAGGCCTACTCCCTGATGGATCAGATCTTTGAGATCTTGATTCACAATGTGCACGACTACGAAGGCACGGTCAATGAGTTCACCGGTGACGGCATCATGGCGCTTTTCGGAGCGCCCATTGCTCTGGAAGATGGGCCTCAGCGGGCGCTCAGGTCGGCCTTGTCCATCCATAATGAGATTGCCAAATTTAACGACCAAGAAAAAATGAAAATTCCCATCAAGATGCGAATTGGGGTTCACACCGGCCCAGTTGTTGTGGGCACCTTGGGCAATGACCTGAAGGTCGAATTCAAAGCAGTCGGTGATACCGTCAATTTGGCCTCTCGAATGGAAGGGATAGCAGAACCCGGGACAACTTATGTCACCAAGAAAACTTTTCAACTCACCGAGGGACTCTTTCAATTTGAGACCAGAGGGAAAAAGACAGTGAAGGGCAAAGAGGAATCGATTCCCGTATTTAAGCTTCTATCCGATAATAGATACGTATACCGTCCCCGTTTGGGTTCTGAGCGGATGATTTTCTCCAAGATGGTTGGGAGGGACAGAAAACTTGATAGGCTGGAACTTCAGGTGATGAAGGCCATGAATGGTGAGGGCTCCATTGTTAATATTATTGGAGAGGCTGGAATTGGTAAATCCAGACTCGTGGTTGAATTAAAGAAGCGTGAAGTGATGAAGAGGGTAGTTCTTTTGGAAGGAAGAGCGATCTCGATCGGGAGAAATTTAAGCTTTTACCCAATTATCGATCTTTTAAAGCAATGGGCGCGGATAAGAGAGGATGATGGAGAGGCCATGGCATACGGCAGGTTAGAGGCTGCTGTCAGGAACCTATATCCGGAAAAGGTCGGTGAAATACTCCCATTTGTGGCGACCCTCATGGGGATGAAACTAACGGGTACATATGCCGAAAGGGTTAAGGGTATTGAGGGCGAAGCCCTGGAAAAACTGATTCTCAAGAATATGAGGGCGCTTTTAATCAAAGCAACTGAACTATCGCCCTTGGTGATAGTTACAGAAGATCTGCACTGGGCTGACACGAGTACGATCGAAATAATGGAATCGTTGTTCCACTTGGCGGAGACGCAGAGGATTCTTTTTATCAATGTGTTTCGCCCTGGCAACCGAGAAACAGGAGATCGTATAGTTGCAAGCATTAAAGAAAGCCTTCCAGGCTATTATGTCGAATTAATGATAGAGCCGCTAGATGAAAATATGAGTCAAGCGCTTATTAACAATATGTTGAACATCGGAGAGCTCCAGCATGCCGTCATGGGACAAATCGTACACCGGGCAGGTGGCAATCCATTTTTCATTGAGGAGGTCGTGCGATCGTTTATTGATGAAAATGTGGTGGTATTGAAAAACGGGAGATTTGAGGTGACGGAGAAGATTGAAGAGGCGGTTATCCCACATAGAATTGTCGATGTGCTTATGGCCAGAATTGACCGTCTTGATGAAGAGACGCGCAGACTGGTCAAAGTTGCCTCAGTAGTAGGGAGGAGCTTTTTTTATAGAATTATTAAGGACGTTGCAAAAGCGATTGAGGATATAGACAGCAAGTTATTGAATCTGCAAGAGTTGCAACTTATCAGGGAGCGAAGGAGGATGGAGGAGGTAGAGTACCTCTTCAAACACGCTCTTGCCCAGGAGGTAGCATATGAGTCAATTTTACACGAGAAACGAAAAGAGTTACACTTCAAAGTTGCACAATCTATAGAGAGAACTTTCAATGAAAGACTGCATGAGTTTTATGGGATGCTTGCCTATCACTACAGTAGAGCTGGGGATCTGGATAAAGCGGAAGATTATCTAGTAAAGGCGGGGGAGGAAGCCTTACGGTCCTCGGCATCAAGTGAAGCTTTAAACCACTATCAGCAGGGGTTGAAACTATATCACCAGAAATATGGAGAAGCTGCTGAGCCAGAAAAATTGGCCACGTTTGAAAAAAACATTGCACTCGCTTTATATAATAAAGGCCAGTTGGAAAGTGCGTTGGAGTACTTTGATCGGGTGTTGGAACGATGGGGCGCGGGATCGCCGAAAAATAAAGTAATTATTGGATTCAAAGTAATGTTTGACTTGTTGGGTGTGATTACAACTCTTTACTTTCCATCAAAAAAGGTTGGAAGGGTTCCGGACAAACGGGAAAATGAGATATTTGATTTAAGATATAAAAAGGCTGTTTCACTAGTCCACTTAGATCCGGAGAAATGCTTTATTGAATTTGTGAGCACCCTAAATAAACTTGGTAAATTTGATCCCTCAAGGGTAGAAAACGGAATCGGAATTTGGATGAGTGGAAGTGGTCTTTTTTCCTGGACCGGAATTTCATTTAAACTAAGTAAAAAAATGTTGGATTATAATAAATCCAATATCAATAAAAATGATATTAAGGAGGTTCTCTATTATGATCTATTTGAACTTTTATACCAATCTTTTGTAGGAAATTGGTTAGATGTCAAGGAATATGATCAGAATCTGGTAGAATTGAATTTGAGAATTGGAGAATTTTGGCACGTATCAACTTACCTGCTATTTCACGGATATATTAACATCTGTCAAGGAGCATTTGAGAAAGCTGAAATGATAATAAGCAAATTATGGGAAATCTCAAAGGATTATGGAAACGAAAATGGAACAGAATACTGGTATACATTGAAAATAATATTGTTAATAATATTCAGAAAACTCCAAGGAGCACTAAAAGAAGTGGATGAAGGAATTTCATTCCTAACTCAAACCGGCAGGGAGAGCGTAACAATATATTATCTCGGATTTAGAGCTGTGATACAGGTTCTATTAATGGATTTTGATGAAGCAAATGAAACACTGAGGCGAACAAGGGGGCTTGTATCTAGACAAAGCCGCTTGCTTCCGATTTATATCAGCAGTTCTCTTTTGGGGCAATTTTTATTGGATCTTCACCTTCTGAAACAATCAATTGTAAAGAATGATAAATCAGACATATCAAAATACAGCGAAAAGACCTATCAGAGCGGCAAACGTGCAATAAAAAACTCAAATAAATATGCTTTTGACAGGACAGAGCTGTTTAGATTGATGGGTCTTTATTACTGGCTTATCAGTAAGAAAAAAAAGGCCATTGGCTTTTGGAATAAGGGCATAAAAGAAGCGGAGCGACTCGGTGCACGTGTTGAACTTGCAAGGATCTATATGGAAATTGGTAAACGTTTTCGTGAAGTGAAGAACAGAGATCTTAAATTAAATGGTATTAAGGCAGATGAATATCTGGAAAAGGCAAGAATTTTATTTGAAGAGATGGACCTTGTGCAGGATCTGGAAAAACTATCTAGAATAATTGATAGCTGATAATCACCTTGCGAATTGTAATCAAGTACAAAAAATGAATAGAGGGCTCTGTGCTGCTTCAGAACTACTTGCCCATATCCTGTCTTGCTCAGAGCTGAGCGTTTAAGTAATTCATTATTTTCTCAGGCAAGTAGAAGGTGGCCAGTCGAAGATATTAGAGATATATTCTATCTAGGGAGTAATTTTATGACTGTCCTTGATAAGAGGAAATTATACAGACTACCGTGGGGCCTTTACGATAATCCGATAGGCTGGGTGGAGATCACAGATAAATGCAATATGGATTGTTTAGGCTGTTACCGCAACTATATTGAGACCTATGAGGGGCATAAGCATCTCGAGGATATCAAACAAGAAATTTTGTTCATGAAGAAAGAGCGTAATGTAAGTGAGATTACATTAGCAGGGGGAGAGCCTTTATTGCATCCTGATATTATAAATATTGTGAAGTTCATCTCTTCGCAGTCTTTAGGGGCAAAGATCTTTACAAATGGTAAGGGCTTAACACAAGAGTTCATGCGTCAATTGGTTTTCTCCGGATTGAATAAAATCACCTTGCATATTGATTCACTCCAAATTAGGAATGATGAATGGGACCATAAGAATGAGGTCGAATTGAATGCTTTACGTCAATATTATGTAGAAATATGCCATAAGCTGAAAAATTTAGATCTTAGTTTTGCCTGCATGGTAACGCGGCAAAATTTGAAAGATATTCCTAATATAATTAGATGGACTTTAGAAAAAAAAGGGAGCGTCAGGGGTTTAGCTTTTTTTGCATTGAGACAATATAAAACAGTAGAAAATGAGAATAAACCGGCATTGCTCAATATTAATTCACAGGATAATGTTAACTCCGTTGATATTTATGATGTAATTAGAAGAGATTTTCCTCAGTATGATGTTGCTGCTTATTTGGGTGGGACTACAAACCCTGTGTCATTTAAATGGTTGTTTTCAATGTCTATCTGTAGTTCTAATGTTTTAATAGGTTCCTTAAGTCCTATCTCGATGGAGCTATATCAAGTATTGAAGCACCTAAAATATAGGCGTTATGTCGGCAATGATCTGAATGAGGGTTTAATTGAGAAATATTTAATAAAATTAATTTGTTTTCTTTTTGATAGGAAGATTCATAGAGTGTTGTTAGCTTTGATGAAAAAGCCTAGATTATTATTAGATTCTCTGTATTTATTTTCTATTATTATCGTACAAGCTCATGACATATCTATATTTGGCGATATGGACATGTGCGAGGGATGCCCGGATATGACATATTTTAAAGGGCGGCTGGTTAATTCTTGCAGATTAGATGAGTATCGAAAGTATGGGCGATTTATTTCTGATTTGAGCGACGAAAATTAAGAATTAATTGTGATTTAAATGAGATATAGTTCTTCATTTTTCTTCTTGAACCGCCTTTACAGATGGGAACAGTTTCGGATTTGTATGTGGTAAAAATTTAGCGGCGCTGAAGCGGTTCATGAAATCCTGATTGACGTTGAGCTTCAGATAGGTGATGCAATCGCGGATCTAATCGATTTGCTGGTGATAAGCATCCGATTGAAGCATCACGGTCGCGCCACCCATGGAGCTGTTTTCCAGCGGCTTATAGCGTTCCAGCGGCAAATCGGGCAGCATCCCGATGGAAATGGCGGATTCTGGAATGATAAAAGCGCCAAACGTTCCGTCCACAATAAAAGAATCCAGTTCTTGCGGAGCGATTCCAACTGAGCCGGTTAGTTTTCTATAGCGAAGTCAAGGAAAAAATGTAGATAAAACACCGCTCCAGGTTAATACAGGATATGTGTTATGAATAAATATCAAATAGCGATTAATTTAACATACTTAGATCATATTGACGATTATCTCTGACGTTAGTCAGTCTGAAATAGATTTATTGGCTTAATAGTCATGTATAGATGCCTAATTTTGGCAAATTCCCGATGCAACAATTCCTATATGATACTGGAATTTTGAGTTACCTCAGGAAAACAGAAGGTTACATACTCAACTCTTGACAATATGTAGCTAATATGAGACTGAAAGATAATGCACGTAACCTTCACCTGAGGGTACGGTGATATCACAAATTCCGTCCATATTTGAATATTCTCAATCAACCTGGCGTCAACACTGAAATAAAAGCAAGATAGGTATCTAAATTGAGGCTATTTAAGCGAAATCGGAAAGATCACTGGGAAAGTATCTATCAAAAACACTCACCTACTGAGGTCGGTTGGTACCAAGCCTATCCTGAAAAATCCCTGAAACTTATCCATAATACAGGTGCGGGTACTGACAGCAGCATTATCGATGTTGGTGGTGGAACTTCAGCGCTTTCTAAGCATCTTCTTGATCAAGGGTATAAGAAATTAGCAGTTTTGGATATTTCAGAAAACTCAATCGAAAGAACGAAATCACAACTTGGTGAAAAATCCAGCGAAATCAATTGGATTGAGGCAGATGTCACAAAATATAGCTTTATGGAGCAATATGACATCTGGCATGATCGTGCTGTATTTCATTTCCTAACAAAAGCGGAAGACAGAAAAGGATATATAAGTTCACTTAACCAAGCCTTAGAGCTAAATGGACATCTAATAGTCGCAACTTTTAGTCTGGATGCCCCGCCAAAATGTAGCGGGCTTTCTGTTGTAAGGTACAGCCCAGAGACTCTGCAAAGTGAGCTGGGAGATAATTTCATTTTGGCAGAAGCTCTTGTGGAAGACCATGTGACGCCTTCAGGAGTAAAACAGAATTTCATCTTTTGCCGATTCATCAAGCGAGCCTAAAGTAAAGGTTAGAGGCAGAGGTTGTCGGCAATTCCCCTCTGCCTCCTTTTGTACTGCCAAGTTATCCATATATTACTTGGACTTTTTAGGTTTCTTTTTGTCGCTTATGGTTTTAGGACGATCCGGCTTTTGTCCTGTACACCCACAGTCACAATTGCCCTTCTTATCAGCCATATTCATCACCTCCTTTCTGTGGATTGGACTTTCGGATTATTTTGCAGAACATAATCCCAAGAGACAATTTAAGCATTTAAGCAATCACTTTAATCTTAGCCGAAAAAAATTCCCCTATTTGCTTTTAGGCTCTATTTCTTTGATTCTTTTTTGAACATTTCTAAGTTCACTCATTAATCCCCTTTCATACTTTTTCAGGGAGCCTAAACTTGAACCACTCAATTCTTTTTCACTGAATTTACCAGTTCCCTTGCACCCGCAGGTACAAATTTCGGTCAACACGTCTCGACAATTCTCTAAGGCCTTTTCATCTATCGAATATGGTATCCAATACCCATTTCTTTCACTCTTTACAAATCCTGCCTGCCTTAATATTTTCAAATGCTGTGATGCAGCCGCAGGTGTTATACCAACCAATTCAGCAATCTTTTTTGCGCCAAGTGGCCCCTCTGATTTCAAAAGTTCTATTATTTTCACCCTCGTTTCAACAGCCAATGCTTTAAACATTTCAATTGGTTCTAAATTCATTGTTTGTTTCTCATGTAATTAAGTATTTAAGTTATAACTAAAATAATACAAAATAAATGGTCTGTCAAGTGCTTTTCTAATTAAATTTGAATTCCCCACAATTTACAAACACTGCCTTTAATTCTGGCATCATTAACGACTTGGCTTAGCTTTTATCTCATATGGACTTCGATGATTCAAAATTCTGTGATATCTTCAACGTTTCTGTAAAATATAGCGGTCATCAAACTCTTTAATATCTAACCTCCCCATTCTGATGGATTACCTTGCGTTTCCTGCTATAACTTAAACCTTTGATTTACCTTGTCAAAATACATGTTTTGAGTTAGTATTGTTGTTAACTCTTGGTCGAATGAAACAGAAGGATCATGTACGAAACCTTCTGTCGCAGGCCCATCTGACTTGACATCATTTCCACATATAAACATCGGCTCCTAAGTGGAAGGATATCTTTCCCAGTCTTCCTAGCCTTACCCCGATCTGGGGTGCACTAACCAAAATTCGGCCAAACAGCTTCAAAATAGAGATTCAAAGAGAATCTGAAAACGATCACTCCTTGAAATTAATTGAGGAATGGTACGATACGTTCAAAAAAACCATTTGACCTAGCTGCCACATTGTGGTAACATATCGATTCTATTAATAGCTTTTCCATGCATATTCTCATTAAGGAAATACATCGTGGATGCGCCAATCATGAAATGCCCAAAATGCCAGCATGAAAATCCTGAAGAAGCTAAATTCTGCATAAAATGCGGCAAGCCGATGGAATTTCATTGTCCCAAATGCGGGGCCAAAACGCCGAGCGTTGGGGATTTCTGCATGGAGTGTGGGCATAAATTAGGACAACCTACTGAAGCCCCTCCAATTGACTACTCGGCGCCCCAATCCTACACCCCCAAACATCTTGCAGATAAGATCCTAACAACCCGAAGTTCCATCGAAGGAGAGCGGAAGCTTGTGACGGTGCTGTTTGCGGACGTGGCCAATTACACCTCCATTTCAGAAAAGCTCGATCCGGAGGAAGTCCACCAGATCATGGACGGATGCTTTAAGATCCTGATGTATGAGATCCACAAATATGAAGGCACCATCAACCAGTTCACGGGAGACGGGGTCATGGCCCTTTTTGGCGCGCCTGTGGCCCATGAGGACCACGCCCAGCGCACGTGCTATGCGACCTTATCCATTCAGAAAGCCATGGGAGAGTATGGTAACAAGATAAGGAAGGATACGGGGGTGGAGTTCAAGATGCGCATCGGGCTCAACTCAGGGCCTGTGATCGTGGGCGCCATCGGAGACGATCTCAGGATGGATTACACGGCCGTTGGAGACACCACGAATCTGGGTTCAAGAATGGAGAGCATGGCCAGACCGGGCACTATCCTGGTATCCAAAAATACCCACAGGCTTGTCAGGGATTTCTTCGAATTTGAGTCTTTGGGAAAAATTGAGGTGAAAGGCAAGAAGGAGCCACAGGAGGCCTTCGAGCTTATCAAAACCGGTGAAGTGGAAACCAGGATAGGGGGCCTCAATAGCCAAGGGCCTTACCAGGTTTGTGGGTCGAA
>PVMK01165687.1_pt1 | contig 10871 bp, 5 predicted proteins | sample 1853481 | NCBI WGS metagenome assembly PVMK01 (sample SAMN08533507, study PRJNA380276) | Marine sediment metagenome, whole genome shotgun sequencing project. | reverse complement strand
CGGCCAGTTCGGTGAGGCCGGCCGCGTCGGCCTCGTCCGTCTGGGATGCCGCTTCGAGTTCGTGCTGGAGGACCTCGAGATCGGCTCCGCCCGCCATCATCTGCACGAGTTGCTCGAGCGAGACATCGTCCTTGGCGTAGTCGCCGAGGATCTGACCGCGCTTGAGGATGACGAAATGGTCACCCACCGGGTAGGCGTGATGCGGGTTGTGGGTGATGAAGATCACCCCGATGCCCGCGTTCCTGGCCTGCACGATGTAGCGGAGCACAACGCCGGCCTGTTTGACGCCCAACGCGGCCGTCGGCTCGTCGAGGATCAGCACCCGGGCGCCGAAATACACGGCGCGAGCGATCGCCACCGACTGGCGCTCTCCTCCGGAGAGGGTACCCACCGGTTGGTCGGCATCGCGGATGTCGATCCCCATCTTGCCGAGTTCGTCCTTGGTCGTCTGTTTCGCCTCGTTCACCGCGAACCGCTTGAAGGGGCCCCAACCGTGGGTCGGCTCGGAACCGAGGAAGAAGTTCCTCCACACCGACATCAGCGGGATCATCGCCAGATCCTGGTACACGGTGGCGATGCCCAGTTCGAGGGCATCACGGGGCGAACTGAACTCCATCTGCTCGCCGTCGAAGTCGTACACACCCTCGTCCGCCTTGTAGACGCCGGAGAGGATCTTGATCAGAGTCGACTTGCCGGCTCCGTTATCACCGAGCAGACAGGTCACCTCGCCGGCCCGAACGAACATGGAGACGTCCTTGAGCGCGATGACGCTCCCGAAGTATTTCGAGATGTTCTGGATGTCGAGGAGAGGCTTCTCCGTCGTCACTGTGGCCGTCATTTGCGCACCGCCCTCGTTCGGATGTAGTTGTTGAAGATGACCCCGGCGACGAGGACCCCGCCGACGAAGACCATGAACCAGTCGCCGTCAACGCCGGTGATCCGGATGCCCTGTTTCACCATCGCGAAGATGAACGCACCGAACGCGGCGCCGATCGCCGATCCATACCCGCCGGTGAGCAGAGTCCCTCCGACGACGGCGGCGATGATCGCCTGGAACTCCTGACCGGTTCCCCGCAAGGTATCGGCACCGGTGAACTGCACGACCTGGATCACCGCGACGAGCCAGGCGGCGAACGCGGTGCCCATGAAGAGGGCGATCTTGGTGCGGTTGACGGGTACACCGACGTTGCGGGCTGCGTTGGTGTCGCCACCCGCGCCGAAGATCCAGTTGCCCCACACCATGCGGAGCAGGATCCACGTCGCGATCGCGACCAGTAGGAACCACCACAGGATGGAGATCGAGAACGTGCCGCCGCCGATGGTGATGGTGCTCGCGAACACCTTGTCGGCAAGATCGTATCCGGGGGCCTCATCGAGGTTGCCGAGCTGGGTGCGATTGGTGAACGAACGGGTCAGGGCGATCGTGAGCCCGCGGAAGATGAAGAGCGTGCCCAGCGTCACGATGAACGATGGCAACTTGGTCGTGACCACCAGGAACCCGTTGAAGACCCCGATGGCGAGGGCGAGCACGAGGGCCACCGCGATCGCGGGCCACAGGTTCCATCCGAAACCGCCCTGATCCGGCGAGGTGACCAGCACCATGATCGTCATCCCGCTGAAGCCGACGATCGAACCGATCGACAGGTCGAACTCGCCACCGATCATGAGCATCGCCACGGCGACCGAGAGGATGCCGAGCGGGGCCGCGGCGTTCATGATCGACGCGAACGATCCCCAGCTCACGAAGTTGTTGTCGAAGGCGATGATCGCGAAGAACACGTAGACCACGATCGCAAGCACGGCGGAGCCCAGCTCTGGTCGTGCGAGCAGACGTGAGATCACGCCGACCTTCCGAACCCGTTCGTCCTCCGACCCTGCTTCCGGTGGCGGTGCTACGGGTGGTTTGGTCTCAGCGGTCACATTGAACTCCCTCCCCAGATGACATTACTCGGGTGGGGCCCACCCGTGACGGATGGGCCCCACCTTCCCTTCGAGCGTCAGCGCAGACCCTGCTCCGAGGCCGCAACGACGGCCGCAGCGGTATCCGCGGTCACGATCTGCGGACCGGTGAGGATCACACGATCGACGGATCCCAGCGGCAGCGCGCCCGTCTTGATGAACTGCGTCAGCAGCACGATCGGCAGGTACCCCTGGAGGTACTGCGCCTGGTCGATGGCGAAGAGCATCTGCCCGGCCTCGACCGCCTCCAGTACCTCCGGCGACAAGTCGAAGGTCGCGAACGTGATCTCGCCGAGCTGTCCGCCGGCCTCGAGCGCCGCCAGCGTCGGGGTTGCACCGGTCGGGCCCAGCGTGAGGATCCCGTCGACGTCTGCGTTGGCTTGGAGCTCGGCCGACACGGCTTCCTGAGCCCCGGTCGGGTCAGCGAGCTCGACGGGGACGACCTTGACCGTCGCCCCGAGTCCGTCTTCGAAACCCTGGCAACGCAGGTCGAGGGCGACGTTGCCCACTTCCTGGTTGATGCAGAGCGCGCTCGTCACGCCTTCCTCGGCGAACGTCTGGCCGGCGATCAGGCCTGCCTCGTATTCGGTCTGACCCACGTGGACCAGGATGCCGAGTTCGGCGAACACGTCACTGCCCGAGTTCATCGAGATGACCGGGATGCCTGCGGCCACGGCCGCTTCGATCGCCGGTCCCAGCGCATCAGCGTCGGGGACCGTGACGACGAGCCCATCGGGGCCCGAGGCCACCGCTGCGTCGATGATCTGACTCATCTCGACCATGTCGAACGTTCCGGGGGCCTGGTACTCGACCGTCACGCCCATGTCGGCACCCGCGGCGTTGACTCCGTTGGCCGCCACCGACCAGAACGGGTCGGAAGACTGGCCGTGGGATACCACGACGAACCGGAGGTCGCTCTGGCTGACCGCGTCGCCGCTGGTCGTCGCCGTCCCGTCATCCGCCGCAGCAGTCGTCTCGCTTCCTGCGGCGGTCGTCGTCGTGTCGTCGCTGCTGCTGCTACAAGCGGCTGCAACGAGAGCGAGAACCAGCACGAGGCCGATCCAAATGCTCCACTTTCGTTTCATGTCCTTGCCTCCTCACGATCGGGCCGCCGGGTGACGGCCCCGTTCCATTCTGGTCTATCGGTCAGATTCTTGCCGATGACCCTCCTTCCGGGTCCATCGCTCCGGCCAGGCGTTCGAGAAACGCGTAGCTGGCCCGAGCTGCTTCGAGTGGCCCGGATCCTTCGGCCGGCTCGCTCGGCAGGACCATGTCCTGTTCGAGCACGTACCAACCGCCAAAGCCGATGCTTTCGAGATGCTCGATGACGCCGACGATATCGAGATCTCCTTCCCCCAAGGGCCGGTAGAGGCCCACCGCGGTGCCGTCGTGGTAGGACAGTTCACCCGCCCGTACCCGGGCTGCGATGTCGTCGTCGATGTCCTTCAAGTGGACGTGCCGCACGCGGTCACCGGCGAGTTCCGTGATCTTGACAGGATCTGCACCGGCGAGGCCGAGGTGACCGGTGTCCACGCAGATCCCGACGGGTGAAGTCTCGAGGAGACGCTCGATCTGATGGGTTCGTTCGATCACCATTCCCCAATGCGGATGAACAACGACCTCGAGCCCGTGGCGAGCGCCGATCTCGATCACCTGATCGAGTCCCGCGGCGAACCGCAGCCAGTCTTCGTCGTCCATGTCGAAACGTTCCTCATAGCCCTCGGCGCCGTCGACCGCGGCAGCAGGGCCGAGGACCATGACCGTCGCTCCGACCGCGGCGAGGGTCGCGGCGGCGCGCTCCACGGAGGCGAGCTCGTCGGCGAGCAGGTCGGCGCGATAGAGAACCGCGGGTACGAATCCCGCGACCATCTCCAGGTCGTGATCGGTGAGCAGGTCGTGGAGTTGTGACGGATCTTGCGGGAGGAACCCGTCGGGACCGAGTTCGGTGGCGCTGAGCCCGACGCCCGACATCTCGCCGAGCACCCTTTCGGGGATCATCTGGTACCCCCAGTCGGGCACTTCGCACACCCCCCACGTGATCGGAGCACCGGCGATTCTCTCCATCAGCGTCGTCATGCGATCTCCTCGAGCGCAACGGGACGATGCCCGGGTGCGTCCATCATTGGAACGTTCCAACCGATCGACGCCAACGATACGGAGAACACCGACGGAATGTCAAGTAGTCGCTCGCCTGTTAGGGCTTCGACCGAACCCGGGCCACGCCTACGGTGTCTACAGTCGCACCATGACCGTCCCGGTACGCACGGCGGTGATCGGCCTCGGACGCATGGGGTCGTTCCACGCAGCCGCATTGACCAGCGTCCCCGAATTGGAAGTCGTCGCGCTCGCCGACGTTCGACGATCGGCGCTCGACGCCGCGGCGAATCTCTATCCAGCGGCGACAACCTACGACGACCCTGCCCGGGCATTGACCCATCCGGAGCTCGAAGCGGTGCTCCTAGCGACGCCGACGACAACTCATCCCGTGCTGACCCTCTCGGCGATCGAGGCAGACCTCCATGTGCTGTGCGAGAAACCACTCGCTCTCGACCCTGCGACCAGCAACCGGCTCGGCACCCTCGCCCAACAGAGCAACCTCGTACTCCAGATGGGGTACTGGCGCCGCTTCTCTCCACCCTGGCGGTCGGCCCGAGATGCCATCGCCACCGGTCGGATCGGTGACCCCGTGCTGCTCCGTCTGTCGCAGTGGGACGCTGATCCCCCACCGCCGGAGTTCTGCGACCCACAGGTGAGCGGCGGGCTCGCCATCGACTGTGGAGTACACGAGTTCGATCTCGCCGCCTGGCTCACCGGACGATCGCTCATCGGAGTCCGCGCCGAGGCGATGCCGATCGTCGACGATGCCGTCGCCGCGGTCGGGGACGTCGACAATCTGGTCGCGGTCGGGGAACTCGAAAACGGAGCGCGGGTGATCATCGACCTATCCCGCAACGCCCGCTACGGCGACGACGTCCGGAGCGAAGTGCTCGGCACCAACGGCGCCCTGTTCGTCGACACGCTCCCCACCGCCCGGACCCGGATCGGAGACGCCGACGGCCTGACGACGCTTGGGAACTCAGAGGCGGACGACGCCATGCTGGTCGGGGTGCGAGATCAGGCGGCCGCGTTCGCCCGCGCCATCCGCAACGGAGGCGGGTCCTACCCGGATGCGTTCGACGACGCCCGAGCGGTCCGGGCGGCCCTGGCCACCATGGAGAGCCTGCGTATCGGAGCCGCGATGTCGTTGCCGGGATCGATCGCGACGGATGCAGTAGCTCCCCTTCCGCACCGCGACGCTCGACGATGACCGACGAGGGAACGCCGGCGTTCTCCCGCGTCGCGATCATCAATCGCGGCGAACCGGCGATGCGGCTCATCAACGCGGTGCGCGACCTCAACCTCGAGCACGGAACGCAGATGCGGACGATCGCCCTGTACACCAGTGCCGACCGCGGCGCCATGTTCGTGCGCGAGGCCGACGAGTCGTTCGAACTGGGCCCCGCGGTGTATATCGATGAACACGGCGACCGGAAGGTCGGCTACCTCGACTACCTGCGCCTCGAACAAGCCTTGCTCGCGACCCGAGCCGATGCCGCCTGGACGGGCTGGGGTTTCGTGGCCGAACACCCCGCCTTCGTCGATCTCTGCGACCGGCTCGAGGTCACCTTCATCGGCCCCGACGCGGTGACGATGCGTCGTCTCAGCGACAAGATCACCTCCAAACGCCTCGCCGAACATGTTGGCGTGCCCGTCGTGCCGTGGAGTGGAGCCTCGGTGGAGAGCCCGGAGGACGCCCTTGTTGTGGCCACCCGGCTCGGTTACCCCGTGATGATCAAAGCAACGGCGGGGGGCGGGGGCCGCGGCATCCGTCGTGCCGATGCACCGGCCGAGCTGGCCGCCGCGTTCGCCGCGGCCCGAGGAGAAGCAGGCGCGGCGTTCGGCGATTCGACCGTGTTCGTGGAGAGCCTCGTCCCCGCGGCTCGGCACATCGAGGTGCAGATCGTAGGCGACCACCACGGAACCATCTGGGCGCTCGGCGTGCGCGATTGCAGCGTGCAGCGGCGGAACCAGAAGATGATCGAAGAGGCACCCTCCCCCATCCTGTCGGAAGAGGAGCAGACGGCGCTGCTGGACGCGGCGTGTCGTATCGGCAGATCCGTCGGCTACCGGAACGCGGGGACGGTGGAGTTCCTCTTCGACGCGGCGAGCCGGGCCTTCTGGTTCATGGAAGTCAACACCCGTCTTCAAGTCGAGCACCCGATCACGGAATTGACGACCGGTGTCGACCTGGTGAAGACCCAACTCGAGGTGGCGGCCGGGCGTCGTCTGGCGCCGGACCCACCCCGATCGACAGGTCACGCGATCGAGGTGCGCCTCAACGCCGAAGATCCGGCGGCCGGATTCGCCCCCGCCCCCGGTGTGATCCAACTCCTTCGCTTCCCGACCGGCCCCGGGCTGCGGGTGGACACCGGAGTCGAGCAAGGGGACGTGGTGACACCCGAGTTCGATTCGATGATCGCCAAGATCATGGCTCGCGGGAACGATCGCGCCGAGGCGTTGGCGCGTTTACGACGCGCCCTCGAGCAGACCGAGGTCGTCATCGAGAACGGCACCACGAACAAGCCTTTCCTCGCCCGGATCCTTGCCTCTGGCGACTTCGCTGCCGCGGAGATCGACGTCGGATGGGTCGACCGCCTCAACGCGGATCCGACCAGTCTTGCGTCGGCCGATCCCGATGTCGCGATCATCGCCGCGGCGATCGACGCGTACTCAGAAGAGACGGAGGTCGAGAGCAAGCGGTTTCGAGAGTCCGCCGCCCGAGGACGCCCGAGCGTGGACGACGATATCGGCCGTTCCGTCCAGTTGTACCACCTCGGCCACACCTACGACCTCGACGTTCTCAACGTCGCTCCCGGGCGGTTCCGGATCCTCGTCGACGGCCGCGAGGTCGACGCCATCATCGACGACATCGGCCGGTCACGGCAGCGTCTGACGATCGCCGACACCACCTACCGCGTGCTCGCCGTGGTGCAGGGAACGAACCACCTCGTCGAGGTGAACGGATCTCCCCACCGCATCGCCCACGACGAAGGCGGGGTGATCCGGGCCCCATCGCCCTCGGTCGTCGTGTCCATCGACGTCGCTCCCGGCGCTCGTGTCGATCCCGGCGATCGGTTGGTCGTCATCGAAGCGATGAAGATGGAAACGGCCATCAAAGCAACGTTCTCAGGACGGGTACGGGAGGTCCTCGTACACGAGAACGTCCAGGTGAACACCGGGGCTCCGCTCCTGATCATCGACCCGGTCGAGGTCATCGGTGAGGTGACGACCACCGAACGTGTCGACTTCACCCGCCTCGCCGCGGCGGTGCGGCCGCGTGACGCCCGCGCCTCATGCCGTCAGCATCTCTCCGAGATCCGACAGATGCTCCTCGGATACGACGTGGACCCGGCGCAGATCGCACGCGCCCTCGAGACCTCGGGTCGGGTGTGCCCCGAGGCCATCGAGGATGACGAGATCCGGTCCCGGGAAGATGCGATCCTCGGCCTTTTCGTCGACCTGACGTCCCTCTTCCGCCGCGAGCGCTTCGAACCCGAGGCGGAGGACACCGCCCGGCACAGCACCGAGGAATACCTCTTCGACTACCTCCGCGACCCCGGCGGTCGAGGTCACGCCCTCCCCGAGAGCTTTCGCGACCAGCTGCTGGCCGCGCTCCGTCACTACGGCGTCGAGGGGCTCGCCCCCTCGGCCGCCCTCGACAACGCCCTCTACCGGATCGCCAAATCCCACGATCGTGTTGGCACCCAGACGAGGGCGATCCTCGGCATCCTCGATGACCGTCTGACGACCCCCGGCCTCTCCCGCGACGAGTCGTTCGAGAACCTCCTGGAGCGATTGACGACGGTGAGCGACAATCGTTTCCCGGCGATCTACGACCTCGTGCGCGAGGTCCACTACCGCATCTTCGACCAGCGCTTCCTCGCCGATATCAAAGACCAAGCCCTCGCCGAGGCCGACCGCCACCTACACGAACTGGTGGCGGATCCCCGCGGGACCAACCGGTCGAGCCTCGTCGCTGCGCTCGTGGAGTGTCCCCAATCGCTCACCACGTTCCTCTCGCGCCGTTTCGGACCGCACCTGACCGAAGCGAACGAGGCACTCCTCGAGGTGATGACACGCCGCTACTACCGGATCAGGGATCTCGAGAACGTGCGAACCCGGACGAGGAACGGCTTCAGCCTCGCCACGGCCGAATACGACCACGAGGGCAAACGCATCCACATCATCTCCGTCCACGCCATCTACGAACGACTGGCGGAGGCCGCCGCGACCCTTTCGGCCCTGGTCGGCGATGTGGAACCGACCCACGACGTCGTGACGGACATCTACCTGTGGCAGGACCCCCAGCAAGGCACCGTTGAGGAGATCCGGGCGTACGTGGCAAAGGTGCTCGATGCCGAGTTGGGATCCGCTCAGGTGAGGCGGATCGTGGTTGCGGTGTCGAGCGAGGGCAGCGGCTCAACAGCCGGCGGGGTCCTCCACTTCACGTTCCGTCCCGACGGTGTGAGCGGTTATCACGAAGAGACGCTGTATCGCGATCTGCACCCGATGATGGGCAAACGGCTCGAGCTCTGGCGTTTGGAGCACTTCGACATCCGCCGCCTCCCGACCCTGGAGGACATCTACCTGTTCCACGGCACCGGCAAGGACAATCCCCGCGATGAGCGGCTGTTCGCACTCGCCGAGGTACGCGACGTCACCCCGCTCCGGGACCGCGACGGATCTGTCATCCGGTTGCCGGATCTCGAGCGTATGTTTCGCGACGTGCTCGGCGCGATCCGGCGTTTCCAGGCACTCCGGGCGCCGGGAGAACGCCTCCAATGGAACCGGGTGCTGATGCACGTGTGGCCGGTCATCGAACTCACTCGGGAAGAGACGACCCGCCTCGTGTCGCGACTCGCCCCGGAGACCGAGGGGCTCGGTCTGCACAAGGTGGTTCTCCGCGTCAGGTTGCGGATCCCGGGAACGACGAAGGTTCGACCGGCCACGTTCGAGATGGCCAATCCCACCGGTTCCGCGGTGACGATCCGGATACGGCGCCAGTCGAATCTGCCCATTCAGCCACTCTCGCCCTACGAACAGCGCGTCGTGCGGCTCCGCCGGCGCGACCTCGTCGACCCGTTCGAGATCGTGGCCTTGATGACACCGAGAACCCGCGAGCGAGGTGCCGGGTTCCCCCCCGGAAGGTTCGTCGAGTACGACCTCGCGGGCGGGGAACTGGGTCCGATCGAGCGGCCTCCCGGGGAGAACCAAGCGAACGTGGTCGTCGGGATCATCTCGAACGACACCGCCAAACACCCCGAGGGAATGAACCGGGTCATCGTGCTCGGCGACCCCAGCCGCGGCATGGGCAGTCTGGCCGAACCGGAGTGCCGCCGGATCGTGGCCGCGCTCGACCTCGCTCAGAAGCTGAGGGTGCCCCTGGAGTGGTTCTCAGTCTCCGCAGGCGCCCTGATCGCCATGGACAGCGGAACCGAGAACATGGACTGGATCGGCTTGGTGCTGCGTCGGCTGATCGAGTTCACCCAGGCGGGGGGTGAGGTGAACATCGTCGTGACCAACATCAATGCTGGAGCCCAGCCGTACTGGAATGCCGAAGCCACGATGCTGATGCACACGAAGGGCATCCTGGTGATGACACCCGACAGCGCCATGGTCCTCACCGGGAAACAGGCTCTCGACTACTCGGGCGGGGTGTCGGCCAAAGACAACCAGGGCATCGGCGGCTACGAGCGGGTCATGGGCCCCAACGGCCAGGGCCAGTATTTCGCGCGCGACCTCCCCGACGCGTGCCGGATCCTTTTCCAACACTACGACCACACCTACATCGCACCCGGGGAAACCTTCCCGCGCCGCGCCGCGACGAGCGACCCAACGATACGCGACATCGAACAGTCCCCCCACGGCGGCGAGTTCATCACCATCGGCGACGTCTTTTCGGAGAAGACCAACCCGGGACGGAAGAAGCCGTTCGACATCCGCCAGGTGATGGCTGCCTGCGTCGATCAGGACCACCCGACCCTCGAACGATGGTTCGGCATGAAGGGCGCCGAGATCGCGGTCGTGTGGGACGCCCACATCGGGGGTTACCCGATCGCCCTCCTCGGTGTCGAGTCCAGGCCGATGCCCCGGCGGGGGTTCGTCCCCGCCGACGGGCCGGACCAGTGGACGTCGGGGACGCTGTTCCCCCTGGCGTCGAAGAAGGTCGCCCGCGCCATCAACGCCGCCTCCGGGAACCGACCGTTGGTCGTCCTGGCGAACCTGTCGGGCTTCGACGGGTCCCCGGAGTCCATGCGGAGCCTGCAACTCGAATACGGCGCTGAGATCGGCCGGGCCGTCGTGAACTTCGATGGTCCGATCGTGTTCTGCGTGATCTCCCGCTATCACGGCGGAGCCTTCGTGGTCTTCTCGGCGGCCCTCAACGACAACATGGAGATCGCAGCGCTCGAGGGCGCCCACGCCTCCGTCATCGGAGGGGCGCCGGCCGCGGCGGTGGTCTTCGCTCGCGAGGTGCAGCGTCGCACCGACGGGGATGAGCGGATCATCCAGTTGGGCACACAGCTCGCCGAAGCCGAGGGCGCCGAGAAGGCCCGGCTCCGCACCCGAATGGACCGGCTCCGCGACGAGGTTCACTCCGAGAAGCTCGGCGAGATCGCCGACGAGTTCGACCGCATCCACTCAGTGGAACGCGCCGTCGAGGTCGGCTCGGTGCACCGCATCATCCGGCCTGCCGAGCTCCGCCCCTATCTCGTCGATGCCATCGAGCGGGGAATCCGCCGGAAGCTGGAGCCACGGGCGGGCGGCGATTGAGACGTGGCGGCTATCTCCCGGCGATCAGGCGGCCGCCTGAT
>PVMK01158616.1_pt1 | contig 10872 bp, 9 predicted proteins | sample 1853481 | NCBI WGS metagenome assembly PVMK01 (sample SAMN08533507, study PRJNA380276) | Marine sediment metagenome, whole genome shotgun sequencing project. | reverse complement strand
CGTTCTGGAAGCGACTCGACGGTGAAGACCGGGAGGCCGGCCTGGCGGCGGCCAAGGCCTGGTCGATCTACGAGGGGTCCTGCTGCACCCTCCTGCCCGACCCGGAGTTCAGCGCCATCTTCGGTGAGCCGGAGATGGCCTGGAACCTGGCCCGCCTGGAGGCCCACTACTTCCGCAACGTCCGTTTCCAGCCGGACACCCTGCTGCTAGACCGGGTCCATCGCCTGCGCTCGATTCCGGCCTTCGCGGTGCACGGCCGCTACGACCTGGTCTGCCCGGTGAAGAACCTCGACGACCTGTGTCACGCTTGGCCCGAGCTGGATGCGGTGATCGTTCCGGACGCCGGCCACTCGTCCCACGAACCGGGCATCACCCGGGAACTGGTGGCCGCCACCGTCAGGATCGCGGAGACCGGATCCCCCGTGCGGTGAACGAGAGGTGTTTCCCGGGGCCGTCAGCGCGATTCTGTCAGGTGGGAGAATTCACCCGGCGTGTTTTGACTATCTCCTCGATCGCCCATTCAGCCGCAGCGCGGATCACGTCACGAGGCGAGTCCACTCCAGAGGCCTGGCGCAGAAAGTCGATTTGATCCTGGTTCCCGCTGCGGCCGATCGCCCTCAGAGCCTCGGCCTGTACCTGGTAGGAAGTGTCGGACAGGAAACGCCCGCGGAAGAACGGCACCAGCGTGGCGTCTTCTGCACGCCCCAAGGCACGGATCGCCGCGCGCCTGACCTCGGATCTCTCGTCTGAGGTCGCAGCTCTGAGTTCCGTTGCCGACTCTCGCCCTTTCAAAGAAGCAAGCGTTTCCACGGCAGCAACCCGCACTGCCCAGAACGGATCTTCGCGCACCGTCGCCGCCAGCTGGCCAGCAACGCCCGGGTGGTCGCCGAACTTGCCCAGCTCGCGCACCGCCCATTCCCTTCCGACGACATCGTCTTGGCGCGCCTGGTAGAGCAACTCCTCCACGCTCTTCTCGAAAGTCCACTCCTTCAAGAGCCAGTTGCCCTCGTCGAATCGTACCAGGAGAGGCTCGTCGGAACTCGGAAAAACGAAGCTGTCGTGCTCGTTCTCCAGCCAGACGGTCTCCACACGTTCTCCGGACTCCGTGACGATGCCGATCTGCACGGGCATCCTGTAGATGGGCACGCCGTGGGCGCGGCCCTGGACTTGTGCTACGGTCACATGAACCTCCCTCGCCGCACCGTCCCAGACGGAACTCACTTCAAAGATTGGATGGCCCGGCAAGAAGACGAACTGCTCGAAGAACCAATCCATGTTCCGGCCGGCAACCTCGTTCACGGTCTTCATGAAATCGTGGGTGTCGACCGGCTCGAAGGCATGGTCATGCAGGAACGTGCTGAGGGCCCGGAAGAAGAGCTCATCGCCAAGCAGAAACCGAAGCTGGTGGAGGATCGCGGCGCCCTTCGGGTAGGTATGCGAGTCGAAGTTGTCGTGCGGCCGCTCGTACCGGTCGAATACGATCGGACGCACGTAGCGCGTGTGGGCTTCGCGCAGGTACGCGTTCTTCTTGGCCGACAGCGCCCAGGCGCCTTCGTCGTCGCCTCCCTCATGCCGGGTCCAGAGGTAGTCGGAGTAGGTCCCGAAGCTCTCGTTCAACCATGCGTGTGACCATTCGCGCAGCGTGACGAGATCACCCCACCACTGGTGCGCGATCTCGTGCGCGATGACTCGCTCCCACGAGAAGTCCTGTTCGGCCCTCCGATCGTGTATGACTCCGTCGCCGAGAATCGTGGCCGACGTGGCTTCGGCGCCGCCTCCGACATGCGGAGTCGTCACCTGGTCGTACTTGGCCCACGGGTATGGGTAATCGAACAGATCGCTGTAGTAGGCGATCATGCGAGGGGTCTTGGCGAAGATCCAGCGCGCATCTTCGACGGCATCCGGGTAGACCCAGTAGGCGATCGGGAGATCGCCCAGCGAGTCTTCGATCACTGCAAAGGGGCCGATCGCCAGCATTATCAGGTATGTGGCGTGTGGGTGCTCCTGCGACCAGTGCCAGGTGGCGGTCCCGGCGGTGTCGTCCTCCGTGACCGCGATCAATCTGCCATTGGACAGGACGCGGTTGCCCTCCGGCACGGTGACGATCAGTTCATGGGTCACCTTGTCGTTGGGGTAGTCGTACAGAGGGATCCAGTGGTGCGCTTCGTCAGGCCAGGAATCGGTCGAGACCATCTGTGGATGATCTTCACTCGCGTCGTCGAAAAAAAAGCCCTCCCGAGAACCTTCTCCTCGATAAAGCACAGTGACGTCGATGGTGTCTCCGAACGCGGGCTGTTGCGGAAGCATCACGACGACGCTCGTGTCAGATCGTTCCAGGGGAAGCTCACGTCCCTCTTTATCGAGTACCGACTCTATGGTTAGCCCTTCCGCATCCAGTTCGAAGCGACCGAGTCCACCGGCCAATGGCGTCAGCGTGATTCGGTTTTCGCCGTGGAAGGTCCTGGCATCGAGATCGATCGTGAGACTCACGCGGTAGTGCAGAAAATCGAAGGTACGGCTTCGTTCGATCTGGATCGGCCGGCTCCAGACGTCCACCTGCTGTGCCGAGAGATCTGTCAGTGCCACGATACAGAAGGCAACGGACAGTCCAGCGCTCCGAGCGTGGCTGAGGAGAGGAACCACGGGTTACCTCCGGATCTTCTGTAATAGCCCGTCTTCACGCATTAAGCTCTCGATCTCCTGCACGGTGCGGGGCAACCCCGTGGAGAGGTTCTCGTATCCGTCTTCCGTAATCACAACGGTATCTTCGATCCGAATCCCCAGGATCTCGGTCTGGGGCATGTTGATGTCGCAGGCGAAGACGAACCCGGGCTCGAGAGGCTCGTCCGGGCCGGTGATCGACGCCATCACGTCGTGAGTTGCCATCCCGATCGGGTGGTTATAGCAGCCCCACCTGATGAGCCCGCGGAATCGGTCTTCGGTGTCATCGTATCCATTCGCGACGAGCCACTCCTGAACCTTCTGACCTACCTCGTGGAACGTGGTCCCCGCACGGTAGTTGTCGAGGCACACCTGCCGGATACCGAGTCCCAGCTCGTAGAGATCTCGTTGCTGTTTCGTGAACCGGCCATTTGCCGGGAAGGTGATCGAGATGTCGGCGTTGTAGTAGGCGTAGTCGGGACTGGCGTCGAGTATGATGAGATCTCCGTCCTCGAGCGTGCGGTCGTGTCGATGGTAGTGGCCCCAGGGATGGTGTTCCCCTGCCATGATGATGGTCTCATACGCCAGTTCCTGCGCACCTTCGCGCTTGCTTACGAACTCGAAGAGCGCTGCCAAAGCTCTCTCGGGCATACCGACTTCCGTGGAGCGCATGAACTCGAGGTGCGCTCTTACCCCGATCCGCGCAGCCTCTCGCGTCAGCGCTACCTCGGCCTGTGACTTCACCTTTCGCAGGACCTGGATCGTGTGGAAGCAGTCCCTGACCTCGACGCGCGGGTATCGCTGTTCCAGCCGTGCGACCAGTTGCAGCTCCCGGGTGAGGCGACCGTCCATGGGATTGTCCGTAACCGTACGCTGAAAAGCACCCTGGACTTCGTTGGTGTTCATGCGGTGCAGTTCTTCCGGACGCTGCGACAGACAGAAGACACCAACTCGCCTGCCAATGTCCTCGAGGAACGTGTCGAACTCCTCGACTGGCAAAGCGTGCTCGATCCCCGTGAATCCTTCCGGATTCAAAGCCAGTTCGGCGGGTATCCCCTCGCCCCGGGCGTCGTGTTCGTCCAGCGTGAGAAAGAGCTTGCTCTCGCGGTTCACGCCGTCCACGACGAGCCAGGCGTCAGGTGCCTCGACGCCGGTGAAGTAGAGGAAGTCGTTGCTCTGGTAGAACTGATAGTCGGCGACAGGTGACGTGGCTCCGGGAATGATCGCAACTCCATCAGGGATCTCATCCATCAACCGCGCCCTGCGGGCAGCGTACTCGGAGTTGGTTATCAGACTACCGGCGAGAACAAATGGCACTTCGTCCGATGGCGATCCGCCTGACGAGCATCCCGCCGACAGTATGGTCGAAATAGAAAGCAAAACCCCCGGCAGTGTCGAGTTGAGCGTGCTTCGTATGTTGTGGATTCTCATGCCGTTCCTCTTTCTCGCCTCGAGTGGCAGCGGCGAGCAGCGAGTTGCCAGACCTACACAACGGCGTCATGTCAACGATGGGATCACTCGGCTCCTCGGCCGACAAGAAGCAGACGAATGTCAAGAGACCGTGACCGCTTACCGTGAGCGCCGCGCTCGGGCATTCCAGCGTTTCAACGACGCAGAGGTACACGCACATCGCGGGCGCGGACATCGAACGGGCCGGGCGCCAGAGGCTGTGATCAAGACGCCGGGTCAGTGGTATTCCAGATGTCGGACGCCACTCTCCACTCACCACGCGAATCCCGGCGCCAGATAGTAACGAAGCTCCCCCTCGCTGCGAGCTGCTCACCTCCTCCCACAGGCGAGAGCGTCCACGCGAAGCTGCCACTTTCAATTCCCCAATCTCCGGCCACGACCACTTCCCGCTCGGGTATCTGGAGACTAACGGTCGTAGACTCAGCGATCGCAGCCTCGAACCAGGCGCGCACGGCCGACTTGCCTCGGGCAGGTTCCTGGCCTGGAGGCATGAAGACTACGTCGTCGTGGAGTTCCCGCATAAGGGCGTCCGAGTCGTTTGTGAGCCATGCCTCCAGGAATCGCTCGCGACCTTGATCAATCGAATGCTCACTCACGTCTTCCCCCTCTAGTCAAGGCTAGGGTCGCTCGACTGCTGACGAGGGGCTGTTCCCATAGGTCCAAACGAGCACGGAACAAGCCCGCGTAACATAGTAGCATTCCCGAGCGCCTCCACGTGGTAGCTATCCTCCGAGCACCTCGCGGATGGCGCGGTGGGCCTCGCCGAACGAGGCCTCGGTCATGGCGTTGTTCGCGGCATCGCAGTTAGCGATGGCGATGCGGCCGAAGGGTTCGCGGGCGCGTAGCCATGGGCGCTCTTGTACCGGCCACTCGCTGGTCCACGCCACCTCTTCAGTGGTGGGGTCGTAGCCAAAAATGTAGCCGTGGGGCCAACGGTTGACGGTAATCGCCTCGATGTCCCGGGCCGGGTCGAAACCGCCGCCGCTGAGCATGCGCCCCAGCTGATCGCGGACCTCGCGTTCGAATACCTCGAACGGCGTGACCTGCAGCTCGAACATGCCCTTCTTCCACTGCTCTGGCGCCGGCAACCCCGGATACGTCGGCACCCGGTACAGCTGTAGCACCATCGGCTCGTCCGGCGTGCGCGGGCAGCGGTACTCGCCCATGCTGATCGGATCGCCCAACCCCACGCTGTCGTGATAGCTCCCGGGGCAGAACGCCTGGCTGAGCCCCAATCGCTCGAAGGCCTTCCAGTTCCGGATCAACACGCTGGTGTACACTTTGGGCGCCTTCAAGGCATAAGAAAGCGCCTCGCGCTGCGCCTCGGGAAGCTCCGGACACATGTACGGAACCATGGCGTTGTAGCAGGCGAGCACGCAGGAACGACCCCGCACCCGCCGAGCCCGGCCCGAGCGTACGTACGTCACCTCCACCTCTCGCGAGCTTTCGTTGTCCCCGATGTGTCGCACGCGCACTGCCGTGCTGTTCAGCCGGATCCGCGTGGGTGCGCCGTCCCGATCGAGCTGCGCGTAGTCCAGTCGCGCCGTCACGATGTCTTCGGCGCTACTGCCCGGTGCGGTGGCAGGGATCATGCTCCGCACCAGCAAACGCGCGATCGAAGCGCTGCCATCGGGAAAGCGGAAGTACTGATCACTGGTGGGAGTGACTACCGGAAATACCCCCTCGGCCGGCCCGGAGTCGGGAAACCCCATGCCCTGGAAGCCTGGGAAGCCAGTTACTCGGGCGATCTCCGCCGGTAGCGCGTCATTGCCGATCCCCCAGTACCCCTGCCGCCAGGTCTGGAAGTAGGGCACAACACCGGGGTCGACCTTAACGAGATCCGTGAGGAACTGAAGATAGGACATCCGCCTCAGTGCACCCGCCTTCTCTTCCAGCGATCGACCGGGTAGATAGTCCACCCTGTCCTCGTAGAGCCGTGCGATGTCCTTGCGTGCCGGCTCGGACAGCGGCGTCCTCGCCAGGAACTCGTGCACTTCGAGCCCGTCCTTTCCGACTACCAGCCGGTCTACACCAAACGTTTCCTCGTCGAAGAAGACACCGCCTCTGAGCCCCAGTGATGGGTACAGATCAGCGTCATGGAACTCAGCGTATCGCCCGACGTCGATGCCGAGCTCACGGATCATCGCCTGAGACGGCTCGTCGTATGCGCTGAGGTCCTCGATGTTGATCGTACCACCGTTGATCAGCAGCGTGCGGCCCCCCAAACGAAACTCGTTGCGCGTGGCGTGCCCCCCGAAATCGTCGCAGTTGTCCAGCACCAGGATGCGCGCCTCGGGTCCGGCCTCTTTGCGGAAGAAGTACGCCGCCGCCAGTCCGCTCAGCCCACCGCCCACGACGACCAGGTCGTAGACCTCGCCCGTCTCGGCTTCCGGCCCCAGGTCGTCCCACCGGGCGCCGTCGCGCAGTGCGTGCGCTGCCTCGTACGACCCGGGGTGGCTGCCCCGCATCCCCGTCGCGCCCGGAGGATAGTACGTGGCCTCCTGGTCCAGCCCGGCTGCCCCAGCCGTGGCGGATGGCTCGGCCTGGGCTAATCTCGAGGCTGTCCACGGGCCCACCAACGACGAGCCGGTAATCGCGACCCCCACGCCGCTGACGAAATCGCGCCGCGTGATGGCGCGATCCATCCCCAATTCCCGATCACTTCGCTTCATGGTTCGCCTCCTGCGGGCACCCTAGCTTCGACCAGATGGATGGAGCTTCCTTCATCGACTGTTTATTCCGACCCAGCCTCTCGCAGCAGACAGCTTCCACCGCCTGGAGGCTGCTGTCACCGCCGACCAGCAGACTACGTATCAACACCCGGGACCGACCGAGACTGGCCGCGACAGCGTACTGTCGGAGCCAGAGGCTAACGGCAGCCGATGGGTGGTCGTGCCCCTTCCCCTCCGCTCCACCCCCCATTCTCACCCTGCGGGTACTCTCGCTTGCTGTGCAGGCTAGGAGGTCTTGCTACCGCTGTCGCGATAGCTCATCCGCCTCCTCTCGTAACTGGAGCCCCAATTCCTCAAGTCGACGCCGGGGAAACCGACTGACCGGTCCACCTACACTGATAGCGCCCTCGACTTCGCCAAGCGGCCCGCGAAACGCAGCGGCAACGGCGACGTAGTCCGGTTCGAGTTCTTGATTCGCAACCGCATACCCGGTCTTGCGAATGGTCTCAAGTTCTACCCGCAGGGCTTCCGGGTCGGTCACGGTGTGCTTGGTGTAACGCGACAGGGGTGCGCGCAAGATCTGTTCACGACGTGGTTCTGACAGGCCAGCCAGGACGGACTTGCCGCTGGACGTCGCGTGCGCGGGCCAACGAGCGCCAATCTCGAGTCCGGCGGAAATCAGATAGTGCCCTTTGATTCCGTCCAGGATCAGCATCTGGTCGCCTACCAGGATCTCGAGTGTTGTCGACTCTTCGCTTTCGGCGGCGACGCGCTCGAGGGTCGGCCGCACGATTGCACGCAGATCGCTTGTCAGGAGCGCTTGGGAACCGAGTGCAATCAACTCGCGGCCCAGGTGGTACGTGTTGAGCTTGGAGTTGCGCTCGATGAGCCCCTCGCTCTCCAGGGCCGCGAGCAGACGGTGCGCTGTCGTCTTGGTCAGGCCAAGAGCTGCACGCAGTTGGTCGAGGGTGAGCTCCGCCTGCCGCGGACTAAATGCCTTCAACAGTCGCAGTGCACGGACGACGGCCTGTGTCCCTTGGGGGGCTTCGACTTTCTTCAATTCTGCATTCATTGTCCCACTATATGGTATACGGGCAGGGACGCAACGCTCCTCACCGGGAAGGCCAGGGAGGAAGCCGGCCGCCGAGCCCTCTCCGAAGGGACATCTCGGAAGTGACCACTATATGGTGGCAATATCCACAATATGGTACTAACTTCAGTTGCCACCAAGACTGCATGACCCGTACTCCTGGAGATAGAATATGTCCGTCATCACTCGTGTGGTGGTGCTTGGCGCCGGCCGGGTGGGGTCTGCCATTGCCCTGGACCTCGCTGCAGATCTCTCCTTTGACGTGACTGTCGTCGATCACGACGCTGATCGCGCGCGGCTGTTTCCGACTGAATCCCAGGTTCAGTTCGTGCAGGCCGACTTGTCGCAGACCCGTCGAGTGCGTGAGATCGTCTTCGCCTTCGATCTCGTCATCGGCGCGGTTCCCGGTTGGATGGGCTATCAGACCCTGCAGGCGGTAATCGAGGCGGGGAAGAACACGGTCGACATCTCTTTCTTCGAGCAGGATCCATTTGGACTCGATGAACTCGCTCGCGCTCGCGGCGTGACAGCGGTCGTCGACTGTGGAGTCGCTCCGGGCCTAAGCAATCTCGTGCTCGGGATGCTGGAGCAGGAGTTTGATCGCATCGACAGCTTCTGTTGTCTGGTGGGCGGTCTGCCTGAGCATCCGACTCCCCCCTGGAACTACAAAGCTCCGTACTCCCCGTCGGACGTGATCGAGATCTACACGCGGCCAGCTCGACTGGTTCGTGGTGGCGAAATCGTCACGTTGCCTGCTCTGAGCGAGCTCGAGCAGATCGAATTTCCCAGGATCGGCCCGCTCGACGCATTCAATACGGACGGGCTACGCACACTCCTGCGGAACACTTCGATTCCTGAGATGACGGAGAAGACGCTGCGCTATCCCGGCCATTGCGATCAGATCGCGCTCTTCGCATCTGCTGGCTTCTTCGATGAAGAACGGGAAGTGAACGGCAGCCTTGTCCGTCCGCGCGACGTCTCCGCCAAGTTGCTCACCGAACAGTGGCTTCAGGGTGAGGAGGATCACGACGTGACCGTTATGCGTCTCGTTGCAGAGGGCGAGCGGAATGGATATCCCGTTCGGGTGACCTACGACCTGTACGACAGATTCGACCGCAAGCGAGGAATCTCATCGATGGCGCGCACGACGGGCTACCCCTGCGCGGCGGTCGCTCGACTGATCGCGCGCGGAGACTACGTGCGTCCGGGAATCGTCCCGCCCGAGCTCATCGGCGCCGACGCGGACTGTTGCGCGACGGTTCTGCGCGAGCTCAAACGACGTGGCATCGTGTTCCAGATCGTGGAACAGGAGCTGTCGGTGCCGTCCCAGCTAGTGTCCTGACCACTCTGCGGACGTACACGTGATCGGAGTACGTTTCCTGAAAGCGTGCGAGGGTGCTTCATGGACGGGGAGCTGAGCGCGGGGTATCTACAGGCCACTGTACCCCCGTTTGTACCCTGACTATCGGTACATACAGGGACTCAGGGGGAAAGCCCCCCGAGCCAGCCTCCCAACAGACGCAGCCGATTGAGTCTGACCGTGTCAGCGAACTGTGGGCGCCAGAGGCGAACGGCAGCGGTAATGCAGCACTCGCCGAAGTCACCTGATCCCAGCCTCGCCGGTTGCGAGTCGGCTTCCCTAGAGTCTGATCGGCAGCCGCCGAACACGATTCTCCGTGGCGGCGAAGACAGCGTTGCACACCGCCGGCGCGAGCGGTGGAAGTCCCCACTCACCTATGCCGCCCGGCGCCTCGCCGCTCTCGATCAGATGCACCTCGACCTCCGGCATCTCGGCGAGTTTGAGCATGCGGTAGTCGTGAAAATTACTCTGCTGCACGCGCCCGCGGTCGATAGTGATCTCGCCGTACAGGGTAGCAGTGAGGCCGTACACGATGGCACTTTTGACCTGCGCCTCGACCGTGTCCGGGTTTATCACTATCCCGCAGTCCACAGCGGCGACCACACGGTGCACGGTGACCGCCCCGTTCTTGCTCACCGAGACCTCCGCGACCTGCGCAACATACGTGGCGCCGATATGAAACAGCGCGATTCCCTGATGATGGCCTGAGGGCAGCGTCGAGCCCCAGCCCGCGCGTCGCGCCGCGAGGTCGAGCACTGCCAGGGGCCGTGGATGCCCGGCGATCAACTTGCGCCGGAAGGCGTAGGGATCCTTGCCAGCCTCGTGAGCCAGTTCGTCGACGAAGCTCTCCACGATGAAGCCGTTCTGAGACGGCCCAACGCCACGCCACGGGGCAATGGGAACCCCCGGGTCTTCGATGACCCGCCCAAGCCGGAAGTTGGGTATGGCATAGATCAACTCCTCAGCCCCGAGCGTGATCATGAACGACGGGCCGTCAGGCCCTACGAGACGGTGGCTCCAGGCTGTCGGAGTGCCATCGCCGTCTTGCGCTGCCTTGAGCACGTTGTGGGTGGCGGGGCGGAAGAAGCCGTTCTGTATGTTGACCTGACCCCCTGAAACGAGACCGATCCTGGAGTTAGTATGGGGATCGATCCAAACAGAAGAACAGGGGGCTGACTATGGGCCAGAAGCGGTATACACGCGAACAGATCATCGGCAAGCTGCGGCAGGCGGAAGTGAGGTCAGCCGAGGGCAAGCGAGTAGCGGAGATCGTGCGGGAGCTGGGGGTGACGGAGCAGACGTACTACCGGTGGCGGCGGGAGTATGGAGGCCTGAAAGTCACGCAGGCGAAGCGGCTGAAGGAGCTGGAGCGTGAGAACGGGCGCCTGAAGCGGGCGGTGGCCGACCTGACGCTGGACAAGCTGATTCTGGAGGAGGCGGCAAAGGGAAACTTCTGAGCCCCGAGCGTCGGAGGCGCTGCGTCGTGCACGTGCGTCAGAAGTTCGGGGCGTCGGAACGTCGGGCCTGCCGGGTCCTGGGTCAGACGCGGAGCACGCAGCGTCGTCAACTGTGGCAGCGAGGGGATGAGGAGGCACTGCGTTCAGATGTGGTGAAGCTGG
>PVMK01113915.1_pt1 | contig 10872 bp, 13 predicted proteins | sample 1853481 | NCBI WGS metagenome assembly PVMK01 (sample SAMN08533507, study PRJNA380276) | Marine sediment metagenome, whole genome shotgun sequencing project. | reverse complement strand
GCTGCCAGTACTCGTGCCCGGGCTGACCAGCGGCATTTCGATAGTGATTTGGAGTCGGCCACACCTCATCAAGTTGGCGGAATTTATCGACAAAGTCGCCTTTGGTCTGCATGACCTGAGCCTGGGCCAGGCCGGCAAAAAACAGGCAGCACACAACAACAGCAGTGCTTAACATCTGGAACGGACGAATCATTGAGACTCCTCGGCAGGTAGTGATTACGATCGCCCTGATGACCGAATTACGGTCGACTTATCAAGACAAGCATCGAAGTATAGAGCGTCGAAATACACCGCGCCACCAAGTGAATTGAAAGCAGTCATGGAAACCGGCCAAAGCCCTGATCTCATGACAGTCATATCCTGACGTTCCCGGCCAATTACCACACCAGGAGGCGCCATTGCACGCGAAATGTAAGAGGCCCCTTGGGGCCGAAAAGTCCGGAAATTATTTGCCCAAACTCGTTTCATACCGCAACCAGATAATGTTTGTGTGTTACAGGTTTTGACGCCACCAGAATCCATCGACGAGCCTCTATGGTAAAGGGGTGATACATGCCCAAAATAAGCGACTCTCCTTTTAAACAGGACGGCCATGATTATGAATGGCGGATTGATCTACAGCAGCTATCGTTTGAAAGGCGAGCATGTAAAAATGGCTCCTATGATTAATGTCAGGGAAACTTTTCCTGATTCCTGAGAGCATTGGCCTTCATGACGCGAGGCGAGGAGCAGAGTTGAAACCGACATTTGGAAACATGCCAATTTATCCCGTTGGGTTTGCATGCCTTCTTTTGTTCCTGAGCAGTACACTGGCCGCGCAGACGTCAACGGACAGCGCCCTGTGGGCAGGCGGTTTGTTTCTCTTTGAAAGGGAAAAAGGCCTGGATTACTCGGTGGAGTACCAGGTTCGGCTCGATGATCATATGAGCTCCCTCAGTAGCCACTTCCTCGAATTCCAGGGCTATAAAAAAACAAGCCGCTCATTGTTACTCTATGGTGCATATCGTTATACCCGGCGTCCGGATCACGATGAGAACCGGCTTGTTATTGGTGGCTTTTGGGACCTGACGCAGACCAATAAACCCGTGTGGCAAGATCCGGATCGATTCAAGGCCGTCCTGCAGATCGGTTACCAGCATGACTTCGATGTCGAGTTCGATGATCAACTCCAGGATTCCAATTCCATTCGTTGGATTTTAGTGGCCTCAAAGCCGGTCACTGAAACGATTACACCCTTTTTCATCGCCGGGTTGCTGACAACCTGGAACGACTCCTACAGTTTTGGTGTTGACAAGATACGGCTGGGTGGAGGTATCGTCTGGAAAATGACGGAACGGAGCCGCTTGCGAAGCCAGTACATTTTCGAGAAAGCCTTTTTTATGACGCCGGAGAAAAACACCAACATCATCTGGTTGCGGTACGAAATGAATTTGGGTAAGTAAGCCCAGGGCCAGTTCAATGCAATGACGGCAGTGCTGATCAAGCAAACCATAATGATTTCGGTCATTCTGCTGATGTTTGGCGTCGGCATGAATACCTCATTCAGTCAGATTATCGACGCGGTTCGCCAGTTTGGAGCCATTCTCAGAGGAGTGCTGGCAAATTTCCTGGTCACACCTCTGGTCATATATCTGGTTTTACTGGCACTGCCCCTTCCACCTGACATCAAGATCGGCATCATGCTGATGGCAGCCGCACCGGTGGCGCCGATGGCTCCTCAGTTCGTCGCGGGCGCCAGGGGTGATGTGGCCTACGGGGTCGGGCTCATGGTGGTGGTTGCCTTGTTGAGCGTCGTATTGACCCCCCTGATTCTTGGCCTGGCCTTACCAGAGAGTGAGAAAGGAATCGCACTGGATCCGATGCAAATCGTTCAGACTCTGGTTATCGTGCAACTGATACCAATCAGCATCGGCCTGGCCATTCGTCAGCGACGCCCGGATTGGGCAGAAAGACTGCTGAAAATCGTCCCCAGGATTGGCCAGATCGGCCTGGTAATTGGTATTTGCCTGCTGTTGGTTTCACAGTCCGATCAGATTCTGTCGATAAGCCTGATGACGTACCCTCTTCTCGTGCTACTGGCCGCGTTCTGTCTATTCACCGGCGACTGGATGTTGACTGGCGAGACGGCAGACAAGCGGCGTGCATTGGCGGTATCAACTGCGATTCGAAATATTCCACTGGCCTTGTTGATTGCAAGTTCCAGCTTTCCGGATTCGGTTGCCATGCCAATCACGCTGGTCTTCTCGGTACTCACGATGGTACTTTCTGTCCTGTACGGGAAACTGAGAGGGGGTGGACAGCGATGATTCATTACAGTCCTGAGTGCAGTTCGCCAGGCAAAAGGAATAGAGATCATGATCAAATCATCAGATCTGATGGTAAAAGCCCTGGAAAACGAGGGTGTTGAATATATTTTTGGAATTCCTGGAGAAGAAAACCTGGATTTCTTGAACTCATTGATTGGTTCCAGTATTCAACTGGTATTGACCCGTCATGAGCAAGCAGCAGGATTCATGGCGGCAACCTACGGCCGTTTGACGGGTAAACCGGGTGTGTGCTTGTCCACCCTGGGTCCAGGCGCCACCAATTTTGTCACCGCGGCGGCCTACGCCCAATTGGGTGCCATGCCCATGGTGATGCTGGCCGGCCAGAAACCCATCAGGAAAAGTAAGCAGGGGAGATTCCAGATCGTCGATGTGGTGGGTTTGATGCGTCCAATCACCAAATACTCTGAACAAGTGGTTGACGGCAACAATATCCCTTCCATGGTCAGGGATGCCTTCCGCATTGCGATCGAAGAAAGACCAGGAGCCGTTTATATTGAATTACCTGAAGACATCGCTGAGGAGCAAACCGATGCCAGTTTGTTTGATGTGGTGGGTTGCCGGCGGCCTCACGCAGATAAGCTGGCGATTGATCAGGCGGTGACCATGATTGAAGCGGCGCAAAGACCACTGTTGCTCATTGGCGCCGGGGCCAATCGTAAAGCTACCGGCCAGGCCTTGAAAGAATTTATCGACAAAACCGGGATCTACTTTTTCAATACCCAATTGGGCAAAGGGGTGATTGATGAAAGGCATGAACAATTCCTTGGCACTGCCGCTTTGTCGGACCATGATTTTCTGCACTGCGCCATCGAGCGGGCAGACCTGATTATCAATGTTGGTCATGATGTGATCGAAAAGCCGCCTTTCTTTATGGAAAAAGGCGGAAAAAAAGTGATTCACGTGAATTTCTTTGCAGCCCATGTAGACGATGTATATTTCCCACAGTTAAATGTAGTCGGTGACATTTCCACATCTGTTCAGCATATTGGCGACAAAATAAACATCAATCCTGATTTGGATTTTTCCTATTTCGCACGGGTTAAACAGGAAGTCGAAAGTCATTTAACCAAGTATTTTGAAGATGACCGTTTTCCTCTGTTGCCCCAGCGCCTGGTCAGCATTTTGAGGAGTCAGTTGGCTGAAGATGACATCGTTACCCTGGACAATGGCGTCTACAAAATCTGGTTTGCAAGAAACTATAAATGCGGCCAGTCAAATACCTTGCTGTTGGATAATGCACTGGCCACCATGGGTGCGGGCCTGCCTTCCGCCATGGCCGCCAAGCTATTGCACCCGGACAGGAAAGTGGTTTCGGTCAATGGCGATGGCGGCTTCATGATGAATTCACAGGAACTGGAAACAGCAGTGCGGCTGAACCTGGATCTGGTGATCATCATTCTCAATGACAGCGCTTATGGAATGATCAAATGGAAGCAGGAAGGCATGGGGTTTGAAAATTTCGGGCTGGATTTTAACAACCCTGATTTTGTTACCTACGCTGAAAGTTTTGGTGCCGTTGGTCATCGACCGAACAGTGCGGCCGATTTTCAACGCATACTTCAAAAAGCACTGAGTACCAAGGGTGTCCATGTGATCGATCTGCCGGTGGACTATTCTTTGAATCATTCAATACTGAATGTACTCATCAAAGAATCTGCTTGTATTATTTAGGGTTGGTTAACCGGCCCAGGAGTTCGTCATGCATTCATTAAAAGTAACCAAGCCGTTTGATGAGGCTCTGATCAAAGAAATCACCATGCATGATGCCACTGATGTGGAACAGGCACTGCAAGTGGCTTATGGGCTTTTTCAGGATCGTTCAAAATGGTTGCCAGCCTGGCAGCGCATCGCCATCCTGAAAAAAGTGGCGGAGATCATGAGCAGCCAGGTTGATGAATTGACCCGAATCGCGGCTGAGGAAGGCGGCAAACCCTACTTGGATTCCAGGGTTGAGGTATTGCGGGCCATCAATGGCGTCAAACTGGCAATAGAACACATCGCCCAGATCAAAGGGGAACAAATCCCCATGGGGCTAACCGAGTCGTCCGTCAATCGGCTGGCTTTCACCATGCGCGAACCCATCGGTATTATCTCATCCATCAGCGCATTCAACCATCCGCTGAATCTGATCATTCATCAGACGGTGCCTGCAATCGCCGTTGGTTCACCGGTGATCATCAAACCAGCTTTAACCACGCCACTGTCCTGTTTGAGCTTCATGGAAATTCTGACAGATGCGGGTTTACCCAGTGGCTGGTGCCAATGTCTGGTGTGTGACAACCAAAATGCAGAAAAACTGGTGACTGATGACCGCATCAATTATTTATCATTTATTGGTTCTGCCGGTGTGGGTTGGTCTTTACGCTCAAAATTATCACCGGGTACCCGCTGTGCGCTGGAACATGGCGGCGCTGCGCCGGTCATCATTGAAGCCGATGCGGACTTTGCACCCATGATTGACAGTTTGCTTAAAGGCAGTTTTTATCATGCGGGTCAGGTCTGCGTTTCTGTGCAAAGGGTTTTTGCCCACGAAAGCTTATGTGACCAGGTCGCGGAACAGTTGTCCGTCAAGGCCAGCAAGCTGGTCGTGGGTGATCCGCTGGATGAACAAACCGAAGTCGGGCCTCTGATTTTACCGCACGAAGTTGATCGGGTTGAGGATTGGGTCAATCAAGCCAGAGAACAGGGAGCCACAATACTTTGCGGTGGCCACAGGATCTCCAATACCTGTTATGCACCCACCGTGTTGTTGAATCCTCCGGAAGACGCCAAGGTGTCCCAGTTGGAAATTTTCGGACCGGTGGTCTGTATTTATTCCTATCGAGACCGGCAAGCAGCAATCAACCGCGCCAATGCCCTGCCCTATGCCTTCCAGGCATCGATTTTCACAAAAGACCTGGATACCGCGCTGGACACCGTGAACCAACTGAACGCCACCGCAGTGATGATCAATGACCATACGGCATTTCGTGTGGACTGGATGCCGTTTGGCGGTCGGGACTCTTCAGGAATCGGTATGGGTGGGATTCAGTATTCGATGCATGAAATGACCCGGGAAAAATTGATGGTGTTTAAGAGCAATGTTCTGTAACGGGTCCGAATTGCATGCACCAGGAATCATCAATGGACCAAATTGAATGAGAAATGTTCTGGTGCTAACTTTGTTTTACGCGCTGAACACGCAGCCTCTCCTGGCCGATCAGATTGATCCAGAGCAGAAGACTGAAGATGACCCGCAAGCCGAAGTTGAAAACCAGCCCGACATTGGCGAAATTCCTCAGCTCGACGGGCCCAACGGCGTGACCGAAGAGTTGAACAGCGACGAAGAAAAACGTGATGCCTTTGACGGCCCCGATCTGTTCGAACCCTGGTTTAACTGGAAAGAGGAACGGCTTGAAATGCATGGTCTGTCCCTGGGCTTCAAAGCCTGGTTCCTGATTCAGGCTGCAAGTGAAAGCATGGCCGATTCAGATGACGCCGCTGGTAGTATTTACCGATTGCAGGGCAGCTGGACCGCGTTCAGCGGGGACTCCGGGCAAGTAGGGCAGAATCGAATGGCGAGTCGAAAAACGATCCGGACTCGGCAGCAAGCTCGCGCCTGCGGACCTGTCAGGCGAGATTGGGGTTGCGGCACTGAATACCGCTTTCGGATATAGCGGAAACTTCACGACGGATCTCTCCGTGCTGAACTGGACCCAGGGCTTCAGTGATCACAGGTTCGGATATGCTGTCGGTCGCCTGGCATCCGATGTCTACTCCGATTCTTTTGTTTTTTCGACTTTCTCGAGAGGCTACCTCAATCGAAGCTTCCTGTTTAACCCTACCCAGGGCAGCACCGGTGTCGGCTCACTGGGCGTTGTTGCCAAGGGCTTCGTTACAGATCAAATCTGGGTGGGTGGCCATATGTACGATGGCAATGCCGCCAGTGGTGACTTCGACCTGGATACCTTCAGGCAGCATGAATGGTTGAAAGAAGTTGAAATCGGCTGGGCGCCATTATTTGCCCGCAGACCGACTGACAGGATCCAGTTTCTATACTGGTACAAGGATGAACGTATTGAGGCCGGTGTTTCGTCTGGCAAGGGCTGGGTGGTGACCGCCAGCTATCAAACAGGAGAGAAATTCCTGTCCTTTTTCCGTATGGGCCGCTCGAACGGAGGTGCCGGTGTGCCGGCCGAGAAAGCGGCCAGCGCTGGCGTGGAATATTCTCCGAGGGCTGGCCGGGCACTGACTGTTGGACTGGGCTGGGCCAGGCCATCCAAAGATACTTATGGGCCTGGGCTCCGTGACGAGTACGTCACTGAGTTGTCCTACAGGTTACAACTGACCAAGAATTTCTCCCTGTTACCAGACGTCCAGATCGTGTTCAATCCGGCGCGCAACCCCGCCGAGGACCGGGTCTGGGTGCTGGGGCTCAGAGCAAGCCTGGCGTTATAGAACCGCGACTGGAAAAGCTAAGTTCTCAGCTCAGGAATTTCCGCCCGTAAAGGAGTGCGTGAGAGTGCCGCTTTCGCGACACGGCGAATGGCCAGTACGAATGCCGCCGTGCGCATATCCAGTGCGTGCTCCTGAGCTACGGCAGCGACATCGCGGTAAGCTTTGCGCATGACCTTTTCCAATTCCATGCGAATCCGGTCAACGTCCCAGCGAAACTGCTGGATATTCTGTGCCCATTCAAAGTAGCTGACGGTGACACCGCCTGCATTCGCCAGAATGTCCGGCACAAGCCGTATCCCGCGCTCGTGAAAAATCTGATCGGCCTCCGGCGTGGTCGGCGCGTTGGCGCCCTCGACAATGTAGCGGGCTTGCACCTCAGCGGCATTGTCTTTCGTGAGCACATCGCCCAATGCAGCGGGTATCAGTACTTCTGCGTTCCAGGTAAGCACTTCCTGCCCGTCAAAAGCTTCGCCACCAGGGAAGCCCTTGACGGTCCGGTGTTCAGCGACCCATTGGGAAAGTGCTTCCACATCCAGCCCGTTGTCATTGGAAATTCCACCAGCGTGGTCGCCTACCGCCACGATCTTTGCACCCTTCTCGGCAATCAAGCGGGCGGCATGACTACCCACGTTGCCGAATCCCTGAAGCGCCACGGTGATGCCGTCGAGTGATCGGCCATCTTCGGCCAGCATATCCTCCAACACGTACATCACACCGCGGCCGGTGGCCTCTTCGCGTCCGTCGGACCCGAACAGGTGCAGGGGTTTACCGGTGACGACACCCGGAGAAAAGCCCTGGTACTTGGAGTACTCATCCATGATCCAGCCCATGATCTCGGCGTTTGTGTTGACATCCGGGGCGGGGATATCGAGGGTCGGTCCAATGACGTCCCTGATCAGTTCAACGAAGCGGCGAGTGACAGCTTGCAGTTCATTTCTGCTCATTTCAGCGGGGTCGCAGTTGATGCCTCCCTTGGCGCCGCCGTAGGGTACGTCAACCACGGCTGTTTTCCAGGTCATAAGGGTGGCCAATGCCGTGGCCTCATCCTCATCGACACTCGGATGGTATCGAAGGCCGCCTTTCATGGGCCCGCGAGCGGAGTTGTGCTGCACACGATACCCCAGGTAGTGGCCGAGCCCTCCATCATCGGTGTCAGTGATTATTTCGACCTTGACCACGCGCATCGGGGTGAGAAGGATATCTCTTACCTTATCCTTAAGTCCCAGGACGTCGGCGGCTGCATGAAAATAGTGTTGGCTTTGTGCCAGCATAATGCTCTCCGATTACTCGTTTAACGCTTACCCGTATCAACCAATGATAGAAAAAAGGTAATTCTCCCAACTCATGATGCGAAGTATTACCTGCCTGATGATAGCCACTGGCTTCCAGGTTTCGGAATACACGGCGACGTAAGCCTTGACGCCGGCCGGAAGTTGGTAGCTGGAGAGATCATCCTCGATTTCTATTCTTACCAGCACACGCCCGGGCGGGGTCACTCCATAAACAGATATCAATCTGTCATCAGGCAGCAACTGGCCCTGGCCCATGATCTCACTCATACCGACAACCGAGCCAGTGAAGACTTTGCCGGGAAGGGCAACGAAGATCACTTCTGCTTTAAAACCCGGCTTGATATTTTGTATGGGATTTTGTGAAAACCCGCCCAAAAGGAAGCGGTCTTTATCGTTGACAAAGGTCATTAATGGTTTCAAAGGCATAGGGACTGCAAGAGCCCCCGGCCGCAAGCGGACCTGCGCCATGAACCCATCGCTTTCGGCACGGACATCAGTCTCCGATAACGCGAAGTGGGCATTGGCAAGCTGTGCTACCAGACTGTCTACTGAAGCCTGTGCCCGTTCAACATCTTTTGGCGCTGCGAATTGTTTCAGTAATAATTCTTCTGCGTCCGCCAGGTTGCTCTCTGCCAATATCAATTCGGCCTCCAACTGGTCCACTGCGTACTGGAAGGGCTCCGGGTCGATACGGAATAGCGTATCGCCTGTCTTGACCCTGTCGCCCGTCTTGACGTTAACCTCGATGATGCGGCCCTTGACTGTGGGCAGTACCGGTGTCGTCAGCGAATAAATTCGCGCCTCTTTGGTAAATGGGTGATACATGCCCATCATCAGCAGCAAAAATCCAATACTGGCCACCCCACCAAGAACCGCCGTTGTCCCGGTCCACTTATTTAGAGGCACTTTGAGTACTTTGAATACGAAGAACATGAGCATGGAGTAGACGATGACGAGCACTTCAACCATTTTGATTCTCCTTGACCATGTCTTCTGAAGCCGAAGCCACAAAATCGTTCAGCGCCACGGAAAGTTCCCGAACCTGCTCTTCAAGTTGATCTATCCTCTTCTTTTGCTCTTCAGAGCCGGCACCAGTAACTTCCATCTGAAAAAATTTCTCACCGGGCTTGTAGAGGTAGGCCCAGATCCATAACAGGGGCCAGATGGTGTGCAGCAGAAAGAGGCTCACCCAGCCAGCGATATGGATGGCGTCCTGGTGGGGGTGATCGCGCTTCTTTGCAATCTCATAGGGGATGTCATGGATATAAATGACCAGATAAATGATAAAGGTCGTCATGACGATTAATAATCCCAGGGCTATATATTCAAGCATCTAAAACTCCGTCTAATAAATGATGTTCAGCATAACGAGTGTCACAATCAGAAAGATCACGCTCATTATACTTCCGACGCGCAAAAAGTCCTTCACATGATAACCGCCCGGCCCCATTACCAGTGCATTCATTGCATTGGCTTGTCGGCAAAATGAAGCCATTGGCTGCGGCCAGGGCAACCGTGAGTGCAAATATTCTTGGATCAGCATCGATACCGACGCTTTGCGCCATGTTTGCAATTCCAATAGCCATGGGCACCAGTAACACGGTAGCACCTACATTGGACATGACCAGTGAGAAGAATGTGGCCATTACGGCAACAGCAGCCTGCAGAACCCATGCCAGCACGTCACCCAGGATTCTCATGACCTGTTGTGCGATCCAATGGGCAGTACCGGAGTCGAGAACTGCATTTCCGAGCGGGATCAGGCCTGCCAGCAAAAAGACAGTCTTCCAACTCACGGACTCGTAGGCTTCGTCCATGCTCAGGACGCCAGTCAGGATCATGCCGATGGCACCGACCAGGAGGGCCAGTGAAAGGCGCATGTCGGTGAACAGGACCAGCGCCATGGCGATGGCATAAAACAAGGCGGCGAACCGCACCTTCTGGGGCCGAAATTCCTCATGGGGATACCCGGAGGTGACCACGACAAACTCCGGGTTTTTCTCCAGCCGGAACAAGGCCTCCCACATTGAGCACAATGGTTGAACTGCTGCCCACCAGTGTCAGTGTTCCACCCAGGACGGCGCAGAAAGACATGGGTAACATTAAGCGCGATACGGGTATGCCCGTGCGCGCAGAAAGCCCTGAGGCAACCGGGAGGAATAGGGCGACCGCACCGGCATTTTGTATAAAACCCGAGGTAACACCGATGCTTGTAGTAAGCGTTGGTAGAATGCGTCGCTCTGCGATACCGGCGATGTGCAGAATGAATACCGCAACCCGACTCATCAGACCGGTCTTATCGAGACCGGCCCCGACAATCATCACAGCAATGAGCGAGATGACGGCATTGCTGGCGAAGCCATCGAACAGTCTCATGGGATCAGCCATGCCCTGTAATCCGGGCACCAGGCTCAGAAGTCCAAGCAAAACCATCACGAACACCGCCGCGATATCCACCCGGACGATTTCGAACGCAAACAGGATCATCGTCAGGCCGAGCAGGCCGAGCATCACCATCATCTGTGGTGTAAAGCTGATGGTCTCTGTCATTTGCTGGAGCTCACACGGCTTTTTTGAAGCCGAAAAGACCACGGGACTTAATGATCTCCACCACCCGGTCAGGGACCATATCCTCCCACGCGGAATCTCCTGCGCGAATAAGGTTCAGAACATCCCCGGAGAATATGTGGAGGATATCTTCCTGATAGTTCTGAATCGCCTCGATCTGCCCTCGTGCAAGCAGGAAACGGTAAAGCCCGTCCAGATCATCTCCCACGTTCAGCGTGTCCGTTGTGATCAGCTCACCACTCTGGGGC
>PVMK01167833.1_pt1 | contig 10873 bp, 18 predicted proteins | sample 1853481 | NCBI WGS metagenome assembly PVMK01 (sample SAMN08533507, study PRJNA380276) | Marine sediment metagenome, whole genome shotgun sequencing project. | reverse complement strand
TAATGTTCAAACATCATAATGCATCTCCTGCTTGTGTAAATTCTCACTCTGTTGAAAAACTAAAACATAGAGGATGGCAAACTGAAAAACCTGTAATAGCTTGTACTATGGAATATGCTCCTGTATGTGGAATGGATGGTATGACATATGGTAACATGTGTGGTCTAAATGCTCAACATATGGCAATGAATCATCAAGGAGAATGTATGGAGTTATCATCCATTACCAATTTTGAAGAATGTATTGCTGCAGGCAATCCCGCTATGGAATCCCATCCACGACAATGCAGAACTGATGATGGAAAACATTTCGTAGAAGAAATTATAATTCAAGAAACTAGAGGAGTTTTCCCTTGAATCTATGAAGTATATTGAAAATGCTCCCTACTATTAATGAAGAAAAAGGCTATTTTGTAGATGAGATTGCAGATGGAATTTACTGGTTGGTTGGAAGTGGATACCAAGTGATGTTTCTGACAACAGGTGAGGGAGTAATTGTCATTGATGCACCACAACCAATTGGAGAAAAATATCTTCAAGCAATTCAAGAAGTAACTGATGAACCAATTACTCACATGATTTACTCTCATTCCCATGCTGATCACACTGGAGCCGCAGGTCAGATTTTCCCATCAGATATTGAATACATTGCACACCAAGATACTGCAGATATTTTAGTTTCTGAAAATGATCCTAACAGACCAATTCCAACTATAACATTTGATGATACGTATACCTTATCTGTGGGAAATCAAATTTTGGAATTGTCTTACATTGGACCGTTTCATTCTGAAGGAGATATGATAATTTTAGCACCAAAACAAAAGGTTGTCATGGCAGTTGATTTGTTTCATCCAGATGCTGCCCCTTACAAAGCATTTGGAGTAACAGTTAATCTTGATACCCATATTCAAGCTCATGATACATTAGTAAATGATTTTGATTTTGACGTATTGATTTCTGGACATGAGCAAATTTTGGGAACAAAAGATCACATAAAGATAGACAAAGAATTTGTTTTATCTATGATAGAAATCACCAACCAAGCAATTCAAACAGTTTCGTCAGATGAAGTAATTCAAGACCTGTGTTGATAACACATTAGAACAATGGCAAGGAAAATTACACAATCTTGAACAATTTATGGTTGAGCATTGTACTGCTATGAAAGAATACGTTTCATCTCAATAGTTATTGTACTAAACTAAAATCACTTACCGTGAGGATTTGAACCTAAATCTTAATTGAATTCTAATTTCACATCTTTCTGCGTCCATTTTAATTCCCAAAATGGTAGGTGAATCCCCGTGGATTCTAAATTGAATCTTTTTTTTCGTTGTTCTGCAATCATTAATCCAACCTTGAGATTTTCAGGCATCACAATTTTGTCAATATGAGATTCAACTAGAATTTCGACCATATTCTAAATGATTCAAAAACAAATAAAACGATTTTACCAAATCACTTTTTGTGGTTAGATTGGGCAAAAAAAGTCTAAAATCATATAATTATCATGATTGAATGTTCAACATGGCCATCGGTACGCAGTTAATGGAGAAATTTTTGTTTAAAATTGCAAAACAATGAATTGCAGGCTGAAGAATATGATGAATACGAAGATGCATCCATCAAAAACTAGTTTTATATTTCAATATCCATAATTATTGTTAATGCCATTTGATTCTTTGTGTAAAAATAAAATTTTCAAAGATGTTCCAAATTATGAAGATATCAAAGTTGATAAACACATGAATGAATTGTTTTCATCTGTTTTTACAGGAATGGGAGGAAGATACACTAGACTACGAATAATTTGTGCTATTACTGAAGAACCAATAAATACATTAGAACTTTCTAAAAAATTAAATTTAGATTACAAAACAATTAAGCACAACATAGAAGTTCTGGAAAAAAATAGTTTGATAATTCGACAAGGTGAAGGATACGGTGATATATTTTTTCCTTCTGAAATTATACCTTCAAACTTGCCTACATTATACTATGTAATTAGAAAAGTAGAAGCAAAACTAGACAAAGCTGAAAAGAAATACATTGAATGATTTTATTTCATATGGATAAAGTGGAATGAATTTGGGAATTTGATTAAATACATTATTTATTTTAGCATCTTTAATGTCAACAATATTTGCAAAACCAGTTTCAGAAAATAAATCTGCAGCAAGTTTCCTTGTGATAAGAATAGGCATGGCTTTTGCATTTTTCTGGGCAGGTTATGGTAAAGCATCTGATCCTGCAGGTTTTGGTATGATGCTACAAAATATGGCTGGTATCCAACCTGAAATGGCAACAAGTATGGCTCTGATGATTGGAATTTTAGAGATAATATCTGGCGCTTTAGTTTTGTCTGGTTTATTGACAAGACCCGCAGCAATATTTCAAACCGCAATTCTAATTGGTGCTATGGTAATGTTTGGATTTGATTTTACTACAGGACCTGCAATCTGGAAAGATCCTACCATGTTAGGCGTGGCTATAGGCCTTGTTATTTATGGCTCTGGCAAATTTGGAATCGATTCATTGATTTCAAAAAAAGTCAAAACAAAATAACCTTTTTTCTTTTTTTAAAACATAACAAATTTTGTAATGATTTGGGAATTTTATTAAATACTATCTCATATCTTTTGATTGTATTAGTGAATAAACATGAGTTGTAAAGACTGTAATCATCCAAAAGGAGATTGTGATTGTCTTTGTTGTTGCTCAATTAGTAAAATAGGATGTCCTACGTGCATTGTTCCTGTTTTAGCTTATAGGGGAATTAAAAAATTGATTAGAAAAATAAAAACATAATCCTAAGACATCAAATTTTTAAAATGTACTTTAGAATAACATGTAAAATATTTTAAGAAATTATTTCATTTTAGATAACAATACTGATTCTTCATAATTATCAAATATCTTTAATGCGCTTTTAATTACACTTTCAAGGATTTCAAATTCTTCATCTATCTCTCCAAAAAATTCATCAAGCTCATCATTAGAATGATTTAATCGTAACATAGAAATACAAAGTAAAAATTACATATAACCAAATTCCCAAATTCATTTCACTTTTAATAAAATTCCTAAACTAATTTCTAAAAATATAGATATTTTTATACAAAATAATTAATTTTAAAAGAAAAGTGAATTTGGGTATAATTTGGGAAGATGTTCAAATAGGATTATACAAATGATATTTCATGCTAATTTCAGAAAAAATAATAATCAATGTTTCTCCTGATGTGGTTTGGAATCATCTACAAACCCTACAAGATGCAGAACAATACATTCCTGTAGTCACAAAATCTGTGGTTAATGGTACTGGTTTAGGCACAACTAGAACTTGTGATATTGAAATGGAAGAGCAAAAATTTCAGATACAAGAAACTCTTGTAAAACTAGATGATTCTCAAAAATCTCTTACAATATCTATTGATGATGGTCCACCATCAATGAAAGATTTACTAATTAATTTTTCAGTCAATGACACCAATAATTATTCTGAAATTGTAGTTAGTAATGAATCAGAGCAAACTCCAGAAAGTGAACAGATGATCAAAGGAATATTGAATATGATTACAACTGGTCTAAAAAAATATCATGAGCAATAATATGAGCCAAAAACAAATTACAGAAAATAAAACAAAAGAAAAAATTTCTGTATGCGATTTTATGAAAAATAATACATCAGAAGTAATCAAAAAACTAGAAGAACAGATTCCTTCAAGTATACAACAGTACTCTGATCTCTATACAACATATCTCCATACTATAGATGATATATTTGGCACCTGTTATATTTCTGAAAAAGAATTCTTTGATAAACTCAACATTGATCAAGGAATTTTAAGAGAATTCCAAGAATTCTCAAATGCATTGACAAAAACACATCTTAATCAAATTGAAATGTCCGCAAAGTATGTTGAGGCATATGTTCAGACACGAAAATCATCTCTTCAGATATATGATAATTTTATGCATGTTGTAATGGATTCTTATGCAAAAACCATTTCACAATTCAACAAATTCTAGTATGTCTTCTCGATAAATGATGAATGTTTCAAGAATGCAATACACAAAAATAAATAATTTAAATTGTAATCATTATTGGACTCCAAACGGATCATATTTCTGCATACATTGCGGTACAGATATCAACAAAAATATTCAAACAAAGGCTTTGACATGAAGTTCAGTTTTTTTTCTGGAAATAAAGTTGTACATGAAAACATCAATGATCACCAAATAGTTGAATGTCCTATTTGTAACCGTGAAATAAAACCATATTGGGAACCACGTTACAATGGAATCCGGGCTACCTGTGATGTTTGTGAAATTAACTGGCAAGAGTCATGATAGTTGAACCTTGAAAATTTATCTACATGTATTGAATGAATAATTTTATTTTTCATGCCTTCCTGCATCTTTTTTTTATCCCCAATTTGGTAAGTGAATCCCCGTGGGCCAATTTTATTCTCATTTACTCTGATTAAATATCCGATAAGATCACTATTGTTATGTCATCTCAATTAGGTGCAAAAAAGTCCTTGATTTTTGTTGTATTTGCCATGTTTTCGCTAATTTTTGTTGGAGGAATTTTTGCTGCGACAAATGAGATTGCAATTGGTGCAAACCAAGAACTATCCTATCCTTCTTGGTTAATCATTTCATATCTTGCAGGACTATCTATGATAATTTTACCATGTACACTTCCACTTGTTTTTATCATTATTCCACTTAGCATGGGAAAAGGTGGAAAGAAAGGTCTGACCATGGCATTGTTATTTGGTGCAGGACTTACAATCACAATTTCACTTTATGGTATCGGTATTGGGGCAGTTGGGCAAACAGCTGATTTAGATGATATTTCAGGTTACATGTTTTTGATTGCAGGAATTGCAGCGTTTCTTTTTGGATTATCTCAATTAAAATTATTTCAATTAAAGTTACCAGCATATTCTGGAACACCAAAATTTATTCAGAATCGTGGTGATTATTCAAAATCATTTTTCATGGGATTATTATTAGGTAATGCTGGTGTTGGATGTCCTAACCCACTGTTTTATTGGCTTTTAATCTATGTTGCAGGAACTGGAAGTGTAGAGATTGGTGCAAGTTTAGGTGCAGTGCATGGCGTTGGACGAGCAATTCCTCTAATTTTGTTATCAGTTCTGGCAATAATCGGAGTAAATTATACCAAAAAAATTACAGCAAGCCGTGAAAATATTGAAAAACTTACTGGTTTGATGTTAATTGTTATTGGTGCATTTTTGATAATCAATGGTATTCCTGGTGGACATGAATGGTATGAAAATACAATTATTCATATTGGCTGGAACAATATTGTTTCAATGACTTCAATTCCACCTGAATTTGCAATGGGTGAACATGAACATGTTCGCCAAGCTAAAATGCCTGAGGAACTTGTACCCCTTTTGTTTATATCACTAATCGCGTTTCCTATCGGTTGGTATTTTATTAAGAAAAAAAGAGAGAAAATTACATGAAAGATCCTGTTTGTGGAATGGATGTAGGAGAAAAAGGTGAACCATTTGTTCATAACGGAAAAGAATATCGATTTTGTTGTGCCACATGTAGATGGGCATTTGAGAACAATCCAAAACAGTTTGAAGAGTCATGAAAGTACAAGTTCTGACTACTCCCGGTTGTTCAAACTGTGGTGTTTTAGAAAAAATGTTAGAAAAACTTGGAGTAAAATATGATTTGATTGATGTCACAGAAAAACCAGAATATTTAGAAAAATATCCTATTTTTACTGCTCCAGGTTAGTCATCAATGCAGAAATTAGAGTTTACAGGAATTCCAAAAATTGATGAACTTGAAAAGAAACTCTCTGAATAACAGGTAATGCTTTTTACTCTGCACAAACTTGTATTTTCAATGACAGACTATTCAATGAGATGAAAAAATGATTCTTGTTCAATATGGAATCAAAAAATATGAAAATGAAGATACTGTAATTGAAAAATTAAAGACCATTTTATCAGAAAAAGATATTCAAAGAAATATTGATACTCTTATTGGAACTCAACGAGTTAGACGTATAGGACCTGAAAACCTTCAAAACAATGAAAGTCATACTGAATTACCAGAATTACCAGAAAATCTCAAACCTATAATTGATAATCTTTAATTTAGAATCCTCGTAGTCCCTCTGGGCGCACAACTTCTGGATGTTGTTTCATCCATTCTATTTTATCTAACATTTCTTGTTTGTCTTGTGGAAAAGTACCTTTAACTGAATATGCATTTGAACCATGATTTACTCTAAAAATAATCTCATCTTTAGTTTCTATTTGATGATCAAATCATGAAGTTCTTCTAATGATTCATCATCATTAATTTTTATGAATGGTTCATCAAACTTGTCAAGAAATTCTTGCTTTATTCCATTTTCCAGATACAAAGTTAGAGCTCCCACATACTGTGGTGAACATGCACTAATCACTTCTGCAGTACCTTTGATGTGTTCTTTGGAATATGTTCTTCCACCCAATCCCAAAATTATCATACATGACATTATGTAACCTGCTTCTTTGGCCTTGTTGACTGATTTTGTTATTGTCTTTGCAATAGCACCTAGTAACTTTTTTTAGAACTATGTCAGAACCACTTTCAATTCCTAAATAAAACATATCCAATCCAGCTTCATTCATCTTCTTTAGTTCCTCAGGTGTTTTCTTTAGAATATTCATAGGCATTGCATAACAGGAAATTCTTTCAAGCTTTGCAAATTTTTCTTTAATGTATTTTATTATTTTTATCATGAATTCTGAATCAAGATTCAATGCATCTCCATCTGCAAGAAATACTCTTCTAGTGTCAGGCAAATAATTTGCCATCATATCAATTTCTGCTTTTATCTCATCCCACGTTCTTTCAGAATATTCTTTTGATCTATACATATCGCAAAAAGAACATTCGTTAAAAGAACAACCCAATGTAACTTGGAAAATTAATGACCTTGCTTCTGAAGGTGGTCTGTATAATGGAGCATCATAATTTAACATCATTTTTAATTCACAGAAATTTGTTGATTGTGTTTTTTATACTTTCTATTATAGTTCAATCACAAAATACCTTTTAGTAGTAAACTAGAAGAATTTTCATTACTCATGGCAAATGATCCTGACGCAAAAAGACTACTTTGGTTCGTGTTTGCAGCTTCACGAGGAGGATTAAATCGCCTAAAAATTATTTCAAAATTAAAGGAAAATCCGCTTAATACTAATCAACTAGCAAAAGAGTTGGGCCTAGATTACAAGGCTATCCAACATCACATTAAGGTGCTTGAAAAAAATAATATGATCACTAAAGTTGGAGAAAAATATGGAATCACATTTTTCATTTCCACCTTTCTTGAAGTAAATATGGAGTCATTTGAAGAAATTGAAAGAAAATTGGATAAAAGTAAATAAAAGCTCAAGAGGTGTTTTTCACTAAATGGAACCTACTTCACTAATCTTGTCTATTGTTTCAATTGCAAATATGGCCATACTTGGAATTCTAATTGCCATATTTGGAAAGATGTATGGAAAGACTAGAGCACAGCTTCCATTAGGTATGATTGTAGTTACTGTGATGTTGTTTTTACATAACGTCATTGGCGGCTTTAGCATATTTCTCAATGGAGATGCTTTTCTCTAATGAAATATTCCCATACATGCTGGGAGTGGGAATTGCAGAACTTGCAGGATTGATAATATTCCTAAAAATTACTTTGGACTGACCTTAGTTTAATTGTAACAAAAAATAATCAAAACTGTGTTACAAGACTATCTCAAACTAAACAAAAATATTCTTATCGCAATTTTAACATCAATAATTATTTCTGCAGCAATTGCCCAACTTCTATCTGATCAAGAAGACTATCTAAACTCAACATATACTACAATTGCAGATTATTCCATTTACTTTTCAGTTTTTGGTGTGTTGTATTATTTTGATAACAGAAAAAAATATCGTATTGAATCTGGTGGCACAGATACTGTAAAACTAAAACACGATCTCATAAAATTAGTTACCTCTCTTGGAATTGCTGAAGTTGTTTATACCATTGCTAGATGGGTTTTGCAGTACTATTTTTTGACAATAGACTATGATCCATACCTGGCATCAATAATATCACAAAGTATATCCGCAATCATTTTCTTGATAGTAGTTAATCTGAATGTAAAATTAGTGAGGTTGTATAAAGATGAGAATTAGTGTTTATGTTGATGGTTCTGGAGGTCCTAATAGTGGATTTGGATATTTCGTAAAAGAGACAGGAGAATCATTTTACGAAAAAAAACCAGAGCTAACTAACAATCAAGCTGAATACATGGCAATAATTTCAGCATTAAACAAGTACGTTGATTCAAATGATGAAATTACCATTTACAGTGATTCAAAAAATACTGTAAATCAACTAAATCATGAATTTGCAATAAATAATGAACAACTTCGAAGTCTGGCACAAGAAGCTTGGGGTATTATGGAAAATTTTCTAATCTATCAATAGTATGGATTCCTAGAAAAGAGAATCTGGCAGGAAAAATGTTGGGAAGCTAAAATCACAGATCAGAAATTTCTATGAATAACTTTATTATGTAAAATCCTTAGATCCAACTTACATGGCAGAATCTGTCTTTTTATCACCAAAATCAATTGCAGTAATTGGTGCATCAGACAAGAGAGGAAGTGTTGGATCTACCATTACCTCAAACATTATGAATGGCTTTACAGGAACTGTTTATCCAATTAGTCCTTCAAGAGACACAGTATTTTACAAAAAAGCATACAAGAGTGTCTTAGACGTTCCAAAACCAATTGATCTTGCAGTTATTGTTATCAAAAACACATTGGTTGCATCAGTGTTAGAAGAATGTGGCAAGAAAAAAATCAAAGGCGTCATTATCATTACAGCTGGTTTCAAAGAAGTTGATGAAGAAGGTGCAAAACGTGAACAACAACTCAAAGACATAGCTAAAAAATACAAAATAGAAGTCATTGGACCAAACTGTCTTGGTGTCATGAATCTTGATCCAAAGACAATGATGAATTCTACATTTCTTAAAATTACACCAAAATCTGGAAAAATTGCACTTGTATCTCAGAGTGGTGCAATATGTGCTGCATTAGTTGAAGATGCTAGTGCTCAGGGTATTGGTTTCTCTGCAGTAATTAGTCTTGGAAACAAAGCTGTAATGAGTGAAGTTGATGTCCTAAAGACACTTGCAAATCATAAACAAACAGAAGTTATTGTAATGTATCTTGAAGACATGGGTAATGGTCAAGAATTCCTTAAAGTTTGTAAAAATATTACTAAAAAACTCAAAAAACCAGTTCTTGTTCTCAAATCAGGACGTAGTCCTGAAGGTGCAAAAGCTGCAATGTCTCATACTGGAGCTTTGATGGGCTCAGATGAAATCTATGATGCTGTAATAAAACAATCTGGTGCAATCAGAGTTGATACCATGGAAGAACTCTTTGATTATGCAACAGCATTTTCTAAACAACCACTACCATCAGGTGGTGATCTTGTAATTGTTTCAAACGCAGGAGGTCCAGCAATCATTTCAACTGATGCATGCTCTAAGGCTAAAATCAAGATGGCAGATATTACCAGTGTTAGAAAAAAGATTGACGAGGTAATTCCACCTTGGGGAAGCTCTAGAAATCCTGTTGATATTGTAGGTGATGCTGATTTTAACCGATTCAGTAATGTTTTGGACCGTGTACTCAAACATCCAAAAGTTGGCTCTGTTATCACAATGTGTACTCCTTCTGGAACTCTAGATTATGATAAACTCGCAGAAGTTATTGTTGAAATGTCAAAGAAATACAAAAAGACAATGCTTGCAAGTTTGATGGGATTAGATGAAGGAATCACCAATAGAGAAATTTTAGCTGCTGGGAACGTTCCGTATTATACATACGCAGAAGGTGCAATCAGAACTCTTTCAGCAATGATTAGATTTTCTAACTGGATAAAGCTCCTACTGGAACAATCACTAAATTCAAAGTAAACAAAGAAAAAGTAAAGAAAATCTTTGATAAAGCTAAAAAAGAAAAAAGACCAAATCTTCTAGAAGAAGAAGGACAAGAAATTCTCAAAGCATATGGTTTACCGTTACCTGCAAGTGCACTTGCTGCAACAGAAGCTGAAGCAGTAAAAATTGCAAAGAAGATTGGTTATCCAGTTGTAATGAAGATTGCATCACCTCAAATTATTCACAAGTCTGATGCAGGTGGTGTTAAAGTAAACTTGACAAATGATTCTGAGATCAAAGATGCATTCAAAACAATTATCAAAAATGCTAAAAATTACAACAAGAAAGCCGAGATTAAAGGTGTCTTGATTGTAGAGATGGTAAAAGGTGGTAAAGAACTAATCATTGGTTCAAAACTAGAGCCTGGATTTGGTCCAGTAATTATGCTTGGAATGGGAGGAATCTATGTAGAAGTTCTCAAAGATGTTACATTCAAGATAGCACCAGTAACTGAAAGAGAAGCAGATGACATGATAGCCTCAATTAAGACACAAAAAATACTTCAAGGTGTAAGGGGTGAAAAACCCTCAGACATATCAAAACTCTCTGAATGCATTCAGAGATTATCTCAACTGGTTACTGACTTTAAAGAGATCAAAGAATTAGATATGAATCCTGTACTAGTAATGGAGAAAGGAAAGGGCTGTCGCATTTTAGATGTCAGAATAGGACTCTGAAAATAATTTATTCCTAAAATTAGCTGCGCCTATTTACAATACTTATACAATATGAAAACGAATATTGTTTCATGGCTAATGTCTTAAAGACAATTAGAACCGGTGATGATTATATCCAAAGTCTTAGAGGTCGTGATCT
>PVMK01121083.1_pt1 | contig 10876 bp, 10 predicted proteins | sample 1853481 | NCBI WGS metagenome assembly PVMK01 (sample SAMN08533507, study PRJNA380276) | Marine sediment metagenome, whole genome shotgun sequencing project. | reverse complement strand
CGCAAAGTCTCCTTTAGCGATACGACCGGCGTTGGGATCGTCAAAGACGAAGCCATCGGCCGTCGCTGCGAGAATAGTAGCCGCGTCGCCGTTGGCCCAACCCCCGGCGTATGCCCCCAGATGGTCTGCACTGCTCATGATCTTCCCCCTGTCGTCCTTATCTAAGATCGGAACATTATCAGAACTCGCTGTCAAACGCGCGGACTTTTTCAACACTATCGGCCGAAAGCAGACCATCGCGAGCGGCTCGAATCGACCCAAAACGGCCATTCAAGTTCGCTGGCGCGACCGTCCGCTATGGGATCGCAAAGCAGTCGCCCAATGGCAGCGATCAAATAGTCTGCAAATAACCATGACCGGACATACGGCCGGTCACGATTCATGGTGCCGTCGCCGCCCATTAATTCCGTATGGCTGTTTAAGTGCCTTGCCTATAGAGTTTCACGAGAGTGCGCAGAGGCGGCAGAATCCTGGGGATTTCTGGGTAGATTTGCCGCAGAGCTGATTTGGCCGTCACGCTGAGCTTGTGCAACGTCTTCGAGTTGATCCGGCGGTCACGCTTAAATTGTCGGCGTCTGGCAGATGAGATCGGGCGTGTGGCACCAGTTTGGGTTACCCCACCGACTGATTGCACGAAAGGCACGCAAGCCAGTTATGACATCACCGCAGCCTAAGCGCGCGCAAGCCTTGGATCCGAGCTTGAATTGGGCCTTGTTTCTCGATGTTGATGGAACGATTCTTCGCTTTGCCGATACCCCGAACGGTGTCGCCCACGCCGCCGCGCAGCTCGGCCGCTTGCCGGCACACCTGAGGCGGCTCGAACCCACGCCGACCTACCACGTGACGGTCTCGGGGGCGCTCAGGTCGCTGGCCGAAGAGGTGGACCGCGACGTGGCCCACGCGCGCGTGGGGCGACCCGATGGCGACGGCTCGCGACCCGATTCAAAAGAGTTGGACCAAGCATGAAACGTATCACTACGTGGATTCTCGTCGCCGACGGGAGCCAGGCCCGCCTGTTCTGCAACGACGGCCCAGGCCGAGGCATCGCGCCGGTCTCGGACGCCGTGCTGCGGGGCCGCAACCTGCCGGGCCGCGAGATCATGAGCGACCGGCCGGGGCGGACATTCGATTCCGTCGGGCAGGGACGGCACGCCAAGGAGCCGAGGACCGACCCGCGCGAGGTGGAGAAGCATCGCTTCGCCCACCAGCTCGCCGCAATGCTGGAAGACGAACTCAACCAAGGGAAATTTGACCGCTTGGTGCTTGTCGCGCCGCCCAAAGCACTCGGCCAGCTCCGTGATGAACTGCCCAAATCCGTACGCGCCAAAGTCAGCGCGGAACTGGCCAAGGACCTTACGAACCTGCCGGCGCAGGAACTTCAGGAACACCTAGGCACCGTGATCGCGGTGTGACGCAGCGGATGTGTCGAATCACCGCAAGGAGGCAAACATGATCAAGACGATTCTGGTTCCGACCGACGGCTCCGAGCACGCCAAGAAGGCGGTCATCCTGGCCGCCGACATCGCCGACAAGTACGACTCGCGCATGGTCGTTCTCCATGTTCTGTCGAAGGATCCTCTGCCCGAAAACCTCGTTCGCATGGCCGAGTTGGAGCACATCATCCCCGTACGCAGCGGACCGTCCATAGCTGCCACTCCGGAAGGCAAGTTTTTCGCATCCACCGTTTCCGGCCAAAAGGACGACAAGCCCGAGATCCGCCGGTTCGTGGCGGAACGCCTCCTGGCCGACGCCAAAAAGGTCGCCAAGGACAAGGGCGTCGAGGATGTGCACTGTGTCATCGAGGACGGCGACCCAGTGAAGGAAATCCTGAGACACGCCAAGGAAGACACCGCCAACCTCATCGTGATGGGAAGCCGCGGGCTAGGTGACCTCCAGGGGCTGCTCATGGGCAGCGTATCCCACAAGGTGAGCCAGCTGAGCCCGTGTTCCTGCGTCACCGTCAAATGAGCGCGACCGATTGGAGCAATGAGAAGCTCCGGGGCCGTCTGTTTGGGCCGCTGGTTCCGGGACGCACACCTACTACATGGCGGCCGATGACCACAGCTCTCACATGTCCGGTTCCAGGGGCAAAGCAGACGCAATCAACGCCACCGCGGCCATCCAATTCTTGATGTCCGCTTTCGGGGGTGAAGCAGACGTTCGAGGCACGGTCCCAAAGAGTCCGCTTATAGCCATAACCGGACTTCTACTAAGAATGGGAATCCAAAGAAAAATTGAAAATGGACGATGCGATCTCCCTATCAGCGGCCATGCGGTACTGCTTCATCGTCTCGGCGTCGTTCAAGCCAGTGTCGCAGCATTCGATGGCCATCTCACCCATTCAGAGTGGCGCCGGATTGCAAAATCGATTTAGGACGTTGTTTGTTATTTTCGCGGCGTTGTTAGTGTAGCCGTTGTGGGAAAGGCTGCCTGCCCAGGCTATGGACCCGGTGGAGAAAACCGCGCCGCCGTTTGATGTCTCGAAGTAGACCATATCGGCGCGAATTATTTCGGCCTCGGTGCCGCCCATGCCGGGCGCCGGGTCGTGCATATCCTCGGGCGTCATGAGATAGACGTCCGTATGCCGTCGCGAAGAAGCCAGCACCAGGGCGTGGGGCGGGGTTCCCAAGGCGGTATCGGCGGCGTCCAATTCCAAGCCGGCCGCGCCGCCGCCGGAGAGCCCGAAATCGCCGATCACCTCGTCTTCCACGCCTTCGAATATGAATGCGGCGCGCCCGTCGCGGCTCGCCTCGGTGCGGACATAGGGGCTGGAAATATCAAACCCTTGCGAGACCATGCCGACGCCCGCCAGCGCATTCGGTGCTCTCCCGTTACGGCGCCAAAGGCCTGTGTACTCGCCGGTGAAGCTCGAATAAAACTCGCCAGGACGTGGCGGTGTCGCGCGGATGCCGTCTTCGGATTTTCGGCATTCGATGACGCCGGGCAAATTCTGGTGGTAGGCGATCCGCCAATAGAATCCGTTGCCGCCAAGATACATCAGCCGCCCACCCCGGTTCACATGATCTTGCAGGGCATCCAGCATGCGTTCGCTGTAATATTCAGGATGGGTTCCCGTGACGATGACCCGGTAGCCAGCCAATGCCCCATGGCCTTCGGCCTCGAGGTCCTCATCCGTGATGACGTCGAAGGGCTGCCCAAGCTGCTCGAGCCAAGCCAGGATGTGCGTGTCGGCATTGAACTGCCAGAGGTTCCACCCGACGCCGCCGAGTTGGCCGATATGTTTCGGCTGCATATTGATGATTGGGCGCAGGCGGGATGAGTAATAGACGCCGCTGCCGTCGTTGTGCAGGTCATAGAAACACAGGCCAAGCTCAGGATGTTTCTGCTGGAAGAGATCCAACTTGTTCAGCTGTATGAGCCGGCCAATGACGATTTCCGTTTCGGAAACGTCGATGCCGATGCGATTGTTTGCATAGGCCATGTAACTAGCCGTCGGTAAAAGAAAGGCAATATCCGATGTAGCTTGCCCGGGCGCCGGCCGCACCGCGAAGGGAACGAAATATTCCTCGGCGGCGGCGTGCATCCGCACCGCATAGAGACCGCTCGGGAGTGTCGCCGGCACGGTCAGGGAAAAGTCGACGTCCCAGCCGCAATCATAGAGATCATCATCGTGAAAATGGATGGCGCCGTAGTGGTCCGCAAGCTTTGTCCAGTTATGTTCCCGGCCCGTCCATTTGCGTCCCGGTACGCCCCGGATCGGTAGGTTGATGAGCTGCCCATGAAGCTGGTTGGGCGAAACGTCGGTAATGCGATCCGTCGGAATGCCAATGGAGAAATCCCAGGCGGCGACAAGATCGCCATGGGCTGGGCCGTCGTTTTCAGGGCCCCGCAATTCCCCCATTTCATCCTTGGCCAGGGCGCGCGATAAGATGCGCGGGCTGTCAATGCGGCCGTTGAAATGCCCCTCAGCCGGGCAGCCCCGAGCCGGTTCAGCGCCGATCATTACGGCAGCCGCGGTTTCGCCTTGCGATAACCCCGGCGCCGCCACGCGGCTCGAAAAGCCGGCGTCGTCGGTTCTCGGATAATCGAGCGAGGGGGATTGGCCGACGAAGAGTTCGCCTTTTTCAGCATTGTAGCCACCGGCAACCACATACCATTTCTCGATCAACAGCGGTTTGCCGGTTGATACAATTACTGTCCCGCTGCCATTTGAGCAGAACTCGAAGGCCAGGGCACCATCATCGTCGAGCAGAAGCCGAAACCCCGATCCCGACTCCGGGTCCCGGCGGCACAGGATAACCTGTTCGCCCGCACCGGGTAGCGTCGGCCAAACCGCTGCCTGAACCGTGAACGAGCTTAGTCCGGCGAAGGCCGCATGGTCATCCACGAGGCCGTAAGAGCCCGGATTAATCGGCTGATGCCGGCCTTGTTTGTGCCCGCCGAAATCAAACGGGATCGGTTCCACCTGATAGCCGGGACCCGTCGGATTGACGTCGCCATGAATGACCCGGATGAAGTCGACATCATAACGGTCGATGCCATCACAGCTGACCATGAACTCGACCGTCTCTCCCGGCGCGGCGCTGACACGGTCGGCATAGGCAAGAATTTTTGTCATTTCATAAAGAGCTCATAGATCAAGCTCCCGCCCGGTCTGCGTCGCCCACCGCAGCTTGAACACCGCCCACTCGGCCTCTTCGAGATTGGTGAATTCCTCGCCTTCCAAAATCTCAACCGGCTCCCCGCGCTCTGGGGGCAGTCGCCCCAACACCCATTTCTTGAAAGGCTCCCGGACGACCAGAACAAGTTTCCCTGCTTTCAGGCCGCCGCGCAGCACATTCAGGACCCGTTGCAAACCGGGGCTATGAAAGCCGACCGGCTGGGATTTGAACTCGGCAGCAAAGGGCAGGTCGGCGTCGGTGATCCGGTATTTTGACATGCTCCCGATCCGCCTCAGGAACAGCGGCCGTAACGTCGCATGATTTCGACCAGTTGCTGATGATCCAACGCGCGGCAAATCTTCCCGGCCGGGCGCAAGGTGGTCATATCCTCGGCGGCAACCATGGCGTTCAATACGGCTTCTTCGACGGTCTCAACGGCGGCCAGATAGATATCGTCAAAAGCCTCGTCGTTGAGAAAGTCCATCTTCAGGTGATGCGGCGCCATCTGCATCATCGGCATCCTGTTGGCGACGGAGAAGGCAAGGAAAATATCACCCGAATTGTTGCCGCCGGGTGAACCGCCGCGGCCCACCCCGATCGCGGCCCGACGCGCCACACGCTGTAGCTGGTGCGGGAGCATCGGCGCATCGGTGCCGAGAACGACGATGATCGAACCCTGCTCCCTGCCAAGAGAAATCCGGTTCTCGGTCATATGACGGCCCACCGGCACGCCCAGCGGTGCGAACCAGGGCCGTATCCCGTGATTGGCCTGGACGAGGGCCCCCATGACGTAACGCTTGCCTTCCACATCGATTAGGCGCGAAGCGGTTCCGGTGCCGCCCTTGAACTCATAACAAACCATGCCGGTGCCGCCGCCGCTGTTGCCTTCACTCACGGGGCCGGGCTTCGCGCTTTCCAATGCCGCAAGGGCGTCGGCTTCGGTCAGATGCTGGCCGTTGATGTCGTTGAGAACCCCGTCATAAGTCTCGGCCACCACCGGCATGGCCCAAAGATGGGCGCCCTCCCAATCTTCGCGATGGTTTTCGATGATCCATTTGATCGCGGCGTGGTGGACGATGCCGACACTGTTGGTGTTGGTGATGCATATGGGGCCGACGAAATAACCGCCGTCCGTCACCCAATGGGACCCCGTCATCTCGCCGTTGCCGTTCAAGGCGTAGATGCCTGCCCATACCGGCTGCGGTTCGCCGCCCTTGCCGCGCGGCAGGATTGCGGTGACGCCGCTGCGCACCGGTCCCTGGCCGGGAACCAGGGGTCCCTCCCCTTCGATGCGCGTGGTTGCCCCGACCATCACGCCGGGAACATCCGTGATCGCGTTGTTGGGACCCGTCTCGCCCGGGAAGGGCAGCCCGAGATCGCGTCCTCGCGGTTTTGCCATCGAATTGCTCCTCTCAATGCCCCCGGCGAAAGTAAAGGCCGAGCGACGCGATGATGAACGACAAGGTCAGCATAATCGTGGCGATGGCATTGATCTCGGGTTTCACGCCACGCCGCAGCATGCCGTAGATAAAGACCGGCAGCGTCGTCGAGTCGACCCCAGAGATAAAATAGGTAATCACAAGGTCATCCATCGAGATGATGAAGGCCAGTAATGCGCCGCCGATGACACCCGGCAGGATCTGGGGAAGGGTGATCCGGCGGAACGTTACCCACTCGTTCGCACCGAGATCAGCCGAGGCCTGCTCCAGCGTATCGTCCAACCCCGCGAGCCGCGCGCTGACCACCACGAAGACATAGGAAATCAGGAAGGTGCAGTGCCCGATAATGATGGAGACCCGCCCCAGCACCATGCCGACGCTCACGAAAAACACCAGCAGTGCGATGCCGAGAACGATGTCCGGCATCACCATCGGCATGTACAGGAGTCCCTGATAGAAGCGCTGTGCCCGGAAACGGTAGCGATATAGCGCGAGCGCCGTCATAGTTCCAAGAACAGTCGAGATCGTGGTCGTGCTCGTTGCAACGATCAGGCTGTTCTGGACGGCCCTTAGCAGTTGGTCGGTCGACTCGACATAGAGTGTCTGCTCGTTCAGTTGCGTCGGATAGCCAAAAATGGTCAAGTACCAGTCGAAAGTAAATCCAGACCAGATCATCATGTTGATCGGATTGGAGTTGAACGAGAACACCGCGATCATGATGATCGGCGCGTAGATGAACACCAGAAACAGCGTCCCATAGACGCCCAAAACGTGCTTCAACCAGGAGCGTTTCATGCGCTCGCCCCCGACCGGCCGATCCGCCTCAGATAAATGAGGATCAGCACAAACATCACGACCATGATCATCATCGAAAGGGCCGCGCCAAATGGCCAGTTGCGCGCCGAGAGGAACTGCTGCTCGATCAAGTTACCGATCATCATCACTTTCGCCCCGCCCAGGAGGTCGGGCACGATGAAGTTCCCAAGGCTGGGGATGAAGACCAGCACGGCACCTGCGGCGATTCCGGGCAGCGTCAGAGGCAGGGTCACGCGGAAGAAGGTCTGGCGTGGACTGGCGCCCAGATCGGAGGAGGATTCGATCAGCGAGCGATCCAGCTTTTCGACGCTGGCATAGACTGGCAGGAACATGAAGGGCAGCAGGACATAGACCATGCCGATCAGAACCGCCGTCTCCGTGAATATAATGTCGAATGGCTCGGAGATAAGACCGAGGCCGATCAGGCTGGAGTTCAGGAAGCCGGTGGGGCGAAGTATCAGCACCCAGGCGAAGAGGCGCACGACGAGGCTGACGAAGAATGGCAGCGTGGTCAGGAATACTAACAACGTGCGCCAGCGCGCCGAGAGGCCGCTGACCCAAAGCGCCGCCGGGTAGCAAATGACCAGCAAGATTACTACATTGGTCAGCGCGATCCGCAATGAGCGCAGAAATATCGCCGCATAGACCGGGTCGAAGCTCTCCCACTCGCTATCGGCCCAGCCGAGGATGCGTCCATAGTTCAAATGGTAGAAGCTCCACTCGACTCCGCCATAGAGCCCAGGTTTGAGAAAGCTGAAGACGATCATCACCGCCAGCGGACCGATGAAGCAGGTCCCGAGGAATAGAGTCGCCGGCCCGAGTAGGAAGGCGAGCCTGCGCCTGTCGCCCCTACGTGCCATCGTCGGCCCCTGGGATCAGGTGCGGCTGGTCGCGGCGATAGGCGAGGCGGACCAGTTCGCCAGGGGCGACCCTGCTTAGCGCCTGCGCGCCAGCCCCTGTCGGTGCTGCGGTGACGGTGGCCCCGTTCGCGAGGCGGCAGACGAATTTGCGCGAGGCACCCAGAAACACCGATTGCTCGTACCTTGCCTCTATGACGCCGAATGTCCGATCGGGTGACTCCGGTGCGGCCTCTAGATGCTCCGGGCGCAAGAGCAGCGTCGCCATCTGGCCGACAGTGGCCCCGGGCCCGACGGCAAAGCGCAAACCGTCGTCCGTCACCAGCACCCGATCTTCGGACGCCCCCTCGATCCGCCCCGAGATCAGCGCGCCATCGCCGATAAACTCCGCAACGAACCGGGTTGCGGGGCGATGATAGTGCTCCTCGGGCGGTCCCACCTGCTCGATCCGGCCCTTGTTTAACACGACGACCTTATCAGACATGGTCAGCGCCTCTTCCTGGTCGTGCGTGACGAAGAGAAAGCAGATGCCAAGCTCGTGTTGCAGGTTCTTGAGCTCCAGCTGCATCGACTGGCGCAGGTTTCGGTCGAGCGCCGACAGAGGCTCGTCCAAGAGCAAGAGGTTGGGGCGGTTAATGATAGCGCGGGCCAATGCCACCCTTTGGCGCTGGCCGCCCGAGAGCTGGTCCGGTTTGCGGCGCTCGAAGCCGGTCATGCCGATTAGTTCCAGCGTCTCGCCGACGCGCGTGTTGCGGTCGCGACGCGGCACCCCGGCCACATCGAGCCCGTAGCCGACATTGTCGCCGACGCTGAGATGCGGGAACAGGGCGTAGTTCTGGAACACGGTGTTCACCGGGCGCCGGTGGGGCGGCACGTCGGTCATCGGCTCGCCGGCGATCAGAACCTCGCCGGCATCGAGCTCCTCCAAACCGCTTATCACACGCAGCAAGGTCGTCTTGCCGCAGCCGGACGGGCCGAGAAGCGTCACGAACTCGCGCAGCTCGACCTTCAGCGACACGCCGTCCAAGGCCGTGACGGCTCCTCCTTCGGGCGTCGCGAAGCGCTTCACTGCCTCACGCACCTCGGCGATCGGGCTTGTCTGGTCCGGCGCCTGTCCCGCTCCGCTCATCGCCACTAGTCCGCCCCGCCGGATCGGCGGGGCGGGGCCGCCACTGTGGGGTCCATTACTGCGCGGTGCGCACCTTAGTCCAGACGCTATTGTATTTGCGCAGATCTTCGCCGAGATCCTCGAAGATCTGCAGTTTCGCTATGACCTCGGGCGGCGGGTTGGTATTCGGGTTAGCCCTCAACTCGGGCGATAGCAGGTCGCGCGCCGGTACATTGGCGGTGCCGTTGACCTGCTGGACCGTGTTGAGTGCCGCCATCTCGGGCTGCATGTAGAACTCCAGGAAGCGGATGGCGCTGTCCTTGTTTGGCGCGGTATCGAGGACGCAGATGTCCTCCTGGTACATGGTCGCGCCTTCTTCGGGGATCACGAAGCCGAGCTTGTCCGGCTCTGAAAGCGTGTAGAGGGTTGCGCCGACATACCAGTGCGCGGCGGCGATGTCGCCCGACTGAACTAGGGACACGATGTCGTAGGAGAAGGCAGATATCTTGTCCTTACGTTCGAGCAACCAGGCTTCCGCCTGCTTGAGCTCGTCGCTGTCGGTTGTGTTCACTGAATTCCCGTTCATGATCAGCGCGACGCCGATGGTTTCCCGCAGATCGTCGAGCATGGTGATCTTCTTGCCTTTATCGGGCAGCGCGAAGAAATCGTCCCAAGTCTTAATTTCGCCCGCTTCCGCCTTGTTGTAGAAGATCCCAACCGCACCCCAGGCGTATGGCAGGCAGAACGAGCTCTCCGGGTCGACCTTGGAGCGCTTGTTGGCCGGGTCGATGTTCTCGAAGCCCTTCAACGTGTTGACCTTGGCGTCGTACAGCAGACCCAACTTCTGCATGATGTCGCGAACATGCACCGACGGGAAGACGATGTCGTAGCCCGTCGCGCCCGCCTGGATCTTGGCTAGCATCTCCTCATTGGAGCCATAGGTATCGAGGGTGACTTCGATACCGGTATCCTCGGTGAAACGGGTCAGAACGTCCGGGTTTATGTAGTCGCCCCAGTTGTAGATGTTCAGCTGACCTTCCGCCGCGGCGGGCTGAGACAAGATTGCGAGGGCGAGGCTGGTCGCCACAAGACTGAACGATCGCAGAATTCTGTGTGTTGGCTTCAACATGGTTATCCTCCCGTATCCAATTTTTTCTAGAGTCTGATTAGGGACGAGCCTTGGACCCACCTTTCGGGTATCGAATGATTTCGCAGCGACACACGTGTGTCAACTGTGGTGCGGGGGGGGCGCAGTCGTCAAGCGCGGGACGAACAGCCTCTGCAGATGTCTTGCCTGATTCAAACTGGCTCTCGATGCCGGACTGTGGGCGAAGCCCCATCGAGAGCCAATTAAAACAGAGCAGTTTTCCGGGGCGCTGGGCATTTTCGCTGGGGAGGTGACGCAGGTCACGCTCCAAAGGGTCAACGGTCAAAACCGGCCGTTTGCAGAGCGTCGTCCGAACGGCCGCTTTCTCATCCGTAAGCGGCCCTTGCGAGTGGTTCCAATGAACGGCCGTTTATGGCCGAGTTTGTTGAAAAAATCGGAGCGGGAGCGAATTTCTGGTGTCCGCTTATAGTAGGAGCGGACATTTCCTTGCCGCCTCAGTTTTTGCTGAGGCGATTTGGCGTTATTAGGTCTCTGGGGTTGAAGCCTTGAGTCATGGATTACGCAGGGCTCGGCAGCGGCTTCGTCGCCCTCGGTGCCGGGCCCCGCCGGCTCCACGCCGTAGGGGCCGGCCTCGCGGGCCGCCAGGTCACCCCATGCCAACGCCGCTTCGCGTTCTGTGCGCGCCTGGTCGATCGTCAGCCGGCGAGCGCGGTGTAGTAGGTGATGCGTTCCGAAACGACGCCGTCGTCGCTCACCTTGAGCAGGCCGCTGCCCTGAATATCTGTGCCTGGAATCGACCACCAACACCAAGCAGTCAGTACACCGCCCTCTTCATTGGTAACGACCTCGGTAAGGTCCATGAAATTTTGCTGGGGCGTGCCGCCGCGGATCGTATCGACCGTCTCCTTGAGTTGAGCGAAGTGTGC
>PVMK01121101.1_pt1 | contig 10878 bp, 7 predicted proteins | sample 1853481 | NCBI WGS metagenome assembly PVMK01 (sample SAMN08533507, study PRJNA380276) | Marine sediment metagenome, whole genome shotgun sequencing project. | reverse complement strand
AATCGAACGCAACTTTAGGTCCCCACGCGGCCCCGAAGCCGCCGGCGTCAATTTGCTTGGGAGAGCCCCAACCGTCGGCACGACTGTACTCAGCCGCCCAGACGTTCGACTCGCTCTCTCCCTCCTGAACCCAGACAACAACGCCGTCACCGTTCGGCTTGAATGCCACGTCAGAGTTACCGACTACCCCGGCTTCCATCTCGATAATGCCGGGCGTCCGCCAGTAGTAATCCGCCGAGCACACGCTACTCTGGCAAACACCCACTGCGCCGCCGAAGTCGCACACCGTGCCGTCAGCCAAGACGGTTTGTTCGCACATGCCTTGGTCGACGGCGCACGAGTCCTCTGTGCACTCGTCACCGTCTTCGCAGTCGGTGCTCTGCGAGCACATCGCTACCCCACCACTGCCTGCCATTCCGCCAGCGCCCCCGATGCCACCAGTGCCGCCCATTCCGCCTTGACCGCCCATGCCCCCAGCTCCGGCCATTCCTGCCGCTCCGCCGGAGCCTGTGATGCCGCCGGAGCCGCTACTGCCGCCGTCACCGCCGGAGCCACGCGGACCGTCTTCTGAGACTCCTGTTTCGCCGCAGGCCCAAAGGCCAGTCAGAAGCATCGCAAGCAAACTGAGCTTTCTCACGTGAATCCCCCTAGACCAACCTAGCAGCCGAGGGGACTCAGCCCCAAAATGGGGAGCGTCTGGTCACCGTTCGTTTACCGCGCGCCTTCCTGTCCGGAAGTGCGCTCCAACGAGACTTCGCGCACGGACTTCCTGTACAACGATCAAGCTCGACTGCACAGAAACGCGACAGCTGATCCTCAACGGTACGATTCACATCGGGGCCACCGACGATGTCTACTTCATCGCCGCCCTGCCCCCTCTGTCGGCTCCCGACCCGGAAACGCAGAGTTCGTGTTTTCTATCTGCCGCACGCGTGCTGGCTCAAGCTCCACCATTGGTGCAAGAGTTCAGCCGCGACCTCGGAAGAAAGCTGGTTGGCGGCCGGTGTAGCGATCACACACGCAAGAAGCTGGGTTTCGCCAAGAATCAGCTTGTCGTCGAGATGACCTTGCTTGACGAAGAAGCGTTCGAGTGCTTCCGTCGACTTGCTGCGATAGCCGCTGAGCCGCGGGTCCTTGCGCTCGCGTAGCGAAGTGAGGAGCCGTCCGGCATCGCCATCGAACTCGGCCGCGACTGCAACCACCTCATCGAGGTACTTCTCCGATACGGCACCGCTCTGCTCGAGTTCCAGGCGACCCACCTTTTTGCCGCGGCCTTCGCGCCAGGCTAGACAGAAGGTCTCGAGCAGCGCGATGCGTGCTTCGAGTTGTGCGCCGACCTCGCTCCCGCTGGCAACCTTCCTTGCGAATGCGGAGCCGCCCTTCAACAGGTTGAGGCACTGGCCCACGGTCTCGATTCGCGCCAGCAGCAGCTCATGCAGCAGGGAGAGGTCCTCGCGCAATACGTAGTAGAGGTGTTGACTGATTGGATCGCGGTTCGGGTCGAGGGGAGCGACGCCGATCGCCGCACCATAGCTCTCGGCGCTCTCGCCGACCGGACTCGGCACCGGGACAAGCGGCGCGACGCGCAGCGCCTCGGGCCCGTCGACTCGGGCCACTTGATGGCGAATCTCTCCGAGGTCGATGGTCCTCAGCTGGTCGCACCCCTCCGCGTCGAACGCCGAACGGAAGCGATCCACGTCGGTTGGGTCGTTGCTCAAATAGAAGACCTGACGCCCATCGTCGGCCACCATGCGTGCAAGGCTGCGCGCGATGGCATGAAAGCGCTCGGGGTCGCTGTGATCGAGCGCTTCATCGAGGAAGAGCGGAAGAGCGGCCCCTTGCTCCGCCTCCTCGGCGAAGGCCAGGCGCGCGGCCAGGATGAGCTGCGCGCGGGTTCCATCCGAGAGCTTCTCGGGACCGAGCCCGACGCCGACGCCTTTAGCGTCGATGGCTACGAACGAGCCGCCATCGGTGGAGGACACTTTCAGCTCGTAGCGCTCGTGGGTGAAGGCGCCGAAGTGATGTCGGGTACGTTCGAGCACGCGCGGCATCTGGTTCGTTTCGTGGTCGATCCGCACACACTCAATCAAGAACTTGCCCGCCGCCGCGCCGAGCGCTTCGTCACGGCGAGCGCCCAGCTCGCCCAGCTCCGCTTCCTTCTTTGCGATTGCGTCTTCGAGCACATGGCCTTCGCGGGCGTTGCGCGCTTTTTCCTCGATCTCACCGATCTGGCGGTTGAGACTATCGACATGCTTCGATTGTTCTTCCAGCGCCGCTTTTTCATCGCTCAGCTGAGGGAGGTGGAGCCCCGCCAGTGGGGCTTCCCCAGCGGCGGCGAGTTCCCCGTCGGCTCGCTTGATGTTCGCCCCGAGCTCGTCCCGCTCGCGGCACAGCTCCCGATATCGGTCGAGTAGATCGAGACGCCGGGTGAGCGCTGACCGATCGCCTGCCTCGACGCCGGCAACTCCAAAGAGTCTCGCCTTTGCATCTTCGAGCTTCTTGATCTCCTCGTCTAGTCTGATGGATCTCTTTTCTTCTCGGGTCGTGTCGGCCTGTGCAGCCAACAGCGTGCGGTCGCGTTCTTTGAGAGACTCAACTCCAGCACGCGCCGATGCGGCGTCGCTCGGCGTCGGCTCATCGAGACCGGTGATAAAGTCGGCGATGGGCTTGAGCAATGCCTTCTGTTGGCCTTCAAGCTCGTTGACCCGCGCGGTCGCGCCCTGGGCTGTTGCGCGCGCCGCGCGTGATGCATCGAGGGCGCGTACAGTGTCGACCATGTCAGCATCGGGCCGTAGGGCGGTGTCGACGCGGAGCCGGTCGGCGATTGCGCGACGGCGTATTTCCAGGTCCGCAACCTGCTCGTCGAGGCTGCTCATGTTTTGAATGAACTGCACTCGATCGGCCGCACGGTAGAGCGAGCCTTTCTTGCTCGCTTCGAGCTCGGCCAACTCGCCGTCGAGCTGGTACAGGCGTTCGGTGACAGCTTCCGCCGACCAAGAGGTTGGCGTGGCGATTGCTTCGGGAAACCGCCGCTCGGCGGTCGAGCGTCGATGGGGTGCATCGCCATTTTCTGCTCGTCGTAGACGCGAGAGCGCGCCGGCCGCCGCCAGACCGATCCCCAACCCAACCGCAATGACGCCGAACGGAAACGACGGCACAATAAACAGCGCTCCGAGGCCGATCGCGGTGAACACAACCCCCGCCATGAAGTAGTGGGCACGCGAAGGCCACAGCGTCACCGCGCTTGCGAGCTCCGATGGATCGGGCGCGCGCAGCCATTCGCGCAGGGGATCGACCCCGCGCTTCAGCAGCTCCAGGCGTCGCGCGTCATCGTCAGAAAACTCGCCCGTGGCCAGGAGCTGCAGCCTCTCCTGGAGTGTCATGCGCTCCGCCGCGAGCTGATGGCTCTCTCTCAAGAACGCAAAGAGATCGATATCGTCGTCGATGACGAGCCGGGCCTCGGAATCGGTGTGGCTGCCGAGCGCCTTTCGGCATTCGTTTGCATCCTCTCGGGCCTCCGCCGCGTCTTCTCTCGCTTGCTCCAATCGACGCTCCAGCTCACCGAGTTTCTCCGCGCGTTGACGCCAAGTGTCGAGGAGCGCGGCATCGAGCGGCTCCGTGAGGCGGGTACCGCTCGCGGCCGTGAGGCTCTTGCCGAGCGCGCCGTTCGCATCCTCTCGGTCCCGACGCTTCTCGCCGAGATTTTCTTCGAGCGTGTCGAGCCGCCCTATTTCTTTGCCATCAAAGTTCGCGAGTTCTTCGGGGAGCTCGGCCAATTCGCTTTGCCGTCGCGCATGATCGCGGCGCATCGCCTGCAGGGAGATGGCTCGGTCATAGTGTGGGAGGCGCTGAAGTGCTTTCTTGGCTTTATCGGCATCGCTTTTCAGCGATTCGAGCTTTTCCTCCTGGCGCGCAACCTCGTTCTGGTTTCGCTCGGTCTTTCGGATCTCGTTTTCGGCGATGCCGAGAGCCTTGCTCTCCTTGCTCCCGATCCGCGCCGGTACCGCTTCTTCGAAGCGTTGCGTGATGGCGTCGAGATCGAAGCCTCCCGACATCTGTCGCCGGATCTCGCTTGCAAGATCTCGTCCCGCGCGATCTGAATCATCGAGTAGATCGCGCAGTCCGAGGAAGAAGCAAGCCTCGAGGCGCTCACCGGGTAGTGCGGGCGGATCCACGTCGATGCCGTCGCGTTGCCAGCCGTAGCGCGACCCATCGCGCTTCACGCGCCACGACTCGTTCTGGTGTTCGAAAAGTGCGCTGGCCGCGAGCCCACCGTCTTTGACACCACGCTCGCGCCACAACAGCGCTCGCACGGCAGCACACAGCCGGGACTTTCCGATTCCGTTCGGCCCGATGATCAGATTGAGCCCATCCCCCAGTTGTTCGAGTGCGAAGGGACGGTCGATCCCCGGGAGGCGTTCGATTGACAGCTTGCGCAGCTTCACGAGCCGTCCCCGGTATGTTCTCCGACGCCTTCGCCAATTACGTCACGCTGCGAGAGGAGATTATTCAATGCGGCCGTCCCAGATCTTGTGAGCAGGGTCACGAGCGCGTCGTCGGATAGAGGATCAAACGCATCAGGCGCTTGGTTCAAGGCCAACCACCGAGCCTCGCTCGCGAGGTTTTTGAGCCTTGTGCGCGCATTCTCGATCAGTGTGTCCCTCTCCGAACCCGGGTTCGCGAGGGTGAGAAGCTTGCGCGCGAGGAGCGCGGGCGGGTCGTCGCCACGCGCGACCTCTTCGAGATCGAGCGCGAGCTCGAGACCGTCGAGCACCTTATCGATGAAGACGAGCGTCTTCCCGGCCTGGCGCATCAACCCCTTCCAGGTCCCTTCGGCGATGTGCCTGCGAAGCGGCTCGTAGTGCCGGCTCGGTCCGACCAGGCGCGGACGCAGACCGAGGACTTGAGGTGCGCTTCCCTGGGCTTGGATTTCATGCGCGACCCGCGCGGCTTCTTCGAGTAGGCGGTCGCCAACATCGTCGGAGCCTTCGTCTTCGTCCACCTGAAAGTCGAATGGCTCCCAGCGCAACGGCGCGATCGGAAGATGTCGGGGTACGACTTCGCCCGTTGCGGTAACCCGCACAAGCCAGGGGCCGTGCGGACCCATCTCGCCCGGGTCGCGGCCAACGAGCGAACCGAGATAGCCACGAGGGCCCAAGCCATCGTGACCTGCGCCCTCGGGCAGTGAAGGCTTGTGGATATGCCCGAGGAGCCAGGCGTCGGCGGCGGCCTGCGTGAGCTCGCGACTGGTGAAGGGTGCGTAGGTTCCACCCGACGCGTCGAGTTCTCCGTGAAGCAGGCCGATGCGGGGAATACCGGGGTGTGTCGTCGCGATGGGATCGCGCAGCAGTTGGGCGAGCGGGCTGGAGCGCACCTGTGCTTCAGGAAAGGACCAGCCAAGGATCTCGGCCGCGGCCGGCCGTCTTTCTCGATCACGCGCGTCTGCCAGCGCCCCCCAAGTCCAATCAGTTCGAAACCCTCGATCATGCGGCGAGCCGGGGCAGGGCTTCAACGTCGTGATTGCCGACGACACCCAGCACCACAATGCCAGCCTCGAGCAAGCGACGCACCGCAGCCTCGAGCGGCCGCAGGCCTCGAACCGGGCGTTCGTACTCTCGACGACGTCCCCGGCAAACAGCACCGCATCAACGTGCTCCTCTATCGCGAGGTCGACAGCGGCCACCAGTGCAGCCTCGGGCGTGAGGCGCGAGGATCTATGCCAAGGCTCGCGAGGTCCTCGGGCAGACGTGAGGGACGTGTGCCCAGGTGCACGTCGCCGATGGCGAGAAGCGTGAGATCACCGGACGTCGATGTTGAATCGGAGAACTGCGCCAAGAACTCGCCCCCTTCGTTTGAGTGGCTGTCGCTCGATGGAGCGGCTGGAGTCTGTCATCCAGGTTCCATGTTAGTCCAGCTGGAAAGGAGGGGCCGTGGTCCGCAGAAATTCGAGGTGGATGATCTCGTCCGAACATTCTGCGCCGGCAGATCTTCCATCTACCTCCCGGGAAATCACGAGCTCGATGCCATCGAGAGGCTTGAGTACCTTCGGCTTTCTGTCCTTTCGGAACGCATGCAGACCAGTTGCCGTGAAGCGGTTGTCCAAAACGATTGGCATAGGACGTGCGGTTCCTCTTTCGTTGCTGAAGATGGGGTTTGCGTGGATTGGTGGGGTGGGATGTCTGTGAGAGGTTTTCGTGATCGGTGCAGGACAACTTAACCAAACAAGTAATTATCTATGATTAGGTTAAGGGAGTCGGATCTACTGTCGACCGGTTAAAAAGTAGAGACACAATTTGTTCACGTAGGCGGAACAGCGTTAGAGAACGACAACGGCAAATCACTTCCGACCGGTCCAACAATGCACCCACGGCCGCGTGCGTGGCGCCTAGGGCGCCTCGAGCGTCGCTATCAGGCGCATACGAACGCAGCGACCCATCTGCATCACTCGAAGATGCGGGTCGCTAACCGGCGTTTATGAGGGTGCGCCTCTAGGACGTGTTGATCGCGACTCGAGCAGCATCGCCACGGAGCGCCCAGGCGGCCTCGAAGGCGGGTAACCAAGCTTCAAGCTCGTCCGAGCCCACCTCGTCGATCGCTTCGACGGCTCGAGGCGTTCGCACCACGTACACGTTCATGGCGTAGCCGCTTGGCCCCACCGGGAAATCGGCGGCCAGCACGCGGAGCTCTCGCTGCTCAAAGCGCAGATTCAGAAGGTCGGGACCGGGCTGAAAGAAGAACACCAACCCTTCACGGTGGAGCGCCTCGGCGTAGCGCGTGATGGTCCGCTCCGACACGGGTTCGTCGGTACGTGGGTTCCAGGGCAAGAGCGTGGCCAGCGCGGCGCGAGTCAGCCCAGAGACGCAAGAGTACTGCGTGCGGCGCCCCCGGACGCCCTTCCCTGCGCCCTGCGTAAAGAGCATGAAGAGCCCGAAGACGCTCAACGCCGTCGGGTCGCTCAATGAGCGGTAGCTCCCATCGGGTCGTCGACGCATGGCGCGAAAGAGCGGAAGCCTCCACGCCTTCGGGAGCTGCTCGATATGCCGGTGCACCGCACGAGGGTCGCCACGGAGCAGCCGCTTGACCTTCTGTCCGACGGTTTTTGGAAGTGGCGGGATCTCTCTCGAAAGCGCCCGAGTCACGTCATTGGCGGCCGCCGATCGCCTGCGTCGCTTCCTTTGCGTCGAGGGGCTCTTTCCGAATCGGTAGCGCGTGTTGCCGACTTCCGGGACCGGGAACGCGAGCTTGTCGCCAATCCCGCGCACGCGAATCGTCGAGCTCGCGCCTCCCTGCGCCTTCTTGACCCGGGCAGCCACCTTGGCTTGCTTATCGGCCCGGACGAGCTTTCGATGGCGGAGGACAAGACACCCAGCCAAGAACTCAGCCGCTTCGGCATACCCCCGCGTGCTCTCGAGCCGCGCGTACTGAATCCCGTACTGCGACACGAAGCCGAGCCCTGGCTCCCGGAGCCGAAATTCCCGGCATGCTTCCGCGAGAACTTCGATGAAGTCGGCGTCCGCCCGGCTCCGGCGTTCAATAAAGGCGGCGACCGCCGCCTCCATGCTACGATCGGTCACGGCGGACCTCTTCTTCGGCTCAGCAAGGCTAGGGATGGGTAACGCAACGGCCGCGAAAGCGGCCTGAAACGGCGGTGTTGGCGCACCGCCGTTTTCTTTTGGGACGAGAGAACCATGGGCTTCACGAAGGAGCCTCCGGGTTCTTGTCGCCGTGATCTCCCCCTGGTATCCTCTGACATCCAGTGGGGCTGCACTGGGTCTCTGTTCCTCCCCCCATGTCCTCTCCATGCCGGAGAGGCCCTTCGGGAGTCAAGAAACTGCGGCGAAAGCCGCCCAAGGGAGTCGAAATTTGGGCGCTCAGGAGCGGAAATCGGAGCCGAGTGCAGATCGCGGGGACCTCAGCGACCCACCCTCCGGGTCCCTCATCGACGCATTCGTCGCCGATCGGAGCCCCGGTCGCGCCATGCGGATCCGAAACGAGCTCCAACGTCTCGAGCGCGTCGGGGCGGGGCTCAATCTCGAGCTTCTCGACGCGGTGAGGCCAGACCTCGTCCGAGCCGCGGTCGAGCGTCTCCACGCCGGCTACGCCAAGCAGACGGCCCAATCCACGATGAAAGCCTTCAGGGCTTTTGTCCGCTTTTCTAAAGAAAAACAGGCAATTACCGCCGAAAAGGCGGAAACCCTCCAAGAGGCGGCCGGAGCGCATGTCCTTAATAGGGATCGCACGCAGAGCCACTCCGCTCTCTTTCCCGTGCTCATTCAAGAATGTGAACGTTTCCCTGAACCCCGACGAAGCCGGGATTCAGCATTGGTGGCGCTATGGGCGGGCACGGACCTCACCTGGCGCCGGCTCGCCTCATTACGCACCGAGGAGCTCGAAACCTTGAGCGCGAGCGATCCAAGGCTTGCCCCGTGGATCGCCCGCTGGCTGCAGGCCAGAGGCGGAGCCCCAGGAGTACTCCTCTGTAAGATCGTCGGAAACGCCAGTCGTCCAGAGGAAAGCAATCGAGAGGAAAGCCTTCGGGGCCTCGTCAACCAGCGTCTTGAGCGCGTGGCCCCTGAGCTCTCAGGCTCAGAGGCACGAACCGAGGCACGAGCCTCGTTTCGAAGCTGGAATCGGGCGTAGAGGCTACGGCTCGGATCTCGGGCCCGAACGCCCGCCCTACCCGTCAGCTCCGGTTCCCTCAGGAACTCGTCGTCTCCCAGCGCGACTCGCCCGATGCAGCCAACATCGTCGGGGACGTACCCCCCGCCGTTCGATCTCGTACCAAAACCCATGGCGACAACCATTCCTTCCTCTCCCAGAGTGGGCAGCTGCGAGGAGGCCGCGCATGCGTCCTACCCGCTTCAGGGGGGTTATCGGTTTTGGAGACCAAAAGTATTCTCAACGAGCGTCGAATTATCGGATCCGCGTCGGAGGTGGCCGAAGGACAAGCGTGCGCCGCGCCTCGGCGCCCTGGATCTCCCTTGGACAGACACCGGTTCCCTAGAGGCTCGATGAGGCTCGGGCGCTACGCCACCCCAGCTCTCTCACGCCCGTAGCGAGGGTTCAAACCCCGGTGGGGACGCCCGGCAGTCCAGCAACCACACCCCGTCGGCATCGAGGGCCGCTTTTATCGGTCACCCACACCCACAGGTTGTGTGACATTCTTACTTTCTGCTCAACCTGGGTCAGAGCCCTAACGAATGAGTGAGTCGCAAGGCTACGTGATCGAGTGCGACACGCACTAGGGCACAAACAAAACAGCGACCCACGGAGTGAACCGAAGGCCGCCGTTCTTGCTGACTCAGATACTTGGTGTCAATCCGAAGGAGAGACGCGCCGCGCAGTACATGCGAGTTCTTTCATTGGTCCGCTGCTTTCACAGTCACGTGGGGGCCTTTAGCCCTCCAATCTCTCCTTGGCGTTCTCCATCGACATAGCGGCCTCCCTTTGGTTCCGTTTAAGGACAAGCTTTTCGGCCAGCTTCCCCAGCACGGGAACGGGGATGGTGTAGTCCACGTTCAGGTTCAGCTTCGTCCCGCCCTCATGTGGTGCGAAGGTGAACGTCCACGTGCTGGTGGCACCTCCTTTGCTTTCCGTGGCCCAGCGCTCGTTGGGAACATGCTCGCTAACCGTGCTCTCACCCCGAAGCGGAATCCCAAGCATGTTGTATTTCCAGTGATGACGCTGGCCGACACCCGACCCTGTCACATCCGTCACGTCCGACATGTTGATCAGCCACTCGGGTAGGTTCATTGGGTCGCTGACGTACGCGAAGACCTTCTCGACAGGTGCATTGATGTTGATGCTCGTTTGTATCGTGGGCATGGCTTCACCCTCCTTTCTGGCGAGGATGCAGCGTTTCTCGCGACTCGTACAGAGTGCTCTCGAAGTCTCATCGGATTTCATTTGCGGCGCCGCCACCGGTTGACAGTCTCGCGGGCGACCTCGGCGGCCGAGACGTGTCAACGACTTTGAGACACTCGGGTTTCGAGTTTAGTGAAATCTGATCTCGCTCTTCGTCTTGTCCTCCGGGGCGTTGATCCAGACCGCCTGCTGCGGCCTTGGGGTGATGGTCGGTGGCGACGGAGCATCGCCGTCGCCACCGAGCATCGCGATCCCCAAACAGGCAGCGCATGCCGCAACGCCCCACACCGAATCTAAGAACTCACCCATCGCAACCCCCGCGTAAATCCAGTATTCCAAGCCAAGTCGATCCCACCCAAACGTTACTGGAAGTTCTGTACTGACCAGACGTCCCCGATGGCCGTTTCGTAGAACCCGCACGCCACCATCGTGTACGACGGGTTTGTCATGTTGATGTAGTGACCATGCTCCGAGTACGGCTCGCCCGGGCCTTCATTCCACATCGCCTGAAGGCAGCCACTGATGACATGCTCGGTCGAGCGCCAGCCGGGGCATTCGTTTTGGGCCCAGCCTCGCGGTGAGCAGATGTCGTCGCTGAAACCTGCATGGGCGCTTCGCGTGCTGTCGTACTCGGCGTGCTGATCGGCGCAGCCTTCTGCTTCGTTCCAGCGTTGAAGCGGCGGGAGGCACTGACATTCCCAGCGGAGCTGGTTGATGCGCGTGACGCAGTCGGCGTGCACGTCACCGGTGCTCGGCAGGGGCTCGGGGCTACAGTTGGGGATCGGTGTGGCGAGTGGTCCTCCGCTGCAGTTGGTGCCCACCGAGCCGCCCGTACCGCCGGCATCGGGCGCTCCGCCGGAGCCAGCCATTCCACCCATGCCCGCAGCGCCACCGGCTCCTCCGCTGCCGCCCATGCCGCCTTCGCCGCCTGTGCCCGCATTTCCACCGATACCGCCCGTACCACCATCGACTTCGGCGGCGCACACAGATGAACCTGCGCAGCCGGGATCGTCG
>PVMK01115867.1_pt1 | contig 10878 bp, 11 predicted proteins | sample 1853481 | NCBI WGS metagenome assembly PVMK01 (sample SAMN08533507, study PRJNA380276) | Marine sediment metagenome, whole genome shotgun sequencing project. | reverse complement strand
TCTGACACATATGGGCAGGAAAACGGTGTCTGACACCGAATGGTGTCAGACACCCATTCCCGGTTCACACACGAAGACGGGGATATCGCGGTTCGTGCATGCACGGTAGTCCGCGTAGGGGGCATAGTGCTGGTCGCAAATGGGCCAGAGCTCGGGCTTCTCATCGGCTGTGGCGACGCGGGCGCGGAGCACTTCCAGTGGTGCCGGTGTTAGCTTATTGACTTATTGTGGAGTTTGGCGTGGGGAGTTCGGTGCCGATTGTGCTCAATAGTGCAAGTAATCACCGCGGTTAACCGAAAAATCGCCCATAACCCTGGCGATGGCATACATGTCGGTGACCGACTCGACCTGGATCTGACCGAGACGGCGCTCGATTCGGCCCAATACGACCCCGCTGGCCGGGTCGATGAGTTCTTTGGCGACATTCGTAACCGTGAACGTGTCACCGACCTCGACTCCGGACGTAGCGCCCGCGTTCATGAAGACCTGTGCGCCTTCGGTCGTGATTACCTGTCCGGTCCAGGTCACGTCCTGCAGATGCTGCACGATGTAGCCGGTCGCCTCGCTCGCGGTTTGCCGGACGGCCTTGCCGAACGGCGTTTTGGAGAAATGATCCGTGCCGAGACTGCCCTTCTCGTAGTCGATGCCGAATGCCAAGCCGAAATTCTTCGCCTCGGACGTGATGGTCTCCGAGAAGATGATTTCGCCGGTCGATGCATCGATCATGCGCAGATCAATTGCAATGTGTGCGACTTTCCGATTGCCACCGAGGCGCAGCCCCAGCGGAATTTTGCTGATGCCGAAACCGAGGTTCAGGCCGTTGCCTTTCTTGCTGGTCTCAAATTCGGTGATCTCGCCCTTGATCAGCACCTGCGCGCCGATCAGCCGGCCGGCCCGGGTGGCGGTATCGCTGCCGACAACGCCGGCCAGACCCAGCTCCTGCTCACGCAGGACTTCGGACAGCATCATGCGGTCGGCAATAATGAAGCAGTTGGTCTCTTCGAGCGCGGTTGCGAGCTGCCCGGCGATCGCTTCGCCGACATCCCAGCCTTCGTAGGCGCCGTATTTTCCGGTGCCGCCGAAGCGCAGGATGGCTACGCGCTTCTTCGGACCGGTGCAGGTCTGCTCAGCCGTCTCAGCGGCGGCGGCGGCCTTCCTGGCTTTCCTTTTCTTCCCCGCATGCGCATCGGTGCCGAGCATCGCGACTAAAAACAGCATCAAGATAATAATTCGGAAATTCATGTCCTGTTTCCTGTAAGAAATTTTGGTGTCAAAGCTTCCGGTCAGACTGTTGGTCACGGATCGGGAGTCGCCGGTTCAATCGGCGCTGCCGACTCGGCAGCCTCAGCGGCTTTCCGTCGTCGCAACTCGTCGATATATCGAATTTGGATTTCCTCGATTCCGCGCTTGTCCAGCTGGTAAGGCATGTAAAAGTTCGTAATCCGTGCTCCGAGCGGCAACGCGTTTAACTGTTGGCGCACCAGCAGGTGCTGCACGAACGGATCGAACCGGTCGCCCGAGTCAATATTAAACCGGGTACAGACGACCGGGTTCGGTGTACAGATCAGGCTGTTGCCATCCGCGCTGACCGTTGTGCATATCAGGCCGGCGGCAAGAATAAGATATTTCATGGTGTCACCTCGTTGGCCGTTTCGGCCGGCAGATAGATATTCGCTTCGTTGTGTTCCACGAACGTAGTGCGGTCATTGTCGGAGTATTCGAAATTATCGTTCCCGGCGTAACCCTGGTTATCGCCGCAGATTAGTATGGCCTGGCCTTCTTCGACGTTGACGCTGGCGCCCAGGCACGGAAACATGTTTTCGATGCGTTCGAACGACTGATTCATCTCGTTGCGCATCTGGGAAATACTTTGTACATCGCCCCCGCCGCCGGCCGAGCCTGCGGCCCCGCCGGTAAACAAGCCGATGACGGCGCTGCGCGCCTTATTTTCAGCCTGTGCATTGGAGTCTTCCATCAAGACCCGCATATCGTGAACTCTCTGGTGCATTTGGTCTCGTTCCGCGAGGGTCTCGCCAAACGCAGCTGCTGCGCTGAGGACCAGAACTGAAAAAATGAGAAACTTCATGATGATCTCCTCGGGGTGCAAGGAAAGGACGACGGCCGGTGGCCGCCGCCCTCTCGCACCTGCATTACTGAGTCGTCGTCTTTGAGGACTTTGTAGCGGTCGTGCTGATGTTGTCGGTAGCCGAGGCAGAGTTATCGCCAGACTTGTACAAGTCGTTCCTCTGCAGCTGGGCTTGATCGCCTGCCGTGAAGATCTGCTTGTTGCCGAAGTCGTTGCCGATCGCGCTGCGGTTCGGACCAAACACCATGTCACGTCCATGGTTCTCGATGACGGTGTTGGAGCTGGTGTTGGAAACAGCACCGAAGTTGGGGCCTTGCACCTCAATTTTCTGCGCGTTGCTGAAACTGCGGTTGTCGTCGCCACCGGAACCATAACCACCGCCATAACCACCGCCATAGCCGCCATAACCGGAGTTATACGTAGGCGCATCGTTGCCGATACCACCGACGTCAACGCCACCCTGGTAGCCACCCTGCGAATGGCCGCTCAGGTAACCGTTATTTGAAGCGCCCTGGGCGTCGCCCGAAGAGACTTTCTTTATGGAAGTCACGTACGGGTTCACAGACATCGTGTCGGTGATGTCGGCCTGCCGCTGGTTGTTCTGCGTGTTGTAGCTGTCGTTGACACTCTTGTCGGTGTTGTAGCTATCCATCGCATGCCGGCTGTAGTCCGTGTTGTAGCTGTCGTCCGTGTGACGGCTGGCATCGATGTCAAGCCGCGTGTCTCGGTTGAAGCTGTCGTATGCACGCTTGCTATTGTCGGTGTTATAGCTGTCATCCATGCGACGGCTGGCGTCGAGGTCCAGCTCGGTAGAACGGTTGTAGCTGTCGTCCGTACGACGGCTGGCGTCGACATCCAGATCGAACTCGGCGCTGCGGTTGTAGCTGTCGTCTGTCCGCTGGCTATTGTCCGTCACGGTCGTCTCTTTGCTGATATCGTTGAAGCTTTGAGAAATCGGCATCGATTTGGTTATCGTCGACTCGTAGCTCTTCCATGTCGGTTGGGGCGCATACGATTCACTGGCCAGCACAACACCGCAAACGGCGGTCGTTGCCAGCAACATTGGCGCGATGATCTTGATCGTGGGTTTCATCTTTATCTCCTGAATGAAATATGAAGGGCGAATGGCCCTCTTCATCACGTTAGTAACGGCCATGAACCGAGCGGTTCAAATAATTTGGACAGGATTCGAAAAAAATGGCCCGAGCCAGTCAGACTGGTCCGGGCCGGGGGCGGCACCTTGGGGGGAGTGCCTTCTGGGGGAGTGCCTTGGAGAGAATGCCGTAGCGAGAAACAGTCAGCCCGTTACGTTTGTCTAGTTGCGTTAGACCAGTCGTAATCTGCTCGGCTGCTCTGCGAACGAAAAATTGTTTGACAGGAGCATGTGCCGGACGACCTGGATCGTCTCTTTGTCGTTGTCAGTCAGGTCGCTGACTACGGCGACCAGCTCCATCAACGTCGTCGTCACGGGACCATGAAATTCGGTGTCTGCAGTGTAAGTTTTGTTCATATCAAGTGCCTCCTGTTAAGTAGGTCCCGAGATATGTAAAAACGGTTCAAAAGAAATTGGGGTCAGACCCCATATTTATCTGTCGCGTCGCAGCAATCGGTGAAGGCCTTGGAGGCAATGGGTTTTGTACACTCTCGCCGGGCTAGGGAGAGGTCGTCGCGGGGCAGGTCGTTTGTCCCGCCGAGATGCTGTCGGCCGCGGCGCAGACGTCGATCCGCCCGTGGCCGAACACGGGATCACGCGTGCTTCCGGTCGGGTTCACGGCGCTGCCCTGCAGGCCTGCCCGCACCGAGTCCGCCGTGGCGTCGGGTTCGATCGAGAACAGCAGGGCCGCGGCACCCGAGACATAGGCCGCTGCCATCGATGTGCCGCTCAGCTGTGAAGGATAGGTCTCGCCCGGCGCCGGTACGGCGATTTCCACACCGGGCGCGGCCGCATCGACGAACTCGCCGCGCACGGCCCTGGCATAAGGTTTGTCGTTCGCATCGACGGCCGTGATCGCCATGACGGCCGGGTGCGACGCCGGAAACGGTGGCGGCGCATCGGGTCCGTCGTTTCCGGCGGAGGCGATGACGAGGACACCTAGTTCGGCCGCCTTGTCGAGGAGTTTCGTGACGAGCGGATCCTCCGGTCCGCCGAGGCTCATGTTAATGATCGCCGCGTCGCTGGTCAGCGCCACATCGAGCGCTTTTGCGATTGTGCTGGACCAGCAGCGCGCGCTGATCCCGGTCGGGGTCTCCGGTTCGCAGGCCTTGATTGCGAAGATTTTCGTCGCGGGTGCGACGCCGTAAGAGCCGATGCCGTTGCCCGATTCGGCCGCGATAATGCCGGCGATTGCCGTGCCGTGCCGGTCGGGCGAGGTGCCGAATCCGGACACGTCGATTTCCTCGTCTATTCGATCGGCAAGCTCCGGGTGCGTCGTATCGACACCCGTGTCGATGACGGCGACCATGACGCCTTCACCGGTCGCGACCGCCTGCAGGCGTTCCGCACCGATCTGCTCAGCACCGTAATTCATCCAGCCGTATGGGTCGCCGGTGTCGGTCGCGCTGACGCGATAACGATATTCAGGCTGGGTCGCGTCGACACGCGGATCGGCACTCAGGGCCAGCGTCGCGGCCTGGGCGCCGGCACCGCCCTGACTCCCGACTTCGAAGCGCACGAGCGTCGAGTTCAGTGATTGCAGCGGCAAGACTTCGAGCACTGACAGGCCGACCGCGAGTCCCAGCGCATTGGCCGTGTCGCGCGTGGCTTGCGCATCCTTGTTGGCCGCCCCGGGCAACAGCACCAGTACGCGCTTCGGTTCAAACTCGGGCATTATGGTGCGAGTCGGCAGCGACTGCGCTTCGCACGCGTTGGCGGCTTTGAGTTCCCAGCATCCCGAGTCGAACGCGCCACCGCCGGGCAGCCCGAGATCGAAGCCACCCGAACCGTCCGCACTGGCCATGACCGGGCCAAGTCCCGCGCCCTGGTCATAGTCGCACCGGCGTTTGCCGGGCCGAAGATTCAGACTGATCGATTGGTCGTCGGATTCGTCTTCCTTTTCATCCGTGACAAATTCGGAAACCTCGGGGGCCTTCGGTACGAGCATGATTCTGGCGCCCGCGACGGGACCGCCCGCGATGTCGGACACCCGGCCTGAGAAGTCGGCACCGCTGGTGGACGGCGCCAGGAATTCTCGGCAATGATTTACGCCACAGCCCATGACACCGGGCGTACCACACAGATCCTGCGACTGCATCGCCCACTCATCGTCGGGCATATGAAAATTCAACAACGTCGAACCGTCCGACTGTTCGCGTTGCTCCGCATCCTCCAGGCCATGCGTCTGGGCCCACTGCTGTGCGTCGACCTCCGGATCCAATTCGATCGTTAGATTCATCGGTGGCATTAGCGACAGGTCGGTCGCGACGGCACCGCTCAGGCGCGGCAGTACGGCGGCCGTGACGAGCAGAAGGACTGCGAGCGGGGACACCCCAAGCTCCCGGTGCATGATTAAACCGCGTTCAAGACTCATCGCCTGCTCACTCAGACTTTGTCGCGAAGCGGACTGCGTCCGGGTTATTACGCAATGTTTCGAGTACCTGCGTAACGTCCGCATCCAGTTCGGCCTGTACACGAATCGTATAGCTACCCCGGGCTGACGGTCCGGCCACGATTTCCCCGCCGACGTCAGCCAGCAATTCACGTATCTGCTGTTCGGTCGCCATCGGCTGGAATACCACGGCGAACTCGGTACCGGCTACATCCACCGCGCCGTCCGCCGGCCGAGCGGCGGCCGTCGCGTAGACCGGGTCTTCTTCCGTGCCGGGTCCCGTCGGCGTCATCAGGATGCCGCCGAGAACGAGGATGAACGCAAACTGGGCGACCATCGCGAGGCGCGCACCGGCCGGGGCGCCAACCCACCCCCCGACAAGGGTTTCCCGCAGCCAGTCGACGGCTCGCGTCAACGGATTCGGCGAGGCAGGCGCCTGGCGGCTCGCTTCGTATGCATCGATTTGCCGGAGCGCATCGTCGAGCAGCGCCGGGCGAAACACCGGCTCACTGTCGGCGACGTCGCTGACCGCCCCCTGCAATACCCGCAGCTCCGCCAGCTCCTGCCGGAGTTCAGGCGATGCCTGCAGATGGGCTTCGACGGCCCGGGCCTCGTCAACCTCCAGGGCGCCGGCCGCAAACCACGGCAACATAGTTTTGGCTTCTTCCTTATTCATAATGTCGTTGCTGTCACGCCCATCGAAGTCAGCAATGGTCCGAGCTGCTTCTTGGCGTGATACATCCTCGTTTTAACGGTGCCTTCGGGGCACTCGACAATTTTCGCGATTTCCTTGTAATTCAAACCCTGGAAAAACGTCAGTTCGATAACTTCCCGATGATCACTCGACAGTTGCTCGATGGCCGTGCGCAATAGGTCACCGGTCGTCGACCGGTCAGTCGCCGCCATCGGGTCTTCACTCTCGTCGGAAGGCTCGGGAGAATCGTCGAGATTAGTCGTCGGTAGGGTCTTTCGCCGCACGGCATTTAATGACCGGTGCCTCGCAATCGAGAAGATCCACGTCGACGGCGCGGAGCGCCCCTGAAACTTGCCAGCACTCTTCCACACCTCGACCATGACGTCGTTCGTGACTTCCTCGGCCTTGGTTTCATCGCGAATCATGCGCACGGAGAAGCGGAATACGCGCGGCCCGTATTCCCGGTACAGTTCCTCGAAAGCCCCGCGATCGCGTTTCGCGATCCGCTCCAGCCAGACCAGCTCCATTGCGGCTTTGGTCTCTGACTGTCGGTCGCCGGTGCGATGCTCTACATTCCGGGCAGCTACGCCCATGTTGCCTCCACTCGTTGCCGTCACTGGCAGGTGTAATTTCAGGGGCCAGGTCAATGCTCGAATGCGGTAGCTCATGCTCGTCAGTCACGCCGACTGGCCATCCGGTTCAATTCGAGTGTTAGTTGTTAATATTTGCCCTGAAACAGAAGTAACGTTTTGTTATTAAAGCATTTTATCAGCCTATCGTCTATCTGACGCTCGCCCGGCCCAGCCGCCCACGATAAACCTCTGATTATTGTTAACCCCGTCGGGAAGCAACGTCAACCGATGTTCAGATGTCTGCCGGGCCACTGTTGTCCGCTTGCGTCCCGTTGAGCAGGATATCGAGGTTCCTGATCAGGCCCAGGCCGCGTTCCGTTTCGCGAAATCGCTCCGGGTACCGTTCCCCGAAACGCAGGAACAGGTCCTCGAGCGCGTCGAGCTGGGCCTCCATCATGAATCGACAGACGGGGTTCAGTTCAGTCGCGCTGACCACTTCGTCGACGACCGGTATCGGCTGAAATGTCTCGCGAACGGTTGCGGGAATCTGGTTTGTCGTATGCATTGTCCATACCTTCCGGGATTGCTTTACAGGTTGCTCCTTAACTTATTGGTCACCGGAAATTGTCGGACGGTTCAGAGGCCGAAGAATTAAAAAATTAAATGGGGTCGAACCGAGGTTTCTAGCAGATTAGAAGGTTCGGCCTAACCCAATTTATTCTAGAAACCTCGGTTCGACCCCATTAATCTAGCCCTGGTTCAGTGTCTTGATGGGCGTGACGGATGCGGCCTGCATGGCTGGATAGCTGGCGAAGCAAATGCCGACGATGGCCGACACGAGAAGACCGAGGCCCAGTGTTCCGGCCCCGACGGCGATGGGCCAGTCGAGCAATGCAGCGATGCCAAACGCCGCGAGCGTGCCAACCAGTACGCCGGCAATTCCGCCTGCAACGGCGACGAGCGTCGATTCGGTCACGAACTGGGTCAGGATATCGCGCCGGGTCGCGCCCACGGCGCGCCGCAGTCCGATTTCCGGCCGCCGCCGGATCACGTTAACGAGCATGACATTCATGATGCCTATACCGCCAACGAGCAGCATGACCACGGTAATACCGCCCAGCAGGTACTGCATGACACGCTGCATGCGCAGCTTCTGACGCAGTAACTCGATCGGCATGGTGTATTCGAACGCGGCACCATCCGCGTCGAATTCCAGGATCCGCTGAACTGCGCCGCTCGCCCTGATCATGTCGGCTTCGGCCGCAAAATTCAGCACCAGCTCGTCTAGTGGAATTTGCGAACGGTCCGCCGCGATGGTCGTTATCGGCACATAGGCGGCACGATCGATGTCGGGCAGTTCGAAGTCGCTGATTTCTACATCAGTTTGCACTTTCGGCTGGAGCCAGCCGACGACCGTGTACCAGTGCCGGCTAATGCGCACCTGCTGACCGATCGGCCGGCCCTGTGGAAACAACTCCCGGGCCAAGGTCCAGCCGAGCACGCAGACCCGTTCGGTTCGTTCAATATCGAACCACGTAATAAACCGGCCGCGATGCAGCCGCAGCTGAAAGGCGTTCTCATAGTCCCGATCGGTACCGATGACTTTCACGCCGTCAACGTGCCGATCCCCTGCGAGCAGGTTGCGCTGAAACGTCGAGATCGGAACGAGGCTGCGGAGCTCCTTACCGAGGATACGGTGCACGGCCCGTACGCGCTCCATCGTGATTCGCGAGTCTCGCTCATCATCAACGATACTCTTTACGACCATGGTGCCGGCGCCGAGCAAGCTGATCGCGCGCTCCAGTTCCATCTGCGCACCCTGACCAACGGCCATCACGGTCACGAGGCCGCTCACGCCGGCAACGACCCCGAGCACCGACAGCAGCGCCTGCAGGCGATGGTGTCGCCACATGCGAGCCGCGGATACGACGTAACGCCAGCGAAAATTGTTCATGCGGCTGCCTTGAGTTGCCCATCCCGCAGATCGAGTTGGCGTGCCGCAATCCGGGCCATCGTCGCGTCGTGCGTCACCATCACGATCGTGATGCCGTCCCGGTTAAGGTCGCGCATCAGGCTCGCGAACACGGCGCCGTTCTTGCCGTCGAGATTGCCCGTCGGCTCATCGGCCAGAATCAGGTCAGGGTTCCCGAACAACGCGCGGGCCACGGCGGCGCGTTGTCGCTCGCCGCCCGACAGCTCGGCCGGGTGGTGCGTCAGCCGGTGCGCCAGTCCGACCTCGGTCAACAACTCGCGTGCGTGCCGCCGGCTGGCCGGCTCATCGTAGTCGCCGGCATAGAATCCATGCAACGCGACGTTGTCGACGAGATCGAGGTAGTCGATGAAATGGCTGGTCTGAAAAATGAACCCGATGCGTTTGTTGCGCACCTCGGCCAACTCGGTTTCGGACAGGCGCGAGACCGCGTCGCCGGCGAGCCGGTATTCTCCGGATGACGGGATGTCCAGACAACCCAGCAACTGAAGCAGCGTCGATTTCCCGGCCCCCGAGCGGCCGGTGATCGCAACGAAATCGCCCGCGGGTACGCGCAGGCTCAGATCGTTCAGAACCTGCACCCGCCGATGCCCGAGATCATAGGACTTGCACAGATGTTCCGCGACGATCATTCGAAATCGTCCGGGTTGAACGCCTGCCGGGGACGAGTCAGCAACACCTGCTGGCCGGCCTCGAGACCGGCCTCGACAACGACATACTCTCCATCGCTCGCGCCGAGCTGCACCGAATGTGGCCGGGCTTCGTCGTCATCCCAGACGAAGCATATGGCCTTGCCGTCGAAATAAAACACGGTCTCGATCGGCACGCGCAGGACATCGGTATAGCTGCTGGTCAGAATTGACGCCTGTGCGCGCATGCCGGGGCGCAAGCGTGGGTCGACGTCGTCCAGTGCGACGCGCACCTGGAAGAAGTTTTCGTCGCGATCCGCGGCATCGGCGACGAGCGTGCCGACAAGGTCGACGCGCCCGCTCAATATCATTCCCGGATAGGCCTCCGGCTTCAGCGTCACAGCCTGACCGACGGCAAGTTTGCCGATGCTCAGTTCCCTGATGTTGATGTGCGCGACCATCGACGACATATCGGGCAGTACGATGAAGCCATGCCGGTTCCAGACGGAATCGCCGACCTGGACTTTGCGTCGCTCATTCGTGACCGGAATACTCTTATATATAGCGAACCCCGATACCGGCGCGTAGATCGCGGTCTTGGCCAGCAGCTTTTCGGCGTGGCGCCGCGAATCTTCCAGCACCGCCAGCTGGTTTCGCAGCCGCACCAATATGTTTTTCTGCTTCCCGAGCGCATACAGGCGCATCTGCTCCGAGTTTTTCAGTTCGCGCCCTCGATTTTCGATTTCCAGCTCGGCCTGGCGAATCTCGGCGGGAATGATCGCGTCTTCGAGCAGACGTCGTCTCTGAATCGCGAGATTTACCGCGCTTTGCTTTTCCTGCTCGAGCGCTGCTGCTTCCTTGAGCATGTTCTCGTTGCCGAAACCCTCATTGATCATCTCCCGCTGCGCCTGGTGTTCCTGCCTCGCCCGGTCGAGTGCGATCTTCGCCGAAAGCACTTCGCTGTCGGCGGTCGTGATGCGCAGCGGGTGATCGGCCCGTGTCAGATTCTGGAGTTTGAGTTCGGCCACCTTTGCCGCGTACTCGGCCTTTTCGACCGAATCCTGGCCTGCGCGTATCTGAATCTGTAGCTCGGCCTCGGCCTGCGCGAGTGCTGCCATGCCGTCCTGGTACTCCCGGTTCAGGTTGGCGATGTCTTCCTCGAACGGCGCCGGGTCGAATTTTGCGACGAGGTCACCTTCGCTCAAATAGGTGCCTTCGTCTACGAGCCAGATGATCTTTCCCTCGTTGCTGGGCAGTTCGGAGGCCAGCGTCACGGACTGACGCGCATCCAGCCGTGCCGACTCGATGACGAACACGTCAAACTTTCCGGGCATGACGTCTACCGTAAAAGGCCTATCGTCG
>PVMK01183473.1_pt1 | contig 10879 bp, 6 predicted proteins | sample 1853481 | NCBI WGS metagenome assembly PVMK01 (sample SAMN08533507, study PRJNA380276) | Marine sediment metagenome, whole genome shotgun sequencing project. | reverse complement strand
CGCTGGAAGCGCTGGTGCGAATGAAACTCACTTCTTACCGTGACAAAGATCGCACTCATCTACGCGACATGATCGAAGTCGGTCTCATCGACAAATCGTGGCCAGCCCGATTCCAGGGGGAGTTGGGCGAACGGCTGCAAAGGCTTCTCGACGACCCGGACGGTTAGCAATCAGCGGTTACCGTCGAAAACGCATCTCTTCAGTGCGGCAATGAAGCCTCTCACCTCGGTGTGCTACTCGACAAGCCAGCGATCGGCAGGCACCGTGGACGGGGACGTCACGGCTCGCTGGCACCGTGGACGGGGACGTCACGGCTCGCTGGGCGATTGTTTGATGTTCCGCCGAATAAACGCGATCGCTACGAAATCGTAAACCGCGTGAGCCACGATCGGAGCGACCAAGTCGTCATACGCTTCCATCAACCACCCGAAGTAACAGCCGATCAGCGTTGCTACCACGAAATAAGTGACCGACAGCGAGTGGGCCAGACCGAACAGCAGTCCCACGACAACTATCGCCACCGTTGGATTCGATAGCCGGGCCACCCAGGGCTGCAATGCTCCGCGAAACAGGAGTTCCTCCCCCAGGCCCGCAGCGAAGCAAATCATTGCTATTTCGAGCCACGAGCTGCCGCTAAAGATTTCGCGGACAAGCGTTTTCACTTGCCTGCGCAGCTGTACCAAAGGGAGCCAGCGGCTGTTGCTCACCGCGACCAGCAGGATCAACATAGGCAGGCAGGCCACGAGCCCCCGGACCAGCGCCGGCGCGGTCACCTGCAGCCGCGGCTGCAACGAGACGTTGGCCCACCAAGCCACCAATAACCCTGCGAATCCCAGTCCCGATTCGAACAGCATGGCCCAGGCAAAAGTGCGAGCGTTAGATTGCATTGGAGTCCTGAGTTTTTGGCATAGGCGGGGCACTCCTGGTGGGGCGCATCTTGACGATTCGAGAGGAGTGAATTAGATTGGTTTGCTCCGATTCCCCCTGCTGCGACAGCCGGTCGGTCTGCCAGTCGAGTTGTCGCTCTTTCGTGCCCGGCGAACCGACGCTCTCTGATGCCGTGCGGTCCGAAAGCTGGGTTCGCAGTCCGTCGAATGCCTCAGCTGACAAGTATAACAAACACCCTTTCACAAGAAACGCGTTCACTTAAAAGGATTAATCTACCCATGGCCAAGAAAGCCTCCGGCGCTCCCAAGATGATCTATTACTTCGGCAAAACCAAGACCGAAGGCGACAGCAAACAGAAACAACGGCTCGGCGGCAAAGGCGCCAACCTGGCCGAAATGACCAGTATCGGTCTGCCCGTGCCTCCTGGTTTCACGATCACCACGGAGGTCTGCGATCTCTACTACAAGAGTAAGCGTAAGCTGCCCCAGGGACTGATCGGCGAGGTCAAGAAAAATGTCGCCATGTTGGAAAAGGAACTTGGCAAGAAATTCGGCGATACGAAGCTGCCGTTGTTGATGTCGGTCCGTTCTGGTGCTGCCGTCTCCATGCCGGGCATGATGAACACGATTCTCAACTTGGGGCTGAACGACCAATCGGTTGTGGGCTTGGCCAACGCCACGGGCCAGAAGCGTTTTGCCTATGACGCCTATCGTCGGTTGATCAACATGTACGGCGACGTTGTCTGCGGCGTCGACCACCATTACTTTGAAGAGGCGTTCAACAAGATCAAGCGGCGCTACAAAGTGACCGAAGACACCGACGTCTCGCTGGAAGGCATGGTCGAACTGTGCGACGCCTACAAGCGCGTGTTCCGAAAACACTTCGGCAAACCATTCCCACAGGATCCACTGAAGCAATTAGAACTGGCGATCGAGGCCGTGTTCAGAAGCTGGATGCAGCCGCGAGCCGTGAAGTATCGCCAGGTGGAAAATATTACAGGATTGCTCGGAACCGCGGTGAACGTGCAGTCGATGGTATTCGGCAACATGGGCGAAGATTCTGGCACGGGCGTGGCCTTCACTCGCGACCCCGCCACGGGACAGGACAAGTTCTACGGCGAGTTTCTCATCAATGCACAGGGCGAAGACGTCGTGGCCGGCATCCGCACGCCGCTCGACGTCGACGAAATGCCCAAGTGGAACAAGCCGGTCTACGACCAACTCTTGAAGATCAAGGTCAAGCTCGAGAAGCACTACCGCGACCTCCAGGACATCGAGTTCACGATCGAAAAGGGCAAGCTTTACATGTTGCAGACCCGCAGTGGCAAACGAACCGGTGCGGCCGCGGTGAAGATCGCCTGCGACATGGTCAAAGAGAAACTGATCACCGAAAAGGAGGCCGTCCTGCGAATCCCGGCTGGCGATCTGATTCAACTGTTGCTTCCCAGCTTCAGCCCCGTCGCGAAGACGAAAGCAAAGAAGCAAGGGAAGCTGCTCACCGTGGGGCTACCCGCCTCGCCGGGGGCCGCTTTCGGAAAGCTGGCCTTTACGGCTGCCGAGGCGGTCGAGCGCACGCAAGCCGGCGAGAAGGTGCTGCTGGTCCGCAAAGAAACTAATCCCGAGGACATCGATGGCATGCACTCGGCGGCGGGGATTCTCACCAGTACGGGCGGCATGACTAGCCATGCGGCCGTTGTGGCCCGTGGTTGGGGCCGGTGCTGTGTGGCCGGCGCCGGCGAGATTCTAATCGACGCCAAGGCTCGCAAGATGAAGGTGAGCGGCAAAACGTTTACCCACAAAGACGTGCTGTCGATCGACGGTTCCACCGGCGAAGTGATGGTGGGTGAAATCGCCACGCAAACCCCCGAGCTCTCCGGCGACTTCGCCACGGTAATGAAGTGGTCCGACAAGTATCGCACCATGGATGTCCGTACCAACGCCGACACACCGGCCGACGCGCGGCGGGCCCGTGATTTCGGCGCCCAGGGCATCGGCCTCTGCCGCACCGAGCACATGTTCTTTGAAGGCGAGCGGATTATGGCGATGCGGGAAATGATCCTCGCCGAAAATAAAACCGATCGCAAAGTGGCGCTCAAGAAACTCCTGCCGCTGCAACGCAAAGACTTTATCGGTATCTTCACGGCCATGAAATCAATGCCGGTAACCATCCGCTTGCTCGATCCGCCGCTGCACGAGTTCCTGCCCCACGATGACAGAAGCCAGGCCGAAATGGCGGGCCGACTGGGCGTGAAGCGGGCCACAGTCAAGGCACGGGTGCAAGCACTGCACGAATCCAATCCGATGCTCGGTCATCGCGGTTGCCGTCTGGCGGTTACCTACCCCGAGATTCTCGACATGCAAGTGACCGCGATCACCGAAGCGGTGATTGCCTGTAAGAAAAAGAAGATCGACGCCCAGGCGGAAATTATGATCCCACTGATCGGCACGGCAGCGGAACTGAAGTTACTGGGCGATCGCGTACGCAAAGTGATGGAAGAAGTGAAGACGGAGAAGAAGTACAGCGGCAAGCTGAATATCCTGGTCGGCACGATGATTGAAATCCCGCGCGCGGCATTGACCGCCGACCAGGTGGGCGAAGAGGCCGATTTCTTTAGCTTCGGCACCAACGACCTCACCCAGATGACCTTCGGCTACAGTCGAGACGACATCAACACCTTTCTGCCCGACTACCTCAGCGAGGAAATCCTGCCTCGCGACCCGTTCGATTCGCTCGACACCGAAGGCGTAGGTCAGTTGGTCGCGATGGGCGTACAGAAAGGTCGCTCGGTGAAGAGCGATCTGAAGTGTGGCATTTGTGGCGAACACGGCGGCGATCCCGATTCGATCCAATTCTGCCACAAGGTGGGCTTGGACTACGTTTCGTGCAGCCCGTTCCGCGTGCCAATCGCCCGCCTGGCGGCCGCCCAAGCAGCTCTGAAGAACGGCAAGTAGACCGCAAAATATTTCCTACACTTCGATATTCGACATTCCTTGTTCGAAATTCGCTATTCGATCAGCTAAGCCGCTTCGCGGAGCGGTCCTTCGTCGTCCAATTCGTGGTCCATCTCGGAGTCCATCTCGTAGCCTATCTCGTCGCGCGCCGAGTGAATCTTCAGCGTTACTCGCGGCGGGCTACGGCGTTCCTGTACGAAACCACGTTCGCCACTCTGGAAGAAGGTGGCAAACTCGGCTGCCACGCCGATCGGAAACTGTTGTTCGAGGGCGTCCACCATCGCGTCGAACATCAGCCCTTGCCGGTAGATGAGTCGATAGGCGGCCTTGAGCTGCGCGACGTCGTTGCGGTCGAAGCCCGCGCGGCGCAGTCCGATGCGATTCAGGCCGACGATCAACGACGCCGGTCCGTCGGTGAGCACAAATGGCGGAACGTCTTGCACCACCTTGGTGCAGCCGCCCACCATGGCGAGTCGACCGATGCTGCAGAACTGGTGCACGGCGGCGTTCCCTCCCAGGCAAGCACGGTCGCCCACCTGGACGTGTCCGCCCAGCATGACCCCATTGGTCAGGAGCACCTGGTCACCTACGCGACAATCGTGGGCCACGTGGGCGCCGACCATCAGCATGCAGTCGTCGCCCACTGAGGTTTCCTGCCCGGCGTGCATGGCCCGATGGATGGTCACATGCTCGCGGATCACGTTTCTGGCACCGATCACCACGGTGCCGGGTTCGGTGGGAATACTCTTGTGTTGCGGCAAGCCGCCCAGCACGGCGCCTTCGCCCACCGTCGTGCTGTTGCCCAGGACGGTGCCCGACTTGATGCTCACGTGGGCCAGTAGCCGGCAATCGTCGGCGAGGATCGCTCCCGACTCGACAATCGAAAAGGGGCCGATTTCTACATTGGCGCCAATCTTGGCTTCCGGACTGACGTACGCCGTTGGGTGGATCTTCACGGTGGAGCCTCGACTGGCAGGCAAATTAGCGAGCTAACTGGCGGCGGGGAGTGGGTCTTGACGGCACACGATGTTCCGATAGCAGCATTATCGGTTGAAAGAATTATGTCGGCTTAATCGGGAGGAGGCTAATCGCTCCACTTCCCCTCGCTTACCAAAGAGGCCAATTGCACCAGTGCTAGCACCAAATAGGTTCCTGGAACTTTATTCCACCGTCACGCTTTTGGCCAGATTGCGAGGCTTGTCGACGTCGCAACCTCGCACCAAGGCGATATGGTAGGCCAAGAGCTGCAAGGGCACGTTCGCCACGATCGGCTGCAAGAAGTCGGACACCGACGGCACTTGGATCATGTCGTCGGCCAGTTCCGCGACCTGGCTGTCCTGGTCGTCCACCACGGCAATCACCGGCCCGCCCCGGGCCTTGATTTCCTGGACGTTGGCCAGCACTTTTTCATACACGGCGCACTGCGGCACGATGACCACGCTGGGCGTGTTTTCGTCGACCAGGGCAATCGGTCCATGCTTCATTTCCGCGGCGGGGTAGCCCTCGGCATGGATGTAGCTGATTTCCTTGAGCTTCAGCGCCCCTTCCAAGGCCGTCGGGAAATTGTATTGCCGACCGAGATAGAGAAAGTTGTTGCAGTGGGCATACTTGGCGGCGATGCGTTGGGCTGTGTCGTTCGAATCGAGGGCCCGCTGCATTTGGTCGGGCAACTGTTCCAGGTCGTGGATGATCCCTAGCCCCGCCTCATAGCTCAAATCGTGCAGCCGGCCAAAGTACAATCCTAACAGCGACAGCACCACACACTGGGCGGTAAACGCCTTGGTCGAAGCGACGCCAATCTCCGGGCCGGCGTGCAGATAGATGCCGCCATCGGCCTCACGAGCAATGGTGCTGCCCACCACGTTGCAGATCGACATCGTGGGGTAACCTTTGCGCTTCATTTCTCGCAGGGCGGCCAAGGTGTCGAGCGTCTCGCCGCTCTGCGTCAGCGCGAACAACAACGTTTGCGGAGACAGCGGTGGATTGCGATAGCGCAATTCACTGGCGTATTCCACTTCGACCGGAATCCGGGCGAGCGTTTCAATGAGATACTCTCCCAGCAGCGAAGCATGCCAACTCGTACCGCAGGCCGTCAGCACGAATCGCTGTACCGACTGCAATTGCTGTGGCGTCATATTCAAACCACCAAACTTGGCCGTGGCCGCGTCTTTGTCGAGTCGGCCCCGCATGGCATTGCGCACGGTCTCGGGTTGCTCGAAGATTTCTTTGAGCATGTAGTGCGAAAAATCGCCGAGTTCTGCCGTGGCACTGTCGATATCCAGCAGTTTTACGTCGTGACCGACATCGCCCTGGTCGCGATGGATCACGCGAATCGTGTCGGCGGTCACCACCGCCACTTCATGATCGGCCAGGTAGACGATTTTGTCGGTATGCCCGGCCAGGGGGAAACCGTCACTGGCGACAAAGTTTTCGCCCTTGCCCACGCCGAGCACCAGGGGACTACCCAACCGGGCCGCCACGAGCACGTCGGGCCAATCGCGGAAGACGATCACCAGCCCATAGGTGCCTCGCAGTTGGGCGAGCGACTTTTGCACCGCGGCCACTAAGGGCATATAGGGATCGGCGTCGTCTGCGACGTCTGGCGGCAGGGCGCTCAGCTCAGAGGCGATCAACTGGACAATCACCTCGCTGTCGGTGTTCGAGCGGAACTGACAGCCAAGCTTTAGCAGCCGCTCTTTGATCGAACGGAAGTTTTCGATGACCCCATTGTGCACCAGGGCCAAGACTTCTTCGCCATCGAGATGTGGGTGCGCGTTGACGTCGGTGGCCGGTCCGTGCGTGGCCCAGCGGGTGTGCCCCACGCCGACCGTACCGACGTGAGAGCGGGTCTTCAAAACTTGGGCGAGATCTTCCACCCGCCCGGCCGTCTTGGTGACATTCAAGAGACCTGCTTCGACCGTGACAATGCCCGCGCTGTCGTAGCCTCGGTATTCCAGTCGACGCAATCCTTCGAGCAAGAAATCCGCCGCTTCGGCGGAGCCCACGTAACCTACGATGCCGCACATACGTATTCGATTCTCCCAAGCTGCTGAAACTGCTAGCCCTAACGGCCGTCTGTCATATCCACCTCATTGTATGGTCTATCCGCCAATAGGAATACGTCCATGCGCACTCAGGTAGTGGCAGACCCTAACGGCTGGAGAAAACTGGCGCTTCTGATGCTAGCGAGCTTTGCCGATTGGCGTGGAGTGGCAATCGGAATTCGGCTATCAATTGGCACCGGTCCCAGGTTCCACGGAAGGAATTCCCCATGGCAAGACGTCGCCAGTCCCAGAGTCGCCAGTCTCAGAATTGTCTGCTCGTGATCCCGGCTCGACGGCGGTCGACCCGGTTGCCGGACAAGCTGCTCCTGCGCGAGACGGGCAAGACGGTGCTGGAGCACACTTTCGACGCCGCCTGCCAGGCCCGCTGCCCGGGCGACGTACTTGTGGCCACCGACGACGCGGAAATCGCCGCCGAGGCACGGCGGTTTGGGGCGCGGGTCGTGATGACCAGTGCCGATTGCCCGAGCGGCACCGACCGCGTCGCCGAAGCTGTGCGGCAAATCGAAGCGGCCGACACTATCGTAAATCTGCAGGGCGATGAACCCGACATCCATCCAGGGGCGATCGACCAACTCGTCGAGTCGCTCTGGGCCAGTCCCCAGGCAGCCATGGCAACGCTGGCCACTCCGATTCGCGAGCGGTCTCTCTTGGAAGACCCGGCGTGCGTCAAAGTGGTGTTCGACGCGGCGGGCCGGGCGCTGTACTTCAGTCGCAGCCCAATTCCACACGCCCGCGAGTGGGACGACGCTCTGCTGGCCGCGACGCCGCCGTTGTTCTACCAGCACATCGGCATCTACGCCTATCGTCGCGAAATGCTGTTGCGGCTCGCGTCCTTGCCGCCGGGCAAACATGAACAGTTGGAAAATCTGGAGCAGCTCCGCGTATTGGAACAGGGCGAAACGATTCTGGTCTCGATCGTCGACGAGCCGACGCGGGGCATCGACACGCCGGCCGACTACGCGGCTTTTCTAGAGCGCAGGCAAGCGGGTTAAGACGCTTTTCGGCCCACGACCACGACGGACAGTTGTGGAAGGAACGGCAACCGCTCGCAGAACTTGGCCACCGGCAGCAACCACTCGTACAGCTTCATTTGACGGGAGGAGATCGTTGAGCGACGCATCAGTTTGCCTGAAACGTACCACCCAATCGCACCGAGGCGATTGAACCCACTGCAGTGGACCACTTCGAGTCCCGCTTCCCTCATTTTTTCGGCGGCTTTTTCAAACGAGTACCGTCGGAAGTGTCCCAACGTGCGATCGACCTCGGTATACAGACCGGGATGAGCGGGCACGAGCAACACAACTTGTCCCCCAGGTTCAAGGAGTTGCTGAAAACTTCGGAGTACGCCGCGATCGTCTTCGATGTGTTCCAAGACATTCACGCAAACGATCGTGTCGAGTTGTGCGGATTTCAGTTCCGAACAGTCTGCCAGCTGATTGAGATCAAGCTGGTGGAACGACATGTTGTTCATGTGACCGAATCGTTGGCGGAGCCGGTCGACGTACAAAGGGTCGAAATCGACGCATGCCACGTGTTCGTGATGGCGGAATAACTCGGTAAGATTCCCAATTCCCGAACCGGCTTCCAGAATCCGCTTGCCCATGAAGGGCGAGAGCTTGCTGACAAGCCAGCGGTTGAATTTGGGGGCGTTGCCCACGCTGACCAGGATGTGGAACCCATCGTGCAAGGTGAATCGTTTGTCCAGGTAGCGATATTTCAGCGCCAGCCCCACCGTGCGTAGAAAGTCTCCCACGCCGAAACGGCAGCTGACCGACTGCGTCCACGAATCTTGTGAAACGGATACCTCCACCAGCCGAAGATTCCACTTGGCCAGTTTGGTGACCAGCTCGGTCTCGATCCTCCGCCCCTGCTCCTTCAAAGGAATGCTTGCCAAGATTTCTTTGCGAATCAGGATGCCATGGGGTTGGATGTCTGTCTGGTCGATCCCGTTGATAAAATTGCTCATTCTTGTCGCAAGTCGTGCCAGAAACGTTCGACGAGAACCGGATACCTTACGACAATCGGTCGACAAGAAACGTGATCCAAAAGCGACGTCAGCGACGTCTTCGGCAACCGGCCGCAAGAGTCTCGGCAGGTCCATGGGGTTGAAGCCCTTTTCGGGATCGAGAAGGACGGCAATTTCCCCCGTCATCTCGCCAGTGGCTCTCAACAGAGACTCGGCCCGGCCAAGTGTCTGCTTGTGACGAATGAATCGAATGGAGGGACGCGTGTTGATGAGTTCTGAGATCAGTTCGGCCGACCCGTCGGTGGATCCGTCGTCAACAATCACTAACTCGATCGGCGAAGTCAAAGGCGCACTGAGCAGACGATCGATAAAACTGGTGATCGTATGCACCTGATTGTGAACGCACAGCAGGATACTGAGTGTTTGGGTCGTTTCCGCTTTGGCTAAAGCGAGACGTTCCTCTTCGTGTGTGGTCGATAGCATCGTCATAATCGATCGTCACGTCTCGCAATACCAGCCTGAGCCGATGATAGGGCCTTCTTTCGTCTCTGACGGATCTAGAGAAAACGTAGGTCATGAATGTGCTCCCCGGGGCATGTCTTGAGGGGCACGACCGGCTCGATCGTCGATGAGCTATATTTGTGGACCACGTTCCGAGACGATGCCAAGAGACGCCACTGACATGCCCCCTGATGAATCACCCTTGCCCGCCACGAGGCGCTACGACGTCCTGATCGCGTTGGGCCTGTTTGCCTTGGTGCTCGTGACAGGCTACCTTCGGATGGCGGAGGGCGTCTGTGGCGTCTATCACGACGACGCGATTTACGTAAGCACCGCGAAGTCGCTCGCCGACGGCGATGGCTACCGAATGATGGGCGTGCCTGGTACCCCCAATCAGACCAAGTATCCCATTCTTTACCCGGCAATTCTGGCGGCTATCTGGAAGTGCTTGCCCGAGTTTCCAGCTAATCTGGTGGCCATGCAATGGTTTAGCGTGGTGTCGGGTGGCGCGGCCTTGGCACTCGGGTACTTGTACTTGCTGCGTTTCGGATACTTCTCACGCGGCGTCGCGTTGACCGCCGCGTTGCTCTCGGCGACCGCAGTTTCTTTTCTTTATCTCTGCACAACAACCATGGCGGAAATGCCATTTGCGTTGCTGACCATCGCGGCCCTGTGGGGATTGGATCATTTTCTTTTGAAAAAGGGGCGCTCGAGGATTGTCGCGTTCGGTCTAGGAATCTTATCGGCGTTGCCGTTTCTCTGCCGGATCATAGGTCTGCCGCTGATCCCCGTGGCCTGTTGGCTCCTTTTCAAATCGCGACAGCGTCCACTTTGGTGCTTGCTGGGCGCAAGCGTCATCGTCTTGCCGTGGGTGCTCTGGAGTACGGCGGGATGGGGCGTTTGGGACGAAAATCAAGTGGACGGATACTACACCGATTATTTGGGTAGTTGGTCGTCCACCGGTTTTGGAATGTTGTTACATGTCTTCCACGTGAATAGTCTTGCCGCCGCGTATGGAACCACGGTGTTTACCGCGGAAGGTCTTTCCAACATCCTGAATCAAGCCACCGATTCGCTCTGGCTTCAGCAGGCCATGATTCTCTTGGGAACGATTCCCTGGCTCCTGATCATCTTGCGGCTTCGTACACAACGTGCGTTGCCGTATTTCTTAGCGGGCTATTTGGGCATTATGCTCGTGTGGTCTTGGATTCCTTACCGGTTTCTCATCCCGCTGATGCCTTTGATTACCGCTTACCTGGTGCAAGCGATCGTCGAAGTAGCTCAGTTTTTCAGACTGCATTACACCATGCGACCTGTCAGGTGGATCTGCTGGACAGTCACCTTGGCAATCGTTTTGTGCAACGTCGAGTTTCTGATAAGACATTCACGCCTCACCGATAAATACGGCTATCCCTATAAACATCTGACGAACGAACATGCGAATTGGTCTTCTTTTCAGCAGACGTTCGATTGGTTGCGGAAGAATTCTTCGCCTGACGACGTGATCG